>ERZ773051.586-NODE-586-length-24161-cov-2.930183_pt1 | contig 24161 bp, 19 predicted proteins | sample MGYA00580631_ERZ773051 | MGnify/ENA primary metagenome ERZ773051 (study PRJEB29015, sample SAMEA2738137) | human oral metagenome | biome: human oral; feature: human-associated habitat; material: saliva | place: China | collected 2204 ... | reverse complement strand
GCTATCCTGCACGTGCCGCACTCTGCTTAGAGACACAGCACTATCCCGACAGCCCCAACAAGCCCGAATACCCTTCGACGCGTCTGAATCCCGGAGAGACCTTCCGCTCGACGACGATCTTCCGCTTCACGCTCGAAGCTTAGCCAGCTAACAAACAAAATCCATTCACATAAACAGTAAGCAATGACACAACAGAAACAGACTCAGAGCTATCTGGTGCCGTTCATCATCATGGTCGTGCTCATGGCCCTCGTAGGTCTGATCACGAACCTGAACGGGCAGTTCCAAGCACCTATGCAGGCCGCTTTCCTGCAGAAATCGGGCTCGCTCACCAATGCGCTCACCACGCTGATCACCTTCGCTTTCTTCCTCGGCTACCTCGCTATGGGTATCCCCAGCGCCAAGTGCATCGAGAAGAAGGGCTATAAGAACACCCTCATCACGGGTCTCTTTGGGCTGATCGCTGCCTTCGGACTGTATGAGCTCTCAGCCTATGTCTTCGAGTCAGTAGACCTCGTAAAGTTCCAGGCTGCTACGGACGATCCTAATGTCGTCATCATCCCCGTGGCCTACTACATCTTCCTTCTGGCTGGCTTCGTAGCAGGCTCTGCTATGACCTTCCTGCAGGCAGTGCTGAACCCCTACATCGTCGCTTGTGACGTGAAGGGCACGACGGGTGTCACGCGTCAGTCTATCGCTGGTACGGCCAACTCTACGATGGCTACCATCGCTCCTATCCTCGTGGCTTCGGTCATCTTCGCAGGTAAGAGCGGTCTGGACATCGCACTGAGCTCGCTCTACATCCCCTTCCTCGTACTCATCGTCCTCGTCGGTGGTCTCATCGCAGCGCTCTCTAAGCTCCACCTCCCCGCGATCGCAAGCACGGAGAAGAAGGAAGGCGAAGTCCTCGAAAAGAGCGTATGGAGCTTCTCGCACCTCGCTCTCGGTGTCGTCGCTATCTTCATGTATGTCGGTGTCGAAGTCTGTATCGGGAACAACATCAACCTTTATGGTAAGAGCCTCAACTTCGAGCCTTCGGATGCAGCACTTCTGGCTACCATCTACTGGGGTCTGATGCTCGTCGGCCGTCTCTGTGGTAGCTTCCTCAGCAGCATCAGCGCCAGCAAGCAGCTCCTCATCACCTCTCTGGGCGCAGGTCTCCTCGTCCTCGGCGGTATGATCCTAAACAATCCTTACCTCCTCGCAGGTGCAGGTCTCTTCCACTCCGTCATGTGGGGTGCTATCTTCTCACTGGCTATCGACAAGCTCGGTAAGTACACCTCTGCTGGCTCGGGTGCCCTGATGATGGGTATCGTCGGTGGTGCTATCCTGCCTTTCGCCCAGGGTATCCTCGCTGACAGCCTCGGCGGTTGGCAGTTCACCTGGATCATCGTCCTCATCGGTGAAGCTTACCTCCTCTACTACGCTCTCGTAGGTCACAAGGTTCGCCAGCTCCCTTAGTCCTCTAAGGACAATCCCATCAGTCCCCCTCCCGCACCCTGCTGGTGCGTCAGGGGGACTGCTATCATACCACGTTTACTCACTCCTATCAAGCTCCATCACTCAGATGAATACACAAGCTATCCGCGACAAGTTCGCATCTCTCTACGGCGAAGCCGGTACCCTCTACACGTCTCCTGGCCGTATCAACCTCATCGGTGAGCACACCGACTACAACGGCGCCTTCGTCTTCCCCGGCGCTATCGACAAGGCTATGGTCGCTGAGATCCGCCCCAATGGTACGGACCGCATCCGTGCTTTCGCACTCGACCTCGGCGAATCTGCTGAGTTCGGCCTCAAGGAAGAGGATGCACCCAGCCAGTCTTGGGCACGCTACATCTTCGGTGTCTGCCGTGAGATCCAGAAGCGTGGAGGCAAGATCGCTGGCTTCGACACGGTCTTCGCAGGCGATGTACCTCTGGGCGCAGGGATGTCCTCGTCAGCTGCGCTGGAGAGCACCTTCGCCTTCGCTCTTGATGATCTCTTCTCTCTCGGCCTCTCTAAGTGGGATATGGCGAAGATCGGTCAGGCTACCGAGCACAACTACTGCGGTGTGAAGTGCGGTATCATGGACCAGTTCGCTTCGGTCTTCGGTAAGGCTGGCAAACTCCTTCGCCTCGACTGTAAGAGCTTCGAGTACGAAGAGCACCCCTTCGATCCCAAGGGCTATCGTCTGCTGCTCGTCGACAGCTGCGTCAAGCACGAGCTGGCCAGCTCGGCCTACAACAAGCGTCGTGAGAGCTGCGAGAATGTCGTCGCCGTCCTCGCTAAGCGCTATCCCGAGATCAAGTTCCTCCGCGATGCTTCCTTCGCTCAGCTCGAAGAGGTGAAGAATGAAGTCAGCGAAGAGGACTACAAGCGTGCTGCCTACGTCATCGGCGAAGTCGAGCGCGTCCTGGCTGTCTGCGAAGCCCTCGACAAGGGTGACTACCAGACCGTCGGTGAGAAGATGTACGAGACGCACCACGGCATGAGCAAGCTCTACGAAGTGAGCTGCGAAGAGCTCGACTTCCTCAATGACCTCGCTCGTGAATTCGGCGTCACCGGCTCACGCGTCATGGGCGGTGGCTTCGGTGGCTGCACGATCAACCTCCTCAAGGAAGAGCTTCACGACAGCTTCATCGCCGAAGTCAAGAAGCGCTACGAAGCCAAGTACGGCATCCAGCCTAAGTTCTACGACGTCGTCATCTCTGACGGTGCTCGCCGCCTCTAAGGCTTAGCCTAACTCCAACAAATACGACACCCCGCAAGGGACTTGCCTTCTCTGGAGGCAGTCACCCTGCGGGGTGTCGTCGTATAGATACGTAGAGATCGATGGAGGGAGGAAAGGAAGGAGGAAAGCAAAGGGCAGGAAGTTGACGACGAATGCAAAGGAGTTTCGTGAGCGAACTACCTTGAGTTCGCATCCATTCAAGCGGTAGTAGCTGGAAGATTAACCGAATAAAAGCAAAGATTTATACGTATAAACTCGGAAATTAATACGTATTAAGTCGGTATTTTATACGTATTAATTTGTAGATTAATACGTATTAATCCGCAACCTCAAGCGATAAAAACACCGAACTTAACCGAAAGAGATTTCGCATTCTAACGATAGTAACTACCTTTGCTCAAGGAACAAACCTCGCGAAGTCAAGTACCTTATCTCAGGCACTTCAGCTCCTTCGCCCAACTACACAATGTACTATGACAAGCAAAACCCTTCAGTACGTCCTCTACCAGAGGAAAGTCACCTTCGGCAAGCACCGTGGTAAGAGCATGCAAGTCGCACGACTCACGGGCCGATACCAGGTGGACTTCGAGCGCTTCTGCTCGCTCGTCGCCCGCAACACCACCCTCAACTACATGGAGGTGCAGAGCGTCCTCAACCTCGCCGCAGACACCGCGCGCGACCTCGTCTCGGAGGGCGCCATCGTCGACTATGGTCGGCTGGGACACCTCATGCCCACCTTCAAGTGCCGCGCCGTAGAAGAGGGGGAGAAGTTCAACCCCACCGTCCACATCGAGGAGGTCAAGGTGCACCTGCGTCCCTCGAAGCGCTACTTCACGCTCGAGGATATCCACTTCCGCAAAGCCCCACGCAAGGCGAAGAAAAGCAAGGCGTAGCGGAGACAAGACAGAGTTTTTTCCTACCTTTATTAGGGCAAAGCGGGAGCCTTCTCACGCCTTTGCCCTACCCCATACAAATACATTCACCCCTTGGACCCATACCTATTATGAGCCAGATCAAGAACTATATCCGCGAGCACGAAGCTCGCTTCCTCGAGGACCTCTTCGAGCTCATCCGCATCCCATCGGTCAGCGCCAAGAGCGAGCACAAGCCCGACATGCAGCGCTGCGCAGAGTACTGGCGTGACCACCTCAAGAAGCTCGGCGTACAGACCGTAGAGATCTACCAGACGGCAGGTAACCCCATCGTCTTCGGGCACTATGAGAAGGACCCTTCCAAGCCCACGATCCTCGTCTACGGACACTATGACGTCATGCCCCCCGAGCCACTTGAGCTGTGGAAGAGCGAACCCTTCGAGCCCGAGGTACGTGACGGCCACATCTGGGCACGTGGTGCTGACGACGACAAGGGTCAGTCGATGATCCAGATCAAGGGCTTCGAGACGGCTCTGGCGCTCGGTCTCGTCGAGTGCAATGTGAAGTTCCTCCTCGAGGGTGAAGAAGAGATCGGCTCGACGCACCTCGAGCAGTTCTGCCGTGAGCACCTCGAGATGCTCCGCGCTGAGAACATCATCGTCTCCGACACCAGTATGGTCAGCGCTGAGACGCCTTCGCTCACCACGGGCCTGCGCGGTCTGGCCTACTGGCAGATCGAGGTCACGGGTGCCAATCATGACCTGCACTCCGGCCACTTCGGCGGTGCTGTCGCTAACCCCATCAACGAGCTCTGTAAGCTCATCGCTCAGGTCCAGGACAAGGACGGGCGTATCACCATCCCCCACTTCTACGATGACGTCGTGCCCCTCTCGGATGAAGAGCGCGCGATGATCGCGAAGATCCCCTTCAGCGAAGAGGAGTACAAGAAGTTCCTCGACATCGATGACCTCTTCGGCGAAGTCGGCTACCACACGCTCGAGCGTAATAGCTGCCGTCCTTCCTTCGACGTCTGCGGCATCTGGGGCGGCTATCAGGGCGAAGGCTCGAAGACCGTCCTTCCCTCCAAGGCCTATGCTAAGGTCTCTTGCCGCCTCGTAGCCAACCAAGACCACCACAAGGTCAGCCAGGCCTTCATCGACTACATCGAGAGCATCGCTCCGAAGTACGTCCGCGTCAAGGTCACGCCTATGCACGGCGGCGAAGCCTACCTCTGCCCCATCGACCTGCCCGCCTATCAGGCAGCCGAAGAGGCTGTCGCAGTAGCCTTCGGAAAGCGCCCTCTGGCGGTACGTCGTGGCGGTAGTATCCCCATCATCGCAGCCTTCGAGCGCGTCTTCGGCGTGAAGACCATCCTCATGGGCTTCGGGCTGGAGAGCAACGCCATCCACTCGCCCAACGAGAATATGCCCCTGGATATCTTCTACAAGGGTATCGAAGCCGTCGCCGAGTTCTACAAAATTTACCCCAAGCGATAGGCTCCTCACCCCGAATAGATATCTATGACCTCTATCCTAATAAAGAATGTCCTCCACGGGACGACGACTACCGACGTCCTCATCGAGGGAAACCTTATCACTCGTATCGCCCCAGGTATCTCCGCTCCCGAAGGAGCGGAGGTGCTTGACGGCACCGACAAGGCGATCATCCCCGGCTTCATCAATACGCATACCCATGCGTCGATGACGCTCTTCCGTGGCTACGGCGATGACCTACCGCTGATGACGTGGCTCGAGGACTACATCTGGCCCGTCGAGGCGCAGATGACTCCGCATGACGTCTATGTCGGCGCCAAGCTCGCCTGCCTCGAGATGCTTCGCTCGGGCACGACCTGCTTCCTCGATATGTATATGCACCCGCTGGAGACCGCCAAGGCTGTCGAAGAGATGGGGCTACGTGCACATCTCTCCTACACCCTCTTCGACCAAGGCAACCCTGAGCGTGCTGCACTGGACCGCAAGCGCAGCTACGAATACATGGAGCGCTTCGGCGAGTTCAGCGACCGCATCACCTTCACCCTCGGCCCGCACGCTATCTATACGGTGAGCGGTGAGCAGCTGCAGTTCTGCCATCAGTTCGCAGTCGAGCACGGCGTGAAGATCCACCTGCACCTCTCTGAGACCAAGGGCGAGGTAGAGGAATGTATCCGCCTGCACGGCCTCAGCCCTGTGCGCTACCTCGAGAAGCTCGGTATCCTCAGCGAGCATCTGGTACTGGCGCACGTCGTCTGGGTAGATGATGAGGAGATGGATCTGCTCGCGAAGCACAACGTCTCCGTCGTGCACAACCCTGCCTCCAACATGAAGCTCGCCAGCGGCTACACCTTCAAGTACGAGGAGATGAAGCGCCGTGGCATCCGTATCGGTATCGGTACGGACGGCTGCTCTTCGTCGAACAACCTCGACATGGTCGTAGCGATGAAGCTCGCTTCCTTCCTCGGGAAGGCTTGGCGCTTCGACAGCACGGCGTGCAAGGCTGATGATATCTTCGCCTCTGCTACGGCTGTCGGTGCAGACATCCTCGGCCTCAACGCAGGGCGCATCGAAGAGGGACGCCTGGCAGACGTCTGCCTCGTCGACCTCAATACGCCTGAGCTCGTGCCGCTGAATGACCTCACGTCGAACCTCGTCTATGCTACCTCGGGCAGCAGCTGCATCGACACCGTCATCGTCGATGGGCGCATCCTTATGCGCGACAAGCAGGTGCCGGGGCAGGAAGCTATCATCGCGGAAGCCCGAGAGGTAGCCGAGCGTCTCTTCAGTAAGCACAGATAAATGCGGGGACTTCCCTCCATACTTCACCGAGTAGCACACGCAGCCCTCGGCAGGCGACTAAGCGAGCGTCTCTGGCTCTTCGTCTTAGTCTTCCTCGCCCAGCTGCGTGTGCTACTGGCTTATCTACCCTATCAGACCGAGGTGCCCTCGGGCGAAGTGCTCTCGCTGGTCCTCAGCCAGCTCCTTCGCATCGGGGGCTGGGCGAGCCTCCTGACCCTCCTCTTCGCCCTCTCCCCATGGAAGTGGCTGACCCGCACGCTCGGGCTCCTCTTCTCCGTCGTCGTCCTCTCCCTCTCCGCCTACGAGCTCTACCTCATCGGGCTCTACCATGTGACCTACAACATGGACTTGGCGCAGATCATGCTCTCGACCAACTGGCGTGAGGGCAGTGAGTTCGTCGACAGCATCACGGCCCAGCAGGCTCTCCGCGTGCTCTGCCAGCTCACGCCTGCCGTCGTCATCGCCTTCGTAGTATCCCTCGTCTTCAGGAAGAAGTATCCCTCCTGCATCACCCTGTGCTGCAGCCTTACGATTACACTTCTCTCCCTCTTCGTGGGTCTCGAAAACATCTATAGTAACCTCCGTCTATGTCGTCGGCACTACAACTTCGGAGGACTCCAATACGCTGGTATTGATCGCACGATCTTCAATACCCTTAGTGCTCACAAAGCGATGAAGCATATCGCTGCAGAGCTGGATATGATACGCCGCTCCCAGCACAAGCTCAATAGCGTCGTCATTAACCCCATATCTAAGGCTCCACTCAACATCATCCTCATCCTCGGAGAATCAGCCCGTCGTAGCAGTATGCACTGCTATGGCTATCCTCTGCAGAACACCCCCTATGCAGACAGTCTGATTCAGGCTCAGGAGCTTATTCCATTCTCCAATGTTGTCTCGCCAGCCTCAGCAACGATCCTCTCCAATACGCGTTCACTGACCTTCTACACTCAGGAGCAAGGCGAAAAGCCCTGGTATAAGTTCCCTTCGATTATTAATGTGCTTCGCCAAGCAGGGTATGCTACAGCCTGGATCGCAAATCAAGAAATCACAGGTAAGTACTCGATGTCTAACCTGCTGGGTAGACAGGCAGATATCCTCACGGGCAATCCGGCCTTCTTCAAAGGACTGGGCGGAGAAGGTGTAGCAAATCGCCCCGACTTGTTTGATGAAGTCATACTCCCCTTTCTCCTTCATCATCGAGACCTATCAGATAGTCTCCGAATGAGCTCCCCCAGAGGACTCTTCCAGATCGTTCATCTTATGGGTTCGCACATGACCTACAAAGAGCGATACCCCCAAGCATTCAACAAATTCACATCCGATAGCCTACCCATCCACAAGGGAGAAGCTAAGGATCTGGTCATCTCAGCCTACATCAATAGCCTTCTCTATACCGACCACATCATCCACGAGATCATCGAGCGCTACCGCGAGGAGAACGCCCTCGTCATCTACCTCTCCGACCACGGCGATGCGCTTTTTGACGAAGACTATCCCGAGCTGATGGGCCATGCACTCGTGCCCCTTGCGGTCGAGATCCCGCTCTTCGTCTACTTCTCCCCACAGCTCCGTGAGGAGCGTCCCGACCTCTGGCGCCAGATCAGCCGTCAGCGGGATAAGCGTATCCTCTCGGATCTGCTCACACACGCTCTCGTAGATCTCCTCGGCATCCATACTGAGTACACCCAGCCGCGCTTCAACTTCTTCACACCCACCTACGACGACCGCCGTACGCGCATCGTCGTCTCCCCCACGTCGAACAAGAAGATGGTGATGGAGTAGCCCGCTTCACACCAAGCCTCCCCACGTATATATTCATCAAGCGATCATGGCATTTTTGATGCCAGCTATCTCCCTATATATTGGGTATATCGCTCGGCTAAATCTGCATACACTTTTTCCCTACTTTTACGGCGTCAAAAGACGAACGAACAATAGATCCTATATGAATCGATTACTCTATCTACTGGTCATACTACTCGCACCCATCCACGTGTCGGCACAGATGCTTTTCTCTGAGAATATGACGATGAGCATCGATAGCACGAAGACACTCCAGGGGACGATCAGCCCTTCACTCAACTTCCAGACCGAGAAGGAGGAGGTATTCACCTTCCGCAATAGCGCCAATATCAACCTGCTCATCAAGCGTAGCCGAGTGGTCAACCTGATGAATAAGTTTGAGTTCTCCTCCTACGGCAAGAAGGTAACCCTCAGTGGGGGATATATACATGCCGAGTATCGCTACCTGCTGGACCGAGCTTTTGAGGTCTACCCTTACGCGGAGTCTCAGTGGGCTGCGAGTAGAGGCATGGCCTTTAAATTCTCTACGGGGGTTCAGTCGCGCTATCGTCTGGTGAATTCCTCAACGACCCTTATGTTTGCTACACTGGGTTTATTCTACGAATACGAAGAGTGGGAGCGCCCGATGCCAGCACCTAACGGCCCCAAGTATGCCTATAGCCACCGCATCAAGAGCCATCTCTCGCTCAGCATGCGGAATAAGATCGGCGAGCACTGGGAGCTCACGACGAGCGCCATCCATCAAGCGACTCTCGACACGTACTTCAAGAAGGCCCGCTTCGGAGGTGCCGTCGACCTCAAGTACAACATCACGCCCACCATCGGGATACGAGGCACCTATCGCCTGATCTATGATACAGACCCCATCGTAGACATACGTAAGGACTACAATGTAGTTGATGCCGGCCTCGACATCTCATTCTAACAGCAGTCTAACCAATCTCACCTCATTCATATAATATGACGACACTTTCCTACCTCCAGTCGGATGACCTCTTCTATCTGAACGTCTTCCTGAAGCTACTCCTGGGCTTACTTGCCATTGTCCTCGTCATCAACAAGTCCGGCAAGGGCAATCTGGCACCAACCTCTGCGATAGACCAGGTGCAGAACTATGTACTCGGGGGTATCATCGGTGGGATCATCTATAGCCCAGCCATCTCGATCCTCCAGTTTGCAGCCGTCCTCGCTATTTGGGCCTTCCTCATCATCGGTCTGCGACGACTCAAGACGAAGAACCACAGGATCAAGAGATTCATCGATGGAGCTCCCGTTGTCCTCATCAAGCACGGGGTCCTCGATGTAGAGGCTTGCCGCAAGGCTAAGATCACAGCAACCGAAGTAGCATTCAAGCTACGCCGCGAGGGAGTCTACCACATCCGTGACGTGAAGCGAGCTGTCTTCGAGCAGAATGGAGAGCTCATCATCGTCCTGAGAGGCGAGGAGAACCCCAAGTACCCTGTCATCACAGATGGCATCGTACAGATCAGCGTGCTGGATGACGTAGACCGCACCGAAGAGTGGCTCGCCGAGGAGCTGCAAAAGATGGGATATGAGTCTGCTGCAGATATATTCCTTGCCGAATATGAAAGCGGGGAGCTGAAGCTGATACCCTACAACTCCACCGTGCAAGAGAAGGAGTAGATAGCGCCGTCTCCCTTCCCCGATTATTGCTATATTTGTTTTGCCCTTGAGGCAAATACTATTCGCAATATTCGGCAAGATATATCCCTATTATTATGCTCGACCAACACTATCACGAGGCCGCCAACTACCTGGCATCACGCCTGCCAAAGGATATCAAGACCGCCATCATCCTCGGTAGCGGCCTTGGCAAGCTCGGCGACATGCTCGAGAATCCCACCATCATCCCCTACACACAGATCCCCCACTTCTCACACTCTACGGCTATCGGCCATAAGGGGAATCTCATCGCTGGTACCCTCTCGGGCGTAACCGTGCTGTGCATGCAGGGGCGCTTCCACTACTACGAAGGCTACCCTATGGAGCAGGTCACCTTCCCCATCCGCGTGATGAAGCTCCTCGGTATCGAGAACCTCCTCGTCTCCAACGCCGCAGGTGGTATCAACCAGACCTTCCGCGTAGGTGATCTGATGATCATCCGCGACCACATCAACAACCTCCCCAACCCGCTCATCGGCCCCAACGTCGAGATGTTCGGCCCACGCTTCCCAGATATGACGCGCCCCTACGACCGCGAATTCATCACGAAGGCTAAGGCCATCGCTCAGGAGCTTGGCATCCACGTCCACGAAGGTGTGTACGTCGGCCTCACGGGTCCCTCGTATGAGACCCCTGCTGAGTACACCTACTGGTCTCGCTCGGGTGGTGACGCTATCGGTATGAGCACCGTACCCGAAGTCATCGTCGCACGCCACGCTGGTATCCGCGTCTTCGGTATGTCGGTCATCACCAACGAAGGCTGGCACTTCGATGATGACTTCGTCAACGATGGTGACGACGTCGTACGCGCAGCCAACGCAGCCTCCGACCGTATGGGCCGCATCTTCAGCGAACTCGTACGCCAGCTCTAAGTATGACTCCATAGCACAAAGACATCAGCCCCAGTGTAAGTCCACCTCCTTACGCTGGGGCTGCTTTGTCACTAACTCAAGGACTGAACACAAAGCCCTTCCCCAATCAGATAAGTAGCAGCGTGTCGCAACAATTCGCAGACCAGCGATGCTACTAAGATAGTTCGGTGATATTCGATCCTCATCGTAGCTCTGACTCCGCTGAGAATTATATTTAGCCCTATATAGATTAAATAGCCGTGAGGCTACGTCCCTCTTATAGAGGTTGAGACCTCTGACTTAGATCGATCGACCTTATCACCCTCCAGCTGCGAGCCCGAGCGCCTCACTACGCTATCATCCCCTTTATCCCAAATTATATATGTCCCATCAGTCGGCGGGATCTTCCGATTCGTCTCGATCGATCAATCTCAATAGCCAGGTCTTGCGTGGCCTAGCGATCCTCTCGATCATCCTCCACAACTATACGCACTGGATGCATGGAGCGATCTTCGAGAACGAGTTCACGTACCAAGCTTGGCACGTCTCAAAGCTCCTGAACTACCTATCGCACACCGACGGAAGACTCCCCCTACAGCTTTTCTCCTTCTTCGGACACTATGGCGTCGTGATCTTTGTCTTCCTCAGCGCCTACGGCCTGGAGAAGAAGTATGGACGCACTACCAAGGAAGTCCGCCCCCTCCCCTTCATCTGGACGCACTACCTCAAGCTCCTCTCGATGTGTATCGTGGGGTATGCGGCATACCTCCTACTGAATGCTCTTTATGAGAGCTACCCTCCCACACTTATCTATGGGATCCTGAGCCAACTTTCTATGCTCTGCAATCTTCAGATCTGCTCCTTTGAGACCTTTGCCCCAGGGCCTTACTGGTACTTCGGGCTCATGCTCCAGCTTTATGTGGTCTATCGTCTGCTCCTTTTCCGTCGCTCGTGGGGCGTGATCGTCGGAGCGATCCTCGTATGTAGCATCGCACAAGCCTTCGTCATACCAGATGGAGCCACCATGACATGGCTACGAAATAACTTCGTCGGGAGTATCCTTCCCTTCGGACTTGGTCTCCTCTATGCGCGCTATGAAGAGGATATCCAGCTGAGCAAGACGGCATACGGAATCATTGGCCTGGTCTCGATCGCACTGATCTTCGTGACAAGCCTCTCTTTCCTCCCTTGGATCACGACACCGATCTTTGCCTGTGCTCTCGGCATCTCATGCACCCAACTCCTTCCGCAGAGTGTGAATAAACCTCTCGCTTGGGTCGGTGGTATCTCCGCAGCGATCTTCGTCAGCCACCCGATCGTACGCCAGCTGGGGCTTGCACTGGCAGAGAAGCTCCACTTCACCCCCTACCAGAGCGTCCTGACATTCCTCATCAGCGCTCTACTGCTTGGAGCGCTTTTCCAGCCCATCCTCAATCACTCAACCAAGCTTTTCATGAAGCTGGCTAAGCACTAACCAAGAGCAAGGCAAAAGATAAAGCACGCGGGGTGAACTATCATTGGTTCACCCCGCGTGCTTTATCCCCCCAATTACGTATAAGATGAGGGGTGTGGCACAGGACGAAATTGCGTACCTTTGACAAAGGAAAGTGCGAGCATGGGGACGACCTTATCCCGTGCCCCTTTACCTCCGACACAAAACAAGCACTATTCAAAGCAAGCGATATGGACATCAACGAAGAGCTTCTACACCACCCAGAGAATGATCCAGCCTACCTCGGGCTCAAGGTCAATCAAGGCGTGGCAGCCCAACCTATGGTCAATCCCAACCTACGGCGCGTAGCTCGCCGCACCTATACGGTGGACGAATTCGTCGAAGGCATCCTCCGCTCCGACATCACCTGCCTCAGTCAGGCCGTGACACTCGTCGAGAGCAACCGCCCCGACCATCAGGCCATCGCCCAGCAGATCATCGAGCGCTGCCTCCCCTACGCTGGGAAGTCAATGCGTATCGGTATCACGGGGGTACCAGGTGCAGGGAAGAGTACCTCGATCGACACCTTCGGGATGCACCTCGTCAAGCAGGGTCGACGCCTGGCAGTCCTCGCTATCGACCCCAGTAGCGAGCGCTCTGGTGGTAGTATCCTCGGGGATAAGACCCGTATGGAGCAGCTCTCCCGCGAAAAGAATGCCTTCATCCGCCCCAGCCCTTCGGCTGGCTCACTCGGAGGTGTAGCACGTAAGACGCGTGAGACGATCGTACTCTGCGAGGCTGCAGGCTTCGATACGATCTTCGTCGAGACCGTCGGCGTCGGTCAGAGTGAGACGGCTGTACACTCTATGGTAGACTTCTTCCTCCTCATCCAGCTGGCTGGTACGGGTGACGAGCTACAGGGGATCAAGCGCGGTATCATGGAGATGGCTGATGCCATCGTCATCAACAAGGCCGATGGTGATAACATCGACAAGGCTAACCTTGCCGCCACCCACTTCCGCAATGCCCTCCACCTCTTCCCCCCTACGGAGTCAGGTTGGCGACCCAAGGTCCTCACCTACTCAGGCTTCTACGGCCTCGGCATCAAGGAGATCTGGGATATGGTCGATGAGTACCGACACTTCGCCACGGACTCGGGCTACTTCGAAGAGAAGCGCCAGCGCCAGACCAAGTGGTGGATGTACGAGAGCATCAATGAGGCTCTGAAGAACTCCTTCTACCAGAGCGAGGCTATTCGAAGCCTACGCCCCGAGGTAGAGAGCGACATCCTCTCCGACCGCCTTTCCTCCTTCGTCGGAGCTCAGCGCCTCCTCGACGCCTACTTCAAGAGCCTCAAGTAAGCAAGTAGAAGGTAAAATAAAGTATAAGGGAGCGGGGTGGAAGTGCAGTCTCTACCCCGCTCTCTGATGCTAAGTACACCTTGCATATTCGAAGATTTACCGTATATTTGCAGGGCAAAAAGAATGATATTCATACAATTAAAATATTTCATCAACTATGACGAAAGCAGAAGTGGTGAGCGATATCGCCAAGAGCACGGGAGTAGATAAAGAGACTACTCTGGCAGTGGTAGAGGCGTTCATGGAGTCAGTCAAGGACTCTCTGGTACGTGGAGAAAACGTCTACCTCCGTGGCTTCGGTAGCTTCATCATCAAGGAGCGCGCAGAGAAGACTGCTCGCAATATCTCGAAGAAGACTACGATCATCATCCCCAAGCGCCGCATCCCTGCCTTCAAGCCCTCGAAGCTCTTCGCCTCCAAGGTCAAGTAGTGGATCGAAAGCCGAACTATAGTAAATAATCATATAATTAAAAGCAGCTATGCCAAGCGGAAAGAAAAGAAAGCGCCATAAGATGGCTACGCACAAGCGTAAGAAGAGACTCAAGAAGAACAGACATAAGAAGAAGTAATGTCACATGCGCGGGGGTAGGGCAGTTCACAAGACGTATGCCTTGCCCCCGTACACTTTATACTACTTCCTTTTTTACTCTACTATCATTAACGAATCCGCCAAGTGAACAGTGAACTGATCGTCGACGTCTCCGCCAAGGAGATCTCGATGGCTCTACTGGAAGACCAACGACTGGTAGAGCTCCAGCGCGAGCGTCGTGACCTGGCATTCGCCGTCGGAGATATCTATCTCGGACGCGTCAAGAAGGTGATGCCTGGCCTCAACGCAGCATTCGTCGATGTAGGATATAAGAAGGATGCTTTTCTTCATTACCTCGACCTGGGGATGATCTACCAAGCGCAGCAGCGCTTCCTCGAGCAAATCGAGAAGACCAAGGCAGTACCCTCCTTGAGCAAGATCCCCACCTTCCCTGACCTGCCGAAGGATGGGAAGATCGCTGACTACCTGAAGGCTGGGCAGAATGTCCTCGTCCAAGTCGTCAAGGAGCCTATCTCCACGAAGGGGCCACGCCTCTCGGCTGAGATATCCATCGCAGGGCGAAACCTCGTCCTCGTCCCCTTCTCCGACAAGGTATCCGTCAGCGCTAAGATCGAATCACACGAGGAGCGAGCACGCCTCAAGCAGCTCATCCTCAGCATGAAGCCTAAGAACTTCAGCGTGATCATCCGCACCTCGGCCGAGGGTAAGCGAGCCAGCGAGCTCGATCAGGAGCTCAGCCGTCTGCTCAGACGCTGGGAGGAGAGTATACAGAAGCTCCCCAAGATCACCAAGACCCCAAAGATCGTCTACGAAGAGTCCAGCCGTGCCTTAGGCATCCTGCGCGATACCTTCAACCCCTCCTTCCAGAGCATCCACGTCAACGACAAGGCCTACTACGAGGAGATACGCGAGTATGTCCGTCAGATAGCCCCTGGGCGTGAAGATATCGTCCGCCTCTATACGGGGAACCTCCCCATCTTCGATGAGAAGAATGTCACCAAGCAGATCAAGGCGTCCTTCGGGCGTACTGTCACCTGCAAGAGTGGTGCTTACCTGATCATCGAGCAGACCGAGGCCATGTACGTCGTGGATGTCAATAGTGGCAACCGCTCCCGTAAGAGCACCGAGCAGGAGGGCACAGCGATCGATGTCAATCTCATCGCAGCCGAAGAGCTCGCTCGTCAGCTCCGCCTGAGAGATATGGGTGGTATCATCGTCGTCGACTTCATCGACATGCATGACCAGAAGAATCGTCAGCTCCTCTATGAGCACATGGTCAAGCTGATGGAGAGCGACCGCACGCGACACAATATCCTACCGCTGAGTAAATTCGGCGTGATGCAGATCACCCGTCAGCGTGTGCGCCCCGCTACCCAGATCAATACGGATGAGACCTGCCCCACGTGCCTTGGCACAGGGAAGATGAAGTCCTCTATCCTCTTCACCGATCAGCTCGAAGAAAAGCTCCGTGACTTAGCTCCACGCTTAGACACGTCCTACATCAACGTCCACGTACATCCCTACGTGGCCGCCTACCTCACCAAGGGGTTCTTCATGTCCATCGCCCGCCGCTGGAAGCTCCAGATAGCTCGCGGTATACGTGTGACCCCCAATCAGAGCCTCGGCTTCCTCGACTACAAGTTCGTAGACAAGGAAGGCAACGAAATCGAGGCTCTCGAAGAATAACCTGCGATAAAGCCCGTAGAAGATCCCTACCCTATCCCATAGCGATAGTACTCAGGGTATCTTCTGCGGGCTTTATCTCTACTGAGAGCGAGACCCGATACGATGAACGCCTACCCGTCCAAGCTCGTCGAGCGAGCCGTAGAGCAGCTCTCTACCCTACCAGGGGTAGGGCGCAAGACCGCTCTACGCTTGGCGCTACACCTGCTCTCACGTCCCCCGATCGATACCCATACCTTCGCCGATGCCCTCGTAGAGATGCGAGATGGTATCGTCTACTGCCGGCAGTGCTACAACATCAGTGATACTGAGCTCTGCCCGATCTGCTCCAGCCCCCAGCGTGATAGCTCCACCGTCTGCGTCGTACAGCACGTAGGCGATGTGATGGCTATCGAGAATACCGGTCAGTACCGTGGTGTCTACCATGTCCTCGGCGGTGTCATCTCCCCTATTGACGGCATTGGTCCCGACGATCTGAAGATCCCCGAGCTCATCGAGCGGGTACGTAGTGGCAGTGTCCGTGAGGTCATCTTGGCGCTGGGCACGACGATGGAGGGGGACACGACGAACTTCTTCATCTACCGCAGCCTCTCGGGACTGGACGTACGCCTCTCGGTCATCGCCCGCGGTGTAGCCATCGGAGATGAGATCGAGTATGCCGACGAAGTGACGCTCGGCCGCTCCATCCTCACCCGCACGGACTTCGATCAGTCGCTAAGCTTCTGACCCCATGCACACGCAGGCTATCGGCATCCCGGGCGAGCACATACAGCTCCGCGCCCTATCACAGGAAGATCTCCCGCTGCTACTCAGCTGGGAGAACGACCCCGAGGGCTGGTACTCCAGCGGCACGATCAATCCCCTCTCCTCCGACTTCATCCAGCGCTACATCACCGCCTCTGGCATGCATATCCTCGAGACGGGCTCGATGAGCCTCATCATCGAGGGGCTCAAGACTCGCTCTGCACTGGGGCATCTTGTCCTCTACGACTACAGCCCCATCCATCGCCGTCTGGGCGTCGGTATCTACATCGACCGTGAGGCTCGCAAGACGGGGATAGGCTCCGAAGCCATCCGCTTAGCGCTACGCTACGCCTTCGACAAGCTCCGCTGTGAGCAAGTCTATGCCGAGGTCTTGGCTTCCAACGAAGCCTCCCAGCAGATGCTCCGCAGCATCGGCTTCGAGCATACCGCCACGCTCCCCCGCTGGCACTGGCAAGACAACCACTACGAGGACCTCCATTACTATCAGATATGGCACCCATAGCCACAGAGATCCAGCGTCTAAGAGAGGAGATCGAGGCGCACAACCACGCCTACTACGTCCTCTCAGCTCCCACCATCTCGGACTACGACTTCGACCAACTGCTCAAGCAGCTGGAGCGACTGGAGGCGGAGCACCCCGAGCTCATCACACCCGACTCGCCTACGCAGCGTGTCGGCCGTGACCGCACCGAGGGCTTCACGCAGGTAGCGCACCGCTACCCCATGCTCTCGCTGGGCAATACCTACAGCTACGACGATGTACGGGAGTTCTACGAGCGCGTCTCGAAGGACTTGGGCGGTAAGCCCTTCACCATCATTGCGGAGCTGAAGTACGACGGACTCTCGATCTCCCTGACCTATGAGAAGGGGCTACTGACTCGTGCTGTCACCCGTGGCGACGGACAGATGGGCGATGATGTGACGGCTAATGTGCGCACGATACGCTCCATTCCCCTCCGTCTGCGTGGCACGGGCTATCCCGAGAGCCTCGAGGTACGTGGGGAGATTCTCCTGCCCTTCGTGGAGTTCGACCGACTGAATGCCGAGCGTCATCGTGCCGACCTCCCCCTCTTCGCTAATCCTCGCAATGCCGCCAGCGGTACGCTCAAGCAGCTCGATCCAGCGATCGTAGCCGAGCGCCGCCTCGATGCCTACCTCTACTACGTACCAGGGCAGCCCAGCCTCCCCGACAGTCACTACGAGCGTCTGCAACTCTGTAAGAGCTGGGGGCTGAAGATCTCGGATGCTACCCGCCGCTGCCATTCGCTGGAGGAGGTCCTATCCTTCCTCGACTACTGGGAGCAGGCACGTGCCGAAGCCCCCGTCGCCACCGATGGCGTCGTGCTCAAGGTCGACTCCATCACCGAGCAGGAGGAGCTGGGCTATACAGCGAAGACCCCACGCTGGGCTATCGCCTACAAGTATCAAGCCGAGCAGGCTAAGACGCGTCTCATCTCCGTAGACTTCCAAGTCGGGCGTACGGGTGCTGTCACGCCTGTGGCCAATCTCGATGCTGTGGCACTCTCGGGCACGACCGTGCGCCGTGCCTCGCTTCACAACGCTGACTTCATCGAAGCCTTCGACCTACACATCGATGATCAGGTCCTCGTAGAGAAGGGCGGTGAGATCATCCCGAAGATCGTCGGCGTCGTCACCGAGGAGCGTCCCAGCGACGCTCAGCCCGTCATCTTCCCCAGCCACTGCCCCGCCTGTGGCTCTCCCCTCGAGCGAAACGAAGGAGAGGCCGCCTACTACTGCACGAACCAAGCGACCTGCCCTCCACAGCAGACGGCTCGTATCGAGCACTTCTCAGGGCGCAAGGCCGCTGACATACGCCTCGGAGCGGAGACCATTGACCTCCTCTTCACCCACGGCCTCGTGCGCAGCATCGCCGACCTCTACCGCCTGAAGCTGGAGGATCTCCTGCAGCTCCCTGGCTTCAAGGAGCGCAGTGCCACGCGCCTACTGGAGAGCATCGAGGCCTCCAAGGAGCGCCCCTTCCGTGCCCTACTCTTCGGGCTCGGCATCCGCTTCGTAGGCGAGACGGTAGCGAAAACGCTCGTGCAGCGCTATGCGGATATCGATGCCTTAGGCGCAGCGACCTTCGAGGAGCTCACGGCTATCCCCGACATCGGTGCGGTCATCGCCGAGAGCCTCGTCCACTACTTCGCCTCACCCGAGAATAGGGAGTTCATCTCGGAGCTCCAGCGTCTGGGGCTTCCTCTGAGCCGTCGCCCCGAGGAAGAGCCGCTCCCGACGACCGACCATGCTGCGATCTCGGGCAAGGCCTTCGTCATCAGTGGCGTCTTCACCCATCACTCTCGCGAGGAATACAAGGCCCTCATCGAGAGCCTCGGGGGGAAGATCGCTTCATCCATCTCCAGCAAGACCAGCTACGTCTTGGCCGGTGCCAACATGGGCCCAGCAAAGCTCGCTAAGGCCACCGAGCTCGGCATCACCATACTCTCCGAGGACGAATTCCTCGCCCTCATCGAGCCCCACGAAGGAGAGCAGCCCGCCGTCTCCACCGATGAGGCGGACACTGCCGACCTCCCCCTCTTCTCTAATCCCTCCTAATTCCCTCTCCACGACGATCACGAATCCTCTCTGTAATGGACATTATCTTTATCTGTATCCTCGCCTTCTTGATCATCCTCGCCTGCTTCGACCTCGTAGCAGGGGTGAGCAATGACGCGGTGAACTTCCTCAACTCCGCTATCGGGGCGAAGGCTGCCCCGTTCAAGGTCATCCTCGGCGTCGCTGCCGTGGGGATCTTCCTCGGAGCCTCCCTAAGTAATGGGATGATGGACGTAGCGCGCAATGGGATATACAACCCCGCCTACTTCACCTTCCAGGAGGTCATGACCATCTGCTTGGCCGCGGTAGTCACCGACATCATCTTGATCAACATCTTCAATACACTCGGGCTACCGACCTCGACGACCGTCTCCATGGTCTTCGAGCTCCTCGGGGCTTCCTTCTGTATGTCAGTGCTCAAGGGCTTTGACGACCCCAGCCTCCAGATGCTGGATATGCTGAATGCCACCAAGGCCCTGCAGGTCATCATCGCTATCTTCCTCTCGGTAGCTGTGGCCTTCTTCTTCGGCTCGGTGGTGCAGTGGATCACGCGTGTGTGCTTCTCTTTCAACTATAAGAAGACTCTCCCCTACCTCGCTGGTATCTTCGGGGGTATCGCGCTGACCTCTATCGTCTACTTCATGCTCATCAAGGGGCTACAGGAGTCGACCTTCGCCTACAAGGACTGGGTCAACGGCCACACGCTGGAGCTCGTCATCGGCTGCCTCATCGGCTTCTCGATCATTATGCAGGTCCTGCACTGGTGCGGTGTGAATATCCTCAAGATCATCATCCTGGCCGGTACGCTGGCCCTCTCGCTGGCCTTCGCTGGTAATGACCTCGTGAACTTCATCGGGGTACCTCTCTCGGGGCTCTCCGCCTATCAGGACTACATGGCCAACGGGAATGGGGCCTACGACACCTACCTCATGGGTGCGAATAACCTCCCTGCCAAGACGCCCTACATCTTCCTCCTCGGCTCGGGTATCATCATGACGCTGGCGCTCTTCTTCTCTAAGAGCGCGCAGAATGTCATCAAGACCTCGGTGAACCTCTCCCGCCAAGACGATGGGGAAGAGACCTTCGGCTCATCCCGTATCGCCCGTGGTCTCGTGCGTACCAGCAGTGCTATCGGCTCCTTCCTCGAGCGTGCCGTACCTCAGAAGGCTCGCACGTGGATCGACTCCCGCTTCAATAAGCAGGAGCTCACGATGGAGCCTGGTGCAGCCTTCGACCTCGTGCGTGCCTCGGTGAACCTCGTCCTGGCAGGGCTACTCATCGCCCTCGGTACCTCGCTCAAGCTCCCTCTCTCCACGACGTACGTCACCTTCATGGTAGGTATGGGTACGTCGCTGGCTGACCGTGCTTGGGGTCGTGAGAGTGCTGTCGGTCGTGTGACGGGTGTGATGTCGGTCATCGGTGGCTGGTTCATCACGGCTGGTGCCGCCTTCATCATCGCGATCATCGTCGCTACGATCATGCGCTATGGTGGCTTCATCGCTATGATCATCCTCATCGCTGTAGCACTCTTCCTGCTCTTCAATAGCCATCTCATCCGTCGCAAGAAGGGTGATGCTGATGATGAGCTCTTCGTGGCTATCCTCAATGCCGAAGATCCTACGACGATGTGGAGCCTGCTCTCTGAGCACGTCCGTCAGAATCAGATCGGCCTACTCGACCACGTCAGCCAGGACTACCTCGATATGACCAATGGCCTCTTCAGCGAAGATCTGCGCCGTCTGAAGAAGACCATGCACCATCTCGACGAGCACAAGCGTGCCTTCAAGACGATGCGCCGTAAGGAGACTATCGGGCTGAGACGCATGGCCAGCGACGAAGACATGCTGGAGAAGAACATGTGGTTCCACCTCGGTGCCAATAGCTGTCTGCAGATGATCTACGCTCTCGAGCGTGCTACGGAGGTAGCGGTAGAGCACGTAGACAACAACTACAACCCCATCCCCGAGGAGTACCGCGCTGAGTTCGCCCCCATCCGTGACCGCGTCATCGACTACATCGCACAGGTCCACCAGCTCATCTCCAGCAAGCGTATGGAGGACGCCAAGAAGGCGAAGAACATGGGTAAGGAGCTGCGCGAGATCGTCAAGGATATGCGTAAGACCCAGATGAAGCGCGCCCACAAGGGCCGTCGCGAGGACCTGCGTGCCTCGATGGTCTACCTCAACGTCCTCATCGAGACCAACGAGCTCCTCGGCAACCTCCGCCACCTCGTCGGCTATAGCCAGAACCTCCTCGACGAAGAGGCCGAAGGCTAAGCCACACACCCTCCCCTTCGCCCTCCTGCAGGCGAAGACCAAGAAGCCACGGGCGCGCTACTTCATCGTAGCGCGCCCGTAGCTTTTTATGCTCCCTCCGATGAAGGTACCGACCTGAATACGGAGGCGCGTGCTTCAGCGCTCCATTCGTACCCCCTCCGAGGTGGGACAAAAGAAGACGGCTCCCCCGCTACCGTTGCAGTAGTGGGGGAGCCGTCGTATATAGGGGATGTCAGTGGCTTACTTAGCCAAGACGAGGTAGTAGTTCTTCTTACCGCGCTGTACGAGCAGGTAGCGGTCAGCGATGAGCTGGGCAGAGGTGATGAGGTCATCGGGGCTGGCGACCTTCTCCTTGTTCACGCTCACACCACCCGAGGCGATGAGCTTGCGCAGCTCGCCCTTCGAGGGGAAGACAGCCGCATCTTCGGTGAGGAGATCGATGACCTTCACACCACCCTGCAGCTTGTCCTTCGAGACTTCGAACTGGGGTACCCCCTCGAAGACGGAGAGGAGCGTAGCTTCGTCGAGCGACTGGAGCTGCTCGCGCGTGCCCTGCCCGAAGAGGATGCCCGAGGCAGCCACAGCGGCATCATAGCTCTCACGGCCGTGGACGAGGACGGTGATCTCCTCCGCCAGACGCTTCTGCAGAGCGCGCTCGTGGGGAGCGGCAGCCTGCTGAGCCTCAAGGCCTGCGATCTCCTCCTGCGTCAGCGTCGTGAAGATCTTGATATAGCGTGCCGCATCGGCATCATTGACATTCAGCCAGAACTGGTAGAAGGCGTATGGGCTCGTGCGCTCGGGGTCGAGCCACACATTGCCGCTCTCGGTCTTACCGAACTTACCACCGTCGGCCTTCGTGATCAGCGGACATACCAGAGCATAGGCCTCGCCAGCATCCATACGGCGGATCAGCTCCGTACCCGTGGTGATATTCCCCCATTGGTCAGAGCCCCCCATCTGCAGACGGCAGCCGTAGTGGCGATAGAGATACAGATAATCGTAGCCCTGCAGGAGCTGGTAGCTGAATTCGGTGAAGGACATCCCGTTGGAGTTCTCGCCGCTGAGGCGCTTCTTCACCGAGTCCTTAGCCATCATATAGTTGACCGTGATATGCTTGCCGATGTCGCGGATGAAGCCGAGGAAGCTGTAGTCCTTCATCCAGTCGTAGTTGTTCACCAGCACGGCAGCGTTGGGCGCATCGCTATCGAAGTCGAGGAACTTAGACAGCTGCTTCTTGATGCAAGCTTGGTTGTGGCGGAGCGTCTCTTCGTCGAGGAGGTTACGCTCGGCGGACTTCATCGAGGGGTCACCAATCATCCCCGTAGCACCGCCGATGAGGGCGATGGGGCGATGGCCTGCCAGCTGGAGGTGGCGCAGCATCATGACCCCGACGAGGTGGCCGATGTGAAGGGAGTCTGCCGTGGGGTCAATACCCAGATAGGCAGAGGTACGCTCCTTCTGTAGCTGCTCCTCAGTGCCTGGGAACATATCATGGATCATCCCACGCCAGCGCAGCTCTTCAATAAAGTTGATCATTTTTCTTCTTAAAAAGAGGTGATTATCTGTATGTATAGTGGCACAAAGATAGCTAAAGAGACGCACCTGCGCCCCTATACGCGCGAGGATAGCCCGCTGACTGAGGGCAAGGGGCTCACCCTATCACCTAGATTTCTCTCATCCAGCGGAGGAAGAAGTGCTATTCCCGCGAAGAAAAAGCCGCCCTCCCGTAGTGGTCTTCCCCTATCCAGGCACGTAGTCTTAAAGACCACGCACGTAAACCCTATGATCCACGTATGTAGATATTAGATCTACGCACGTAGATAGAGCTTATCTACCATTCGTCCGCGACTTTTATTCGCGCTCGTAGGGAGTCATTCCACTACTGCTCTCAGCTTTTTTCTCCGAAGAGACGAGCCCCACAAAGCGCGGCTACGCGACGTGTATCGCAAGGTTCTCTTCTCTGGTATTGCTGATTACAAGTTTTTTTTTAGGTTTGCAGTGTGGAGAGAAGCCCTTCTCCACGCAATACAGAGACACAGGAGCGCAACGCAACACCATCACTTCCATCTAATCGCGCTATGCACTACACGTTTAGGTACTCTACATTCGTCAAGGTCATCACCTTCATTGGGTTGTGGGCCCTTGCACTCATCCTTTACCTTCTGCTGACAGTAGACGGCTTATCATCGTTTGCCTTCGTCCTCTGGGCAGGCGCTTTGGGCCTCATCTACCCTCCCCTCGCTATGCCCCGTTCGATAGAGGATGACGGAGAGACTGTGGTCTTGAAGCGGCTCTTATGGTCGAAGCGGTATAGCCGCACGACCTACGACATCTCGGAGGTAAGTGGTATCAATTTAATGAATGGTCTCCGTGTCTTCGGCTCAGGAGGTTACTTCGGCTATAGTGGCTACTTCTACAAGACGAAGATTGGTCTCTTCAAGCTCCTCGCTACGGAGGACACAGGCCATTACCTACGCATCCAGCGCAAGGGCAGCAAACGCCCGCTCTACATCGCCTACCGCCCTACCCAATCCTAATCATCGCATCTTCCCACACCAACCCAAGCACTACACGACATATGAAACCCTTACTTCTCCGCACCCTATTCCTCACGATCGGAATAGGGAGCCTGTGCTTCCACAGCACGACCGCTTCAGCTCAAGCCACCCAAAGCCCCGACAAGCACTATGCCCTGAGCGATACCATAGCGCTTACCATCTTCGACTATGCTCAATACCGAGCCTATTACCAAAAGGAATATCGAGATGTCCCCTCCGACCCCAAGTCCTATCGCTGGCTT
>ERZ773051.585-NODE-585-length-24178-cov-7.065912_pt1 | contig 24178 bp, 16 predicted proteins | sample MGYA00580631_ERZ773051 | MGnify/ENA primary metagenome ERZ773051 (study PRJEB29015, sample SAMEA2738137) | human oral metagenome | biome: human oral; feature: human-associated habitat; material: saliva | place: China | collected 2204 ... | reverse complement strand
AAGCTGCCAACGCTGGTGGTGTAGCCGTTTCAGCCCTTGAAATGAGCCAAAATAGTCTTCGCCTCTCATGGACTCGTGAAGAAGTTGATGGACGTCTCAAAGACATCATGACAAGCATCTTCAACACAGCTAAAACAACTTCAGAAACATATGGTCTTGATAAAGACTACCTTGCAGGAGCAAACATTGCTGCCTTTGAAAATGTAGCAAATGCTATGATTGCACAAGGCATTGTTTAAGAATTACCAAACTCCTCAATCGCTTTGATTGAGGAGTTTTTGTATCTTTAACCAACGCATATTAAAAAATTTGACAATTGTTTAATTTTTAATCAAATTTAATAATAAAACTTTTCACTTAAATGTATTTGAAATAACACTCACTAATCTATCTATTCCATTCTCCACTCCCCAACTCACAGTAGCACTGAGAGCCATTGCTAGTATCGGATGCTTTTCAAAGAAAGTTTGATGATTATCAACTTTTCCGACTTCCTGTACTTCATTTAAAATTGTCACCAATTCTGTCTTCTCTTCTTCATCTAATGTCCTAGAGTACTCTCTGATATTCTCAAATATTTTCTCAATTTCCATATCAGTATAGGTAATATTTAATGTATTATTTTGCCCACCAATCTGTGAGTTTATCAAATCTCCATTAACCGAAACATGAGTACTATTATCCTGATGATATTCGTTAAAATTGAGAGCTGACATAGAGGAATCCACTTGTGTTGGAAGTATAACTGGATTTATCTTCTTATTAGCCCTCTTTACCATTTTGTTCATCTCTCTGACCATATTTCTCTCAATATCTCTGAATTGACTTTGCAAACTTTTTACCATTTATACCTACTTTCTACACTTCAAAATCTCTAACCGTTTGTTTTTCTTCTTCAATCAAGCCAAACAAATCCATGACCAAGTCGTCAATCTTCAGATTAAGCTGAGTTATCTTTTTAGTTTCAAGAGAATCTTTTTTCATCTCTTCTATCAGTTGCTCAACAAGTTGTGCTACTTCTTCTTGCTGGGAGTCAGTAGCATCTGGAATTGGAAAATCTCCCAATTCATTAACTTTAAACTGTGGGAATAAGCGACGTTGGAATTTATCAAACTTCATGAAAAACCAAAGCGAGATTAAACGAGAGTTCAAAACACCTAAAAGATAGAAAGGATTAACCTGGATATCTGTGATGACCATTGAGTTCAAATCATTGATAAAATCACTATTAGTATAAACAGCTTCAACTGCATAAGTTGATTTACTTGGAATCTGACGCACTAGTATACGGGGTGTTTCAAAATACTTTTTATCTCTAGGTGCTGCTAAGTTTGCACCATATTTTATGTATTCGCCATTCCAAGTCAATTTATAACGTGATACATTTTCGCCATCAAGATAGGGACGGTAAGAATCATCTAACTTTTCTCTTGCATGATAAATGCGATTATTCTTATCGTGAGCAGTCATCTTGGGGTTACCTTTTCCAGTTTCGTAGGCTTTAATTCCTGATTTTACAGTTGCAATTTCAGGACGTTCCAATATCGGAAAATTGTTTACTTTCCAGAAGATGTCAATAGCCTGACGATACTTGACCATAGAGATTGAAAATGTCGGAATTTCCCCAAAAAAATCTGGTTCAACTCGTCCAACAGTGTTATACTCCCCATGATGCAATTCTGCCACTTCAATCCAGTTTGGTAGACTCTTTTTGAAGAAAATGATACAGTTATCCACACTCGCATCCGCAAAAATCTTATCCAGAGAATTGATCAGTACAACATCACTAGTCTGCTCCGTAATAAACTGCCGAAGCCTTGAATTGGTCTGAATGGTCAAAAAGTTATTTGGAATAATATAAGAGAATGTCCCACCTTTACGCAAGAGTTGATAAGCCAATTCCATAAAAATAGTATAGGTATTGGCTTGGTACTCACTTACTTGATAAGTCCTTGAGTAGTAGGCTTTCATCTCATCAGTGAAAGATTGGTTACGTGCAAAGATATAAGGCGGATTTCCAATTACAAGATCAAATCCGATAAATTCTCCAGCTTCTCCCAAGATTTCAGGGAATTCCATTCGCCATTCCATACCTTTAGCGAATAATGGATTTTTCAGTCTGTATTCCAATTCTTTTTCAGCTTTTGCAAGTTGCTTATTTAATTCCGCTACTTCTTTAGAGTTTTTATTTTCTTCCTCAAATAAGCTAATGGCACCAGCCTTGTTTCGTTCAGATAAGAGACGGGATAATTTCTTTAATTCAGGGCTTGAGGCTGTATCATCAAAGGAACGCTTAAGATTCTCTATTTTCTTCCAAATTTCAGCTTTAATCCGTTTATTATTTGTATCCTTATAGTCTTTGACTAGAGATAGATAGTCCTTGAAATCTGTTTTTCTCATATCAAATTCATAGTCAAAATCAAACTTATGTAGAAGACTATCCCCCACTTTAATATTGATATCAATATTTGGTAAGGTCGTTAAAACAGGTTGATCGGTATCAGTATCCTGATAATAATAAGAAGACTTCAAGAGTTCAATCCAGAGACGCAAACGGCAAATATTAACCGAACTTGGGTTAATATCCACTGCAAAGAGCGAATTTTCCAGAATATGCCTTTTCTGGCTGAAAATTGCTTTTTGAACTTGTTCAGATTGCTGATTACCTGTCTGATAAACAAAGTTATTTCCTGACATATCTTGGATAACTAACTCATCATTGATGACGTAGCATTGAATTAAATTCCCAATGTGATTACCGTCAGTGTCAAAAAGAACATTTAAATCGCTTTTTAGAGCAATCATTTCATTCAAGATTGAGACAAGAAAGTGTCCTGACCCCACAGCAGGGTCACATACCTTCAAGCTATCAATCGCATCTGATACCTTTTTAGCAATTTGAACATTACGTATATTAAACTTAATATCTTCAATTGTTTCACATTGCCAGTCCAGTGCGCTATTGATCTTATCTACTGCTGCTGTTCTTATAGCTTTACGAGACATATACATGGTGATGTTTCCAGGTGTGTAGAAAGAACCGTCACGATAGCCATTGATTTTTTCAAAAATCAGTCCAAGAACTGAAGCATTAATAAGGTCATTTTTTGATTTCTCATGATGAGTAATAGTAGTTGAGAAATCATAAGCATCCAAAAACTCAAAAAGGTATTCAATAAAATTGATGTTTCCCTTTTTACGTTTTTTATTTGCACCTTTAAGGGCTGTTTTTGAAAAGATTTCAATACATCCCTCTGGTAGTCTATCAATACCAATTCCATCACGCGAAACTTCCAATTCAGTCTCTTCAAAAAGTGATGAATTCAGATAAGGAATATAACCAAATTTCTTTTGAACTCTTTCGTTTCGTTCTGGGACTTTTCTAGCTAAAACTGCAAAAAAGAGATTGTAAACCTCCTCAAAGCTAGATAGTTTTTCATAAGTCAAGAAGCGATATGACTCATCCTTATTAAACAGAACAAGCTGAGACTCTAATAGCTTCAAAAAAAGAATTCTGTTTATCCATACAACTGTCAACTGAATAGCAATTTCTTCTTGTTTATCTTTTGGAACATCATTTGTATCCAACTTTTCGATAATATTCTCTACAAAAGAATAAGGTTGTCGATTAGCTGGTTTTAATCGAGAAATAATTTTTGAAGTCCCTGATTTAGTTTCTTCAAGCCCCATTAAATAAAGTAATTCATCATAGAAATTTTTGTTAAGTTTGTTAGAATCTGTAAAAATTTCTTTATTGAGAAGATTTTCAGCTGTAAAAAATCGATATAGTTGAGTTAGATTATTTTTCTTAATTTCAATAGACTTACTGGACTTAACTAAAGCTTGACTAAGATCAAAGTGTGCAATTACAATTCCTTTTTCAATCGCTTTGTCAATTTCAGGTGCAATTACTTGTGAGTAGAGAAAATCAGTTCTATTGCTGGACAGTTGATTATTCCTAAATTTAGTTACCAGATCAACTAATTTTTTATTCTTAAAGAAGTGTTTTTCAAACTCTTTAGCTTCTACTATAAACCAAGATAGACCGTTTGTGATAATACACTTCTTAATTTCAAGATTTTTTTCAAAAAGTCGTTCAAATAAATAATAAGCAATTATTTCTTGAAAAGCTTTAGAATTAATTCTATCCGTTGTCATCATCTCTGCTTTATTAGACAAACTTTTACATTCAAAAAGAACACCTAGAGAAGAATTGGCATCTTTACCATTATAAATTGCTAAATCAATTCTACTGGAAGTATTAATGAAATTATGAGACATAATTCCTTCCAAAAATACTTTAAGAAGATTTTTTTGGTACTCCTCAGATTCATCTGCCTTATCATATAAATGCGTTAAATAGCTGATTAGTTTCTTTGCAAATACATCTTTCTCTTCATCAAGTGGCATAATTGCTTGAACAGAGCGATTCATACTCTCTTTTAATGTAATTCCCTTTATTGCCATGAAATAGACTCCTAAACAGATTTCTCTAAGAGCTGATAGTATTAGTCTATTGTGTAAGCAATAGACTAAGGGTACCCTTAGCGATATTTATACATATTATACCATGAATTTTACAAACGATAAAACCCCACCAAGATTTAATCTTGGTGGGGTTTTGGTGGGGAATAATATTATTCCGCCGATTTTTAATTGCTCTAAGCAATTCTAAAATCTTGATTTACTAGGCTTCCGCAATCAAATCGCGGTACTCTATTATTTAAGAGTAACAATTTGCTAATCTTATTTTCTCCCAGTATTAGTGGGTTAATTCCTCCATTTTCAACTTTGGCAGGAATTTGGTAGGTAAATTGATAATCCAAGATTATCTAAACTGTTTGTAATCTCTTCTGAAATTGTTGAATCACCTGAATAATACCAATGACTATATGTATTCAACGTGGTTGACTTATCAGCGTGTCCTAATCGATATGAAACATATAAAGTATCCTTATGTAACACATTTATAAGATAAGATGCATGACTATGTCTTAATCCTTTCCCCGTAATTTCTGGTACACCAGTAATCTTAGCATGCCTTTTTATTATCCTAGAAATTGTAGACTTACACAAGGGGGCACCAAAACGTGATATTACATAATCTTTATCATCATTCTTGATTTGAACTTCTCGCCATTTTTTAAGTATTGTAATCGTAAAATCATCTAAATCAATTTTACGATTCCCTGCTACTGTCTTTGTTTGTTGTTTAGCATACCATATACCGTTTTTGTCTTTCTCAATTGTCGAATGAACATGAATCCATTTACGTTCAAAATCAATATCTTCCCATTTAAGAGCAATACCCTCACTAACTCTTAAGCCAGTCATAAAATATAACCAGATCGTCATGTAATTATGGAGTCCCTCATACTCACTAATATCAAAAGAGTTTATTATCTTCTTAAATTCATCAAATGTCCAAAATTTTGTATCAGGGTGCTTTCCTCTAGGATTATCTAATCCTTTAAAAGGAACTCTATCAATATAACCCAATCTTTCTGCATAGCCCAGACATGCTTTAAATCTAGACCACATATTTTTAGCATAGTTACTAGAATACTTGTCTATAATAGCTAAGCGAAATCTTTCACAGTCAATAGTACTAATATCTGATAATTTTTTACTACCAAATTGATTAATAAATAACTGATGATGTGGTAAAGCGGTCTGATAAGTTACAAATTGAACTTTTTGTTGATAATATTTTAAATAAATCTCTTCCATAAACTCTCTAAAAGTTAGAAAACTATTATTAATAGTAGAGTTCACAAATTCATGTTTTAAACGAAGTATCTCTTCATATGCTTCCTTAAAAGAATTAAACGGTAGTCCCTGTTGATTTTTCCTTCCTTTCTTTTGAATTCTTTTCCCAGTTATTGGATCAACTCCTAATTCAATTTGAAAATAAATTTTTCCTCTTGAATCTTTGTATACACCTTTATATTTCTTTGTCTTTGATATAACCATTTTTCTCACCTTCTATATCTGAAAAAGAAATACCAATTAAATTTTCTACAATATTTTTAGGAGCAATACCTAACCTTTTATTATCGAAAGGTGAACATCCTAATTGTACCGCATTCTTATCATTTTTTCTAGCTTCTTCAAACTTTTTTACAGCAATCTTTTTTGCTTGTCTAATAATATTTCTTGATGTGTGCTCTGGAAAACCAATCGCAACTAAATCTTTATAGTTTACTGTTTCCATGATATTACTACTTCCTTTCTTAGATTTTTTCACCTCCATGGCATGACTGATGAAGTCATCATAAGAATTTCACTTACTGCTCTTTTACGGTGGCAGCCTGAACGGTCAGAAGTATCATTGTATATCATTTGTATCATGGCATATAAAGTATCGCTCTATTTTATTGATGGTTTTAATGTCGCTCTTATCGTGGCGAGCCATTCAAAACTGCTCCACAAATGAGGAAAGTACCATTTTGGACTATTCAATTGTCAAAGAACAAATAAAAAAATTTCCTCATTTTCAAACTAAATGAAATTAAGGAGTTTTTTTCTAAAGCGAATTTTATCAGGAAAATCTGTCAATCCCAATAGATAGTCTGTACTGACATCGTAAAAGTTTGAGAGAGTTACCAATACATCTGCCGTTAAGGCATGCTCACCCCGTTCAATTTTAGCATAAGCTGAGTTTGTAAACGAAAGTATTTTAGCTATTTGTTTTTGAGTCAAATCGTGATCTTCCCTCAAATCTCTCAAACGTCTGTACATCTAGCTTTCTCCTGAGAAAAGTATAATATATAAAACTAAGAAATCATTCAAAGTGTCCAAATTGGACATTTTGAACTAAAATTAATTTATTAAACACTTCTCATAAGCATTTCTATTAACCGTCTGAGAACAAAGATTTTATCAACTGTTTAAAATTACTGACATTTAAAAATTAGTCTTACTGTAAAATAAAGTTAAACACAAAAGACATGTTTATCTGATATATTAGTGTCTCAAAAAACACTATAAAATATTAGAAAAACATTCACAAATCTATCATATAAGCACTTCTTTGAAGTTGAACAATACTAAATTTTAGGTTTATTTAAACAAAGGATAAAAACCTGCTTAGACTGCACGTCGTTAGGATAGGAATCGTTCTATTTTTACTTATAAAACTAATCTTGATTCTGCAACTCAGGTGAAACAAGTTAATGGATAGAAATCTATTAGCATTATTTGTATCATGGCAGATAGGTGACCAACCTATTTTATAGCCAACTTTACTCGCTCGTATCACAGCGTGTCTGACTAATTTGCTCCACAAATGATTAAGGTCCCACCTTGGTCTATTCAGTTGTCAAAGGACAAGAACAGAAACGTTAGTTCCCCTTCACTATATAGAGTGAAAATGTGACAATTTTTACCGCCTTACTCCAATAACTTTTTGAGATGTTTCAAAATTTTATCCCTCCGTCTAGCAACTGTTGTAATAGAAACTTTTGAGGACTGTGAAATTTCATTCAACGTTTTATCCTCAAAAAACAAGTTTTTGACAAGTGCAAACTCATCATCATTAAGGGTAAGCAGAGCTTCATAAAGCAAATGAAAGATCTCCCTAGTTTCAAGTATCCTTTCAACATCCATTTTCTCGTCAGCCATAAAGTTTGTTAATTCTCCATCAACATAATCTGAAAATGGCCTAACATGATATTGAACCTCTAATCGATTGAGGTAATTTTCCCGATTTGTTAATCGCCAATACTCACGATAAATGTCTTTGGAAATAGGAACTTTCAGCCCATTCACATAGATAAAATACACCATTCTAATCCTCCTTAATTTAAATTTGATAAGGCAGGAAATGGTGGTGAACGATTTTTCATAAATACTCTCTATTTCATAGTCTTCACTATTAAGAGTGAGAAATTTAGAGTTTTTACCGCTGTTTTCAGAATTTGATAGAAACAAAAACGATAAAGCCAAATGCTTTATCGTCAACTTTATAATCTCACAAAATTTCTAAATATGTCGATATGTTAAAATTGTTATAAAAAAACTTCTGAACCCAAATTGTTCTTTTCATCTTACTTTATTAAATTTTTAACGAAGACATCAATACCCTTAAAATTAAAATGTGGCAATATAGACTAGGTCAATCGGATTCCTTGTACATATAGAAATATAAATATTCTGATATGTAAATGAAAAAATACTAGCTTCTACTGTTTCATGAATATACACTAAATTTGATTTTAAATCAACAAAAAACGAACTCAGTTCTCTGTATAACCCTAAACCAGTATATTTTACAAAGCTTTCTTTAGCTGTCCATAATTTTATAAAATCAAAATTAAATTCTAAACTACTTGACAAATATTCAATCTCACGTATATTGAAAAAATCTATGATATCACGTTTATAATCTAAACAATACTCATTTTCAATATATTCAACATCAACACCTATTTCAGAAATATAAAAAACAACAACAACAATGTCCCTCGTATTGGATATATTAAAATAAATTTCTTTATTAGAATTATAGTAAGGTTTACCATATTTTCCGATATGAAATTTATTAATATCATAGTCATCTTTCATGATATCTTCCAATACTTTTTGAATTAAAATATCAGCCTTTATAGTACATTTTTTTTGATTCTCATCTTTCAACAATTTTATTTTTTCTAAAGCTCTTCGCGTTAATTCTACATTTTCAAAGTTTTTGATAGTATTATCTCCAATAAATACAACTGGCATCATATACTTATTTTCTTTCTAAATTTTGAACTTAACAACGGAAGAAAAACTAAACTCATATAAAGTGCAGAAATTATATACATTATCTTTAGATCTCCCAAAATTTCTAAGATGAAATTATTAAGCACCAACGAGACTGTCACTACAGATTCTGTAACAAATGAGACTGTAGTCAACATTTGAGATTTATTAGAGTAGCCATAAATAATTTTGTTGGATAGAGCAGAAATTTGTGCAGACAAAATTCCCATTATGAACTCTATAAAAAAGAACAAAGTTAACAAAATATAACGATTTTCTAAATAGTAGCTACAAATAAAAATACTTATTAACAATGCTGAAACATAATAGGTAATCTTCACCATAGAAAACCTATGTATATAACGTCTATAAAATTCACTTCCTAAAATTAGTGAAATTATAAAAATAGTATATACAATAGACAAGTTAAATTGAAGTTTTTCTACATAAAGGATAGACCAGTATATGAGAATAAATTGCGTTCCACAATCATATCCAAGATTGATAGCCAATAATTCCCAAAACGACTCTCTTTTTACCATATCATTTATATTTTTAAAAACTACACCATCACTTTTAATACGAGTATCTTTTTCAGACCTATTATCAGTAAATCTAAAAAATTTTATCCAAAGAAAAATAAAAATAGGAAAAGTCAATAATCCCACAGCAGAAAAAATCAAGGGAAAATGATTATCAATTTTAAACAACCATGTTCCTATGTTTCCACCAAGTAATGTTGCAAAATTTAATACAGATACTTGCCTTCCCATTAACTTTGAATCTGCAGCAACATTATAATTTTCCTGCAAGGATGTAATATAGGCTAATAATGTTCCTGAATTTAAAGCAAGACCTATTCCATAAAGAAATTCAGCGAAACTAAACATATAATAATTGGGATTAGCTAACATAATGAAAAAGCTAAATGATATAACAAGCGAAGAAGCTACAATAATTTTTAATCTGCCATATTTATCAGCTAAAAATCCTGAAGGAAGAAGTCCCAGTAATATTCCTATATTTTGGAATGATTTGATTGAACTGATCATCCCTTCAGAAATTCCATTAGATAAATAAAATAGCGATAAAATACCAGACATCGAAGATCTAAAGAAGGTAAAATATAAGGTAAATACTAGAAATAGCAGCCCAATTTGATAAGATTTCTTCTTATTACTCATAAAATAATCTCTCCTACTTTTAATGAATCTTGACCCTTATACAATATGACATCAAGTAATTTTAAGATAGAGTTTGATAGATACTCTGCAGTACTCCCATCATACAAATCAGTTCTATATACAATTTCAATCTCACCTTTATTATTTGCTATCTTAGTTTCGTATATAATGTCAAAAGACGATTTCTCACCACTATATTCCTTAACTAGCTGTAGTTCAGATACTTCTTGTGAATCAATTTCATCATCATTTTTTTCAATAAAATTATAAAAAATATAAGGATTAATTTCATTGCCAATCAAATTACCGATTTCTACATCAGGAAAATCTTGATTTAATAGAATTTTTAAAAAGATTTCCTTGTGATTATATAATAGCTCTGAAAACGTTGTTGTCAATTCAAAATTTACAGGCCAAAATACAGAATTTACGAAATAACCTACTGAATTTATACTTTCTAGAGTACTTCTCCCATTTACCTGCATATTAACTATAAATCGAGAACATTTTATCCAATTAGATATTACTACATTACCTATTGCTGAAAAAAATACAGCTAATGTAATATTTTTATTAGAGCAATATGTCCGAATATCTTCTACATAGCTGCTTATATTAATATTATTTTCCCAAGCATCCCAAGTCTGACTTTCTGGTTTCTTATCTCTAGGCATACTTGGAAGAATGCTATCTACGTCATTTAATATACTACTCCAATACTTACCCTCTGATGTTTGTATCAAATTATTCGTAAACTTCCTGTTTATAAGTTCACTGTATTTCTTAAATGACATTGTATCAGATAAATCTGAAAAAACTCCTGATAAACCAGCGATAAACTCTTTCTTGAGAATTGAAAGTGACTGAGCATCTGAAACAAGATGATGTGTTAAAATTATAAATTTATCGCCTCTGTTATCCTTTAGATGCCAAACTTTGAATAATGGTTCTTTTGAAAAAATAAACTCTGTCTTAACCAATTTTTCTATCAGTAGTACTATCTCTTCATCGTTCAAAGAATCAGTGACCAGATTCGTAAAAAATACTGGAATATTCTTTGCTTCATGTAGAAAAACATTACCTTCATTTTCGAGTATAATTAGCCTTAAAGCATCGAATGAGTAATATAGATGTTCCGAAACAGCTTTTATAGTATCTGAATCGTATGTTTTTTTTGAACTCAAAATAATATACTGATTGCGTTCAATACTATTTTGATATTTTTGTGTTAACATATATGATTCTTGCAACCGTTTTGTAGCTTTTATGGGAGCCCCCTCAAATATTAAATCATTATTTAATTGTTGACTATTGACCTTGAGGGAGGTATTATTAGCTGAGTTCATGATTTTCAATTTCTCAAAAAAATCTTCAAAAACTGGGAATTCAAATATATTTTCAAGTTGAATTTCTAATTGCAGCTCCTTTTTCAAACGAGTTGTTAGAATTAGAGCTTTTAAAGAATCTCCTCCCAGTTCAAAAAAGTTTGATTTAACAGTTACTTCTCTTTTTAAACAGTCTTCCCAAATTTTTTTTATATTATTTTTATGATCAAATATCACAGGCTCTATATCAATTACTTGATTATCAAAAAGTCTAATTTGACTAAGTTTCATACTATCAATCTTACCATTAGGAGTTTGGGGGAATTCTTCAATATGAGTAAAATCTGTTGGAATCATATAATGAGGTAGTACTGTTTTTAATTCTAACTTAATAGTATCTACATCAAGAGAATTGTAATTATGAAATACTCTCAGTTGTTGAGTTTCGACTGATTTTACCGTTCTGTGATTTCCGTTTAAATTAATAAATTTGCTAATAGCTGAATCTATCTCTCCAAGTTCAATTCTATATCCATTTATTTTAACTTGATCATCACTTCTTCCTACAAAATAATAATTTCCTAACTCATCATATTTCACAAAATCTCCTGTTTTATACAGTCTTGTACCTAACTCTAGATTATAAATAAATTTTTCTTTCGTTAAAGGCTCATTATTTAAATACCCTTCCGATACTCCAATTCCTCCAATTAAAAGTTCCCCACTCCCATCATCTAGATTATCATTAATAAATAATTCTACATTAGGAATAGCCTTTCCAATTGGAACATTATTAATACTATCTAGATTTTCATTAGTTACTAGATAATAATTTGAAACGTCTGTACACTCCGTTGGACCATAAGTATTTATCAATACTGAGTTAGAGTACTCACTCTTCAACCATGTTTTAAAATGATTAAGATTGAGAGGCTCACCACCTGCTACAATATATTTAATACTAGATAATTTTATAAAATTTTCTTCATATAAGAATAAAGGAGCTAGAGCAGTGGGAGTCCAATTCAATACTGTGATATTAAATCGTTCGATTAAATCAACCATCTCGATATAATCTAACGATTGTTTCTCTGAAATAAATAGTTTCGAACCGCTCAACAGAGGAGCAAAGATATTTTTTTGAGCTAAATCAAAACTGACTGATGCTGATAAAAAAACAGTATCTTTAGTTGATAAATTCAATGTTGTTTTATACCATTCTACAAGATTCATAAAACCATTATTTTTAATAACAACGCCTTTAGGATCACCTGTAGAGCCCGACGTAAACAATTTATAAATATTTACATTTGGATTGTTGACTCTTAAATTAAATTCTTTGCTGTAATTTTCGAGCTCTTTATCTCCAACTTTTATTAATGGAATTGAACAATTAAACAATGAGTTATCAGAAAGTGACAATATGCATTTCGCATCACTGTTTTTTATTAAATATTTTATTCTATCATCTGGATATTGAGTATCCAATGGTAAATAAGTAGCTCCAATTTTTAAAAGTGCAAACAGTGAGTAAATAAATTCAACTCCTTTTGGAAATAAAAGTGCTACTGTATCACCTTCTGAAATACCTAATTCATCAAGCCGATTAGCTAGCTGATTCGATAATCTATCTAATTCTTTATAACTAATAGTCAAATTTTCTGTTATTAAAGCAGGTTCACTTCCTTGTATTTTCACTTGTTTTTCAAACTCTTTTATTAAGATGTTATTCATCTATAAAATCTCCCCGCTAATCACATTTACACCTGATGGCAGTTTAATTCTTCCATCCTGCTGCTGGAAAACTTTCACATAGTTTACTAAATCTCTTATATCTTCCATTTTTTCAAGACTTCGTGCAAGGTGTAAAGTAGAGTAGAAATTAACCAAATGATCTAAATTTTCAAATTGTGCATACCCATTTAAACACTCAACCTCGAACGAAATATTATTCATATTTTTCAAATAGTTTACTAATACTTTAAGTGTATATCCTCTATCATTATGTGGGAAAGGTAACTCTTGCTCCAAAATTCTCGTTACATAACTTTGTTCTACCGAGTAAGCATCAAAATAATAAAAATAAAATTTTGTACCTTTCTTTAGCTGTGAAAACAATTTATTTATTTGTGATACCGCATTCTTCTCCGCTTTCACTGTATCTTCATACTGTCCGTGCTCATCTGTTTCAGGATTATAATATTCCCAAAATGAAAGCAAGCCATAATTATATGCATAAAAACTACAAACAAAGTCAAATTCATCTAAAGAATCTGCATTATCAATGAAGTCATTTATCGGGCTAACAACAAATAGTGCTTCTGGAAATTCACTGCCAAAACGTTTTTTACTACTCTCAATCATACTAATACTAAGATCTATGCCGGTATAATTTGTAGTTTTAGGAAGAATATGCTGTGTCATCCTACCAGTACCAACGCCAAATTCTAAAGTATTATCAAAACCTTTATTAGATAAATATTTTTCTAAGAAATATGATTCTTCCTTATATACTTTACTTTCAAAGTCAAACATAAAATATTTGGGAAGAGTGTTGTCGTATTTTGTAGCAGTATCTTTCTGCATATATTTATGATTTTCGTAGTAAGTCATTATTATCTCCTTTTTAATTTTCATTTTTGTGAAAAGGGTACAACGTTGAAAGTCCCTGATCAAAATTTATATCCTGACCAACAATGCCTTTATTTTCAATTAAAAATTCTATTAGATTTGCTAAACTTCTATAATTAATTATCTCATTTGTTGGAATTTTTTCTAGATCATAGTATGAATTAGACTGTCCACTCTTTACTTTAGATTTTGAATCTTTTTTGTTCATAATAGAACCAGTAGCAGCAATTCTTATTGTATTTGAAATAATATTACGTGGTGCTAATTCAATAGAAAGATTCCTAACAAAAGCCTCCATTGCAGCTTTACCAGAAGAATATATTGAACTATTCTTTTGTCCTCTAATAGCACATAGCGAAGATATATTGACGATATTTCCTGAACATCCATCGCTTAGCCAGTCGTTAACTAGTTTGCTTAATAAGTTAACTGGACCTAAAAAATTTACTGAAATATTATAATTCAATTCCTCAAAATCAAAATTGTCAATTGGAATATCACTGTCAACCCCCGAACATATAACGATATTGTGTATTTTCTTATTTATTTGTTTGATATAGAAATAAAAATCATCAATCGACTTTTGGGAAGTTAAGTCAAGTATTCTTCCATACAACTTACCTGAGTAATCTTGATTTGATAAAAGATTTTCAAGTTCTTCTATTGTAGATTTTGAACGGCTAGTATAGATTACATTATAACGATTTAAAAGTTCCCTTATTAAGTTGAATCCTACGTTACCAGTTCCACCAATTATGAGAATACTATTCATTTTTTCCTCTGTAATTTCATTGAATCTGTCAACTCTGAACACGATTCTAAAATTTCTATATTTTGCGGCTTTATTTGTAATTTTTTAGATAGGGATAACCTTACTGTTTCTAACTCCTCTAATGTTATTTTCTGATAAAAGCTAATCCTAACATAATCCTCAGTAAGATGTTCAACTAAAATACACTGAGTAGGAAATGATGAACCCAAAAATTCTAGCGTATCCTTTGGCCAAAAGCCATTTATACATGTATCTGAACTTCTTCCAAGTATTTCTAGACTACCATTTTTTCTTATTCTGCCAATATCGCCAGTAACCAAGGTTGACTTATCTTGAAAACTAACAAATCTTGTAGTACTAAACTCACGGCCAATATTTTTTGAATTAATTACAATTCTGGGTTTACCCTCTATTGTCATTATGTTTGTCTCAACTCCAGGGAATCCATTTCCAACAGTCCCAATATTAGCTTCCGAAATAGTTGTATTAAAATGTGTTAATGAACATGTTTCTGTCAAACCATAACCTTCATAAATTATAATTCCATTTTGATAGAACCAATTTATACATGATGTTGAAAGTGGAGCTCCTCCAGAATCAATCATTATTTTTGATTTATCTGAAATTTCATCAATGTGTTTAGATAATATATCTAAAATTACAGGATTCGCTAAAATAATAATTCTATCAAATTTTTCAGTATTTATATTTAAAAAATGTATAACATCCTCAGGAGATAATTTTTTAAATTTGCACTTCTTACGAATGGCATTTAATGCACCTGCAATAAATGTAAAATTATAGCTAACAGGCATTAAAGAAACAATAATACTATCAGCTGTAGTAGGATAAATCCTCTCATACCAATCTAATGTTAAACTTATTTGCTCTTTAGTAAAAGTAAACAATTTTGGATCACTAGTACTTCCCGAAGTGTACATTCCTAATATCCACTCTTCTTTTTGAATAGATTCGAAAACTCTTATTCTGACATTCTCATAAAAAATTTCAAAATAAGGAGTACTATTTTTAATAACAACATTTTTAGGAACAAGAATAGTTTTTATCTCATGATTAATAAAATATGTGGCAACATCAGATAGATTCTCGCTCTCGTCTCCATTTAAGAAGCAAATAACATCTCTACTGGGATATTTTGTAAAAATGTTATTTTTTAATTGCTCCAATTTAATTTTTTTATTCATAATAAAAATTACCATCTCCTTTAAATCCATTTAGAAAAACTAAAATGCCTACTATTTTCCATAGTAATTCTGAATCAATGTTTTTTTGAACGATGTTTTTTAAAAATTTTTCACTAAAAAAAGATTTAAAAAAGGGAACTGTATCAATTTCTAATCCATGTTGATCTAAAAATTCACTTATTATATCATCATAATTAGAGGTAGGATTAACAAACGCCTGCTTTTGACGAGAAGTTATAGAAGTAGGTAAATAACTTGTACCAACTTGCTTTAAAATATACTTTTCATTCCCATTGTTAACCTTCTGAATGTCTGGCAAGGAAAAAGCTGCCTCAACAAGATTATAATTCAAGAAGGGGCTTCTGGTTTCAACAGACATTGCCATTGATAACCGATCTTCTTGCATCAAATTACTTATCAAATATGTTTTTGTTGCCCAGTATGCCACTTTATTCAAATGAGAATCGTTAGGGCGTTTATTCAATATCTTTTGGATAATTTTATATACCGATTTCTTAATAATGACATAAGCTTCTTCTGTAAGAAAGTCCTTATGCTTAATATTCATCTCTATAAACAAATCACATAATTTATCCAGGTTAACATCTTTTTCTGCTAACGAAAAAAACGGAAAATCGTGATAATATCCTAACCAAACTTCATCTGATCCTTGACCAGTAATTACAATTCTCTTACAATCATTCGCAGACCTTCTATAATTTTCAAACATTGAAAAGTAAACCTTATCCCAAACCACCTCCTCCATTTGATAAGATAGATACTTTAGCATTTTCATACTTATATTTTCTTTTGAAACTTTATTTACAGTATTAGAGATATTATTGTTTTCGGAAATCAATTGTAATGCATGAAAATAATCTGTATTATTTTCATTTCCTTCATAAAATATAGTATATGTGTCAACTTTATCATTTAAGCGACTGGCCATTGATACAACCAAACTGCTATCTAAACCTCCTGAAAGAAGGTAGCCTAAGTCATTTTGAGTATCCGTACGACTTTCCACACTATCTAAGAGTAATTTTTTAATATTGTCCTTGCTATATCCTTCGTAGTAATTATCTGGAATATCCCAATAACAAATATTTCTAATTTCTTTTCCATCGAATTCAATATAATGTCCAGCTTCTACGTTATAGATGTTTCTAAAATATGTTTCTTCCTTATCATTCCAAAACCATAATGCTAAATCTGATAATAATTTATTATAATTGGGTTCTAAAACAACTTCTGTAATACCATTAAAAAACTTGACCTCTGAACTATAATATAATCTATTATTTTCATAGTAATACAACAATGGTTTTACTCCAAGTCTGTCTCTAATTAGATACACTTTCTCCTTATTGGTATCATAGATAGAAATGGCAAAGTCTCCTTCTAAAACCTTAATAAAATCAATCCCCATTAGATTATAGAGATCTATTAAAACATCTCCATCAAAATAACAATCTTTTAAATTAAACTGCTTTATAAGCTTTTTCCAGTTATATATTTCTCCGTTAAAGCTTAAAATTACATCTCTTTTATGGATTGGTTGATTTGAGCGTTCCGATAAGTCCAGAATTGATAACTTATGATGCATAATCAAAGAACGTGTATTTTTCCAGTAACCAAAATTATCAGGACCTCTATGTTGTGTAAATTTTGAAGCTTTTATCGCTTCTTCAAATAAAAGATCAGACAACGGATCCTGACTAATTATCCCCATTATACCGCACATATTTTTCCCCTCTCTACGTATTAAGACTTTTTACATACTCGTCTACAATCATACAGATTGTAGATGAAATCTTTTCTATCATTAAATAACTTATAAAATTAGATGAATATTCCATTTTAATTCGGATTTCTCCATTCAATTCTTCTAAAATTATTGTTAAATCTTTTTTATTAGATACATTTTCAATATTGATGTTTTTAAAAGAAGAATTCGAAATATTAAAGCCTTCAAGTGATATATTTTCTTGAAAAACAATGATAATATTAATATCTTTATCTAGTTCTCTATTGAATTTTATATAGTAATCTTTTGATATATATAAATATGGGTAGTACTGGTGGTCATATACATTTATTAATTTTCTTGCTGCCTTGCTAATAAAACTATCTAATGAATCACCATTTTCATAAGTAAACAATAACGGAACTGAATTCGTAAACAAACCTAATTGTTCTTCAAACTCTTCTTTTTCTCTTCCGCTGAATTGACTTAATATTACTATTTCATCACTATTACTAAACTTCATAAAAGTATAAGCAATAATTGAACTTAGAAGGATAAATAATGTTGTTTTATTATCTATTGCTATTTTTTTTAGGTGCTTTGTGCTATTAGTATTTAAATAAAAAGTCTTTAGTTCTGAATTTTTTACATCATCTACAATGCCTTGACCACCTACTTCTAAAGTTACTGTTGTAACAGGTTTTTTCAAGTAATTATTCCAATATTCCTTATCAATTGTCCAATCCTTAGAAATTTGCCATTGTACATAATCTAAATATTGACCATTTACAACCGTAGTCTCTCCTAGCTCATATATTTCTTTAAGCTTTTTGAAAAATACTATTTGACTTTGCCCATCACTTATAATGTGATGTATATCAAAAAAAATATAGTTTTTAGAATTATATTCAATATACTTAATTTTTAACAAATTCCCTTCATGTATGTTAAATGGCTCAATAAACTGTTTAATAATTTCTTCAATATTGTCACTTGAATTAACTACAATATGTTCAAAGACATTGTTCAATATTGTTGTATTGATATTCCTTTGAAAATCAGAATCATTATGTACATAGTTTGTTCTTAATATATCGTATCTTTCGATTATTTTATATATAGCAAATTCTAAACGTTTAACATCCAAAGGGGCGCTAATTTCCCATAAATATGGAATATTCCATAACGTGTTATTTTCAAAATTCAATAGTTCTTTAAAAACTATTCCTCGCTCATTAGGAGATAAATCTAATAGTTCATTTTTAAAATAAATATTGTCTTCATTAAATGCACGATTTCGACGATTTCCTTTACTTTTCAATAGATGCGAAAGCTCTTTGACAGAAGAATTTTTTAGAAAATCTTTCATCGTGATTTTCTCACTAATTTGCTTATTCAAATTACTTAAAATCCGCATTGCTCCTATAGAGTTTCCACCTAGCTCAAAAAAATTTTGAGTTATCAAAAAATTATTTCTATTTAATGTTTTGATAAATAGACGATAAATTATGGTTTCAAAATAATCACCTTTTAACTCTTCATCTCCATTATCTTGGAATAAAAGTGAATCCAGTAGAGATTTTTCATCAATTTTTCCATTAATGGTCAAAGGAACAGTATCAATTTTCACCAATTGTGGAAGCATATAATACGGCAATCTATCCTTTAAATATTTCTCTATATTATTCAATGAATACTCAATATTAGATTTTAAAAATGTAATAATTTTATTCCTATCACTGTCAAAAATAGTAATAGGAGATAAATCTTTACTAAACTGACTAATTGAAAAATCTATTTCATTTAATTCAATTCTGTGCCCTCCTAACTTAACTTGTCTATCTACTCGACCAATATAGTGATACTTGCCTAAGTTATCTCTTCTTACCATATCGCCAGTTTTATATAACATTTTATTTAAAGTATTATCATAAAAAAATCTCTCGCCTGTTTGCAACGGATTGTTAGCATAACCTTTAGCAAGAGAATCTCCTGAAATAAATAACTCGCCCTCAGCTTCACCGGTAATAAGATTCCCCCTCTCATCTAATATATACAAAGATACATTATCAATTGGGTTACCTATTGGTACAATATCCTCTTTATCATATATTGAATACTCGTAAAACATACAACCTACCGCAGCCTCAGTTGGTCCGTATTCATTGATTACTCGTATATTTCTATTAAATTTTGACACAAATTGTTGGACAACTTGTTTTTTTAAAGCTTCACCTCCAACTATTACTTGTTTCAACTCTTTCATATTAAGCAAATCCATTTCATTTAAAATCATTAAATGACTTGGAGTTAATTTCATTGTATTTATCACTTCCAACTCACTTAACTTACCTAGCTTTTCATATGAATCTTCAATATTTAGAAGAATACATGTACCTCCAGTAAGTACTGGTAAGAACATTGAGGTTATGCTTAAATCAAATGAAATAGAAGTAAATACAGGAAACACTAGAGGAATCCCAATGTCATAATAATCCCTAGCCCAGCTTAAATAATTTGATATTGCTTTACTTGTAATCTCAACACCTTTTGGAATGCCAGTCGAGCCAGAGGTAAAAATAACATAAATAATATGATTATCACTTGGTTTACAGTAATAATTTGTATAATCTGATAGTCCAAACTCCAAAATAGACTCACTAAATTGAAGATATATACCAAAATTTTGTCCTTGATAATCAAAATCTGTAATTATCACATTTGTATTGCAATAAAAACATATGCTTGAGAGCCTTTCATTTGGCATTTCAGAAGCAATTGGTACATATGTAATCCCTCCTTTTAAGGCTGCTAATGCTAATATGATAAAATTTTGATACTCTTTTGTCATTATTAAAACACTAGATTCTTGTCTTACTCCTTTTGAATGTAGCCAGACTAAAGCAGCGTCACTTAATTTATTCAGTTCACGATAAGTAATCTCGCGATTTCCAATTTTTAATGCTATTAGATTTGAATTTTTCTTCAACGAATAAAGTATCTCTTCAACTATCCTCATTCCCTACTCCTTTGTTAACAAAAACATATCTATCAACTACTGTTACTGTTATTTATACATTTTAAACATGATTTTATTTTTTTGATTCCATCAATTAAAATTTCTTGACTAACAGATAGACTTACACGGAAATAATCTCTATATTCTTTACCAAATTCATTCCCTTCAATCACAATTACATTATATTCTTCCGATAACGTTTTAAAAAATTTTTTTAATAATCTATCTTCTAAATTTAATCTAATAAACATATAAATTCCACCTCTATAAATCACATTTTCAAACTCACTAATTCCTTCTAATTCTTTTTCGACTATCTTTGAATTTTGAGTAATCAATTCAATTTGAGTTTCAAAATATTTTTGCTCATTTAGAAGTACAAATTCTGCAGCATATTGACTGAGTGTGGGTGGAGAAAATGTGATGCTATTATTAAAATTCATACATTCACTAAGTAAACTATCATTGCACATTAAATATCCAATTCGCCATCCTGTCATTGCAAATGTTTTTGAAAAACTGTTTATCAATATAACTTTTTCCTTCTGATCACACCAAATTGGTCTAGTGTTCTTTTCAGAAAATCTATGATACACAATATCCTCAATTAACCATAAATCTCTATCCCTTATTAATTCAATAATTTGTTCTCTTTCTCTTCTTGATAAGCTATACCCTGAGGGATTATTTGGATAGTTAATCAAAATCGCACTAGTTGACTGTGTCATATTTGCTTTTACAGCATCAAGAGGAAAACTAAAATCACTATTTGATGATATTATTTTTACTTTTATTCCAGAGTTATTAAATAACTCTAAATATGGTGGAAAATATGGAGAAATCAAAATTATTTCTCCTAACGTAGGTTTTAAAACTGATAACGCTAGGAAAAGACCATGCAAAGCTCCTACTGTAACCCCTATGTTTTTATAGCTCGTTATATCCGAAAATATATTATTATGATATAAAGCAATCTTCTTCCTTAACTTTTCACTCCCAAAACCATCAGTATATAAAACTCCTTGATTTAAAGCTCTCTCTACAGAAAACTCTAAAATTTCCCTAGTTGAACTATTTTTATTTGAAAACTCTCCTAATCCAAGGTCTATTACGCCTCTTTCAGTTTGTATAGCTTTATTTAAAAAGGAACTATCCATTTTTTACCACCTATGCTAGTTTTTAAAAATACACTATTTTGTAACATATTTGCTATAGCTTTTGTTTTTTTATCAATATATAACTAAGGACTTATCCGACAGGATAAGCCTTTGAGTTTGTAGACAAAGTCTTTTTTGAGACTTTCCTTAAGTGATTGCGGACGGTAGCGACTCCCTACGGAATCCATGCCTAAGATTTTAGCCTAGGGTCTAAAATCTTAGGCATGCCTGAAACGACAATGTTTCAGGCATTTTTGTCACAGTAGAAAGTCTCGGGGCTCGCTTCACTCACCAAAAATTCCAATTTTTAATTTTTTCTAGCAGAGCTTTTCGGTTTATTTTTCGAGAAATATAGTTTGTCTATATTCTGAAAGACTTATCCGATCGAATAAGTCTTTAGCTTACTTTTTATTATTTGTTAGATATTAAAATCAAAATATCCCAATTAAATTAGTCTGCCTTCCCAACATCAAGACCATTGGACTTCTTTTGTGATTGCACTCGAATCTCCAATTGTTTATTCTTCTGAATAAACTGTTGGTAAGGAATTGTATTACTAAACATAAAAACACCTAGTAATGCAAATGAAACCCCTTTCTGTTTCCTTGTTTTTATTCTAATATATATATTTTATTTAGTCAATTGTTTTTATTGCATTTTGAACTTTTTTATTTTTTTATTACCATAAAGAATTATACATTCCTTTAACTTGCTATTTTGAACTAAAAATTTTATAATGAAATTAAGCAAATAGGAAGGATTATTATCTTTAATGAATACACTCGCAGAGAAATTCAGATTGAAAAGAAAAGAGTTGAGACTCTCCCAACAAACTCTTGCAGAAGGAATTTGTGAACAAAGCCAGATTAGTAAAATTGAGAGAGGGCATTTCATTCCCTCCGCAGACCTTTTGTTCAAACTCTCACAACGACTTGAAGTGCCATTAGATTATTTTTTTAATGAACAAATTGAAATTAAATCTAACCTCTCTAATTTCAAGCAATTATCTGCTCGACTATTAGATGACAGAAATTATGACAATTTGGAATATATTTATAGAATAGAGATTGAACGAAGTACTTTTCTAACACTAGAAGACCGAACTTACCTTGAATGGATTAAAGCTATTATTGACTTCTATCAATATGACAGTAAGTGTGAGGCAATTTCTTCATTGGAAAATATATTATTAAAAGTCTCCTCAAATACTCTGATTTATTTAAAGGCATTGAATACTCTATCTAATTTCTATTCCTTAGTGGGTCGTGAACAAGAATATGAGGCAAACTACTCTCATTTGATGGAGTTATATCAGACAAAAAATTTTGAGCATCAAGAGTTTTTATTTGGCTACATCAGAGTTCGTTACAACTACGCTCACTACCTAGTATCAAAGGAAAAATATAATGAAGCCATCCAAGAAGCTCTTGAGACGATTGAACTCTGTAAACAAAGACAGACAAGCTACCAACTGGCTCCCCTACTTATTCTTGTAGGAAATGCTGGAGCCAAATTTCTAGACAAAGAACAAGTCAAAAATTATTATATAGAAGCAAGAGAGTTATGTAAGATTTATAACAATCCTTTAATGTTGATGAAGATAGAGAATTATTTGAAGGAATTAGATGCTATTTAATTTATCTTGATATTGGAGTTCTACTTAAATGTTAAATAATCTGTAAGACTGATAGTTAGATTAGTACTATCAGTCTTATAATTTTTTCTGGAAATCTCAAATAACTAGATTGATCTATTTTTATGTTCTACATTAATGATATTTTGGTACTTTGTTTTATCAAGTATGCTTACAAAGCTCTCTAATCTTCTTATCTCATATTCGTAGTCATCTATCCATTTCGTCATGGAGTTTTGATTTTCTGCGATTTCTTTCTCCACCTGCTCCAGTTTAATGGCTGGTGTCAGGTTCATCTTGGCATAGTCATACCTGGCCAGTCGGCGATTTTCTGAATCTGAGTTATTGAGATTTAGCAGGACTTCTGCCACCTTGTTGAGATGAGCAACCTTATCCTGCAAATCTGTAATGTGGCACGCTTACCCTCAAACGTTGCCCCTAGGAGCTTTTCCTAGAAATTTTAGACAACACTTGTCTGCCTCCAAATAAGATACGCTTGGAAGCTATATGCTATATAAAGAACTTAATCAATTATTTCATATTTATTAAGTTCTCCATCATGACCGTTTCTCCACTTTAACTCTTTTCTATTTAGTACTTTCACAAATATTTCCAATCTTTTTATAATATTCTCATATTCCTCAAGAAAGGTAGTTAACTCTTTTTGTAATCTCAAAAATTCCGCATTGATTTGTTCTAGAGATGTTGATTCTGGCAAATTTAATTTTGAAAAGTCATATCTTGCAAGCTTTCGACTGCT
>ERZ773051.564-NODE-564-length-24764-cov-8.318912_pt1 | contig 24764 bp, 24 predicted proteins | sample MGYA00580631_ERZ773051 | MGnify/ENA primary metagenome ERZ773051 (study PRJEB29015, sample SAMEA2738137) | human oral metagenome | biome: human oral; feature: human-associated habitat; material: saliva | place: China | collected 2204 ... | reverse complement strand
GATAAAACCCTCCTTACTGTGACACTTTCGTGTCCAGTAAAGAGGGTACATATCAAAGTAGGATGAAGGCGTTAAGAGCGAGTTTTACGAAGATGGATGGCAGTAGTGTTTAAGAAAGAGAGATTTCCGCACTTTGGGAGCAACGGATTCATTCCGAATAAAAGAGGCGCGCCGGTTGGCGCGCCTCTTTTTATGCGAGCTTTAAGTCTCCGTCCTTCACGAGTCCCATGCGGCGCACCGCCATGTGGATGAACGGGCAGAGAATTGCGGGGAGGACCACAGCGACCAGCAGCATGCCGAGCCAGTCTGCGCCGGTAATCGCTGCCTTCTGTCCGGCTGCGACATCCTTGACCCAGCCGGTGTAGACGCCGAGCGGTCCCACAAGACCGCAGGTGCCCATGCCGGAGGCAACGGCCGCACCGTTCTGCTGGAGGTGAAACACACAGGTTGCAATGGGGCCGGTGATCATCGAGGTCACGCAGGGCGCAATCCAGACTTTCGGGTTTCTCACGATATTGCCCATCTGGAGCATTGAAGTGCCGATACCCTGGGAGACGAGGCCGCCGAAGCCGTTTTCCGGGTAGGAAATCACGGCGAAGCCGACCATCTGTGCGCAGCAGCCGGCAAAGGCCGCGCCGCCCGCGAGACCGGTTAAACCGAGCGCCGCGCAGATGGCTGCCGAGCTGATCGGCAGGGTCAGCGCGATGCCGACCACGAGCGAGACCAGGATGCCCATCAGGAAGGGCTGGAGTTCCGTTGCCCACATCACGAGGTCACCGACCTTCATAGCTGCCTTGCCGAGTGCCGGGGCGAGCAGGGCAGAGAAGAGGAGGCCCACCGCAATCGTGACGAGCGGCGTGACCAGAATGTCGACCCGGGTCTCCTTGGAGACTGCCTTGCCGGACTCGGCCGCGAGAATCGCGACAAAGAGCACAGCGAGCGGACCGCCCGCACCGCCGAGTGCATTCGAGGCAAAGCCGACGGTAATCAGCGAGAAGAGCACGAGGGGCGGGCAGCGGAGCGCCCAGCCGATTGCGGTTGCCATCGCGGGGCCCGACATCGCCGATGCGAGACCGCCGACCGTGTATTCGGTGCCTGCAATCGTTGCGACCGGAGAGGTCAGAAAAGCGAGGTGGAGCTGTGCGCCGATGGTGTTGATGATGGTGCCGATCAGGAGAGAACAGAAGAGTCCCTGTGCCATCGCGGCAAGCGCGTCAATGCCGTAACGCTTGGCCGAGATTTCGATGTCCTTTCGTTTCAGAAATGCTGCCAGTGCTTTCATACATCCTCCTTGAACTTTACTGGTGTCAAGACATATGTATAGTATACACTGACAAAACTGTCAAGCGGAAGCGCTATTTGCTTTTGGAATCCCGTTATTCGGAGAGGAGGATACCGGCGGCGCGGAGTTTTTCGGTGACGCGGCGGTAGGCGGCCTCGTCGGGGCAGAGAAGAGTGTGGAGGTGAATGCCGCTTGTCAGGAGAGAGAGAGGCTGGGCGGCGCACTCGGCGCTTCGCGTGAGGAAGGCATCGACCTCGTGGCGGGTTGAGAGTTGCAGCTGGCCGCGGAGCTCGCCGTAGAGCGGATGCTCGACCGACACGTCCGCAACCGTGCAGCCTTCATCGACCGCGATATAGAGCTCTTCCCGCATTGCAGCGGCGTCATGGCGGCAGGCGATGGTCTTTTTGAGCAGCGGTTGCCGCCGTGACGCCGCGAGCAGGTAGCCGCGGGAGGTCGCAATGATGTCCGCGCCGGAAGCGCGGAGCAGGGCAATATCGCCGACAATGCTCTGGCGACTCACATGGTACTTAGCTGCGAACGTCGTCGCACTGATCGGACGCTGACTGTTGGCGAGTGTGGACAGGATTTCTGCCCGTCTGACATCATTTTGCATCGCGCTACCTCCGGATAGACTGAATGGTCTCAGTATAGCAGACCGTGAGAAAATAATCATTTTTCAAGAAAGTGTTTAGTATCTTGCAATTCATCCCCGCCGCAAGCTAAAATGAGACAAAAGGAGGCAGGGTATGAGACGAAAAGCAATGGCGGTTTGTCTGCTCGGGGCGGTTCTTCTGGCAGGCTGCGGCGGCGGAGGCAGTGCAAAGGGGGTCAAGACCTTTACAGAACCGGGAACCGTGAACGGCGAGGTGACGTCCGCGAAGCGGAACGAGAGCACGGTGCTGATTAAAGCAGGCGGTGCGGCGCTCATCAACAATGCGGAACTCTCGCGGAAGTACGCCGGAAAGGCCGGCAAGGCAGATACCGCCGTGGTGCTCCTGGAGGCAGGCAAGGCGGTTGTTAAGAATTCGAATCTCACATCGGACGCGGCCGGGAGCGCGGGGATTCTGATCGGCGACACGGCAGAGGTAGAAATTGCGGACACGGCGCTCTCGACAGCCGGGGAGCAATCGCCGGGAATAGAGACGCGCGGAAGCGGCGCGCTCTACGCCTGGGACAATATGATAGGCACGACGGGAAACGATTCCGCGGCACTCTCTGTGGGCAAGGACGCCAGCATGACGCTCTCCGGCGGCACCTTTACGGCGACCGGCGAGCACGCCCCGGCGGTCAGCGCGGCCGGCAAGGGCTGGATCAACGCGGCGACTCTGACGGCGGGCAATGCGGAGGCACTCACCCTCGAGGACGGCGCCCAGCTCTCACTCTACGACTGTCATGTCTCCGGCAACATGCCGGAGCCGGGCGGCAATCAGAAGAATGCGGCGGTGATTCTGCGCCGCGCCGAAAACAGCGAGGCGAATGCGACGGCGCCGCAGCTCCTGCTCTCCGGCGGCACACTGCGCGCCCAGCGCGGCAATCTCTTCTATGTGGACGCCGCGGATGCGTCGATTGTGGTTAAGAATGTCACGCTCGCGGTCGATGTAGCGCAGGGCAATTTGTTGCTCGCCTCGAACGGCGCAAAGAGCAGTTTGAGCGCTTACGGCGAAATGATGGAGGGGCATCTGGTGAGCGAGGAGGATGCGAGCGCTGCGATTTACCTCCGCGATGTCACAAAGTTCACCGGAGACATTCAGCTGCTACCGGGACCCGGTAAGGCAGAGGCGCCCGGCATTGCCCTCTATATCGACGGCACTTCGATCTGGGTCGTGAACGGCAATTCGACGCTCCGCGCGCTCTACGCCGAGGGGCTGGTAAAGGACGACAAGGGACTCGATGTCACGATTCAGGGCGAGGACGGCACGGTCTACCAGAAGGGAAAATCCGCCTATACGGTGACCGTGACCGGCGAATACAAAACCAGCGCGGACTTCCGCGGCGCGGGGACAGCGGATGAGTTCGCGGCGCATGCGGCCGAGCGGCCGGAGAGCCTCCGGTAAGGAAGAATCAGAAGAACATGAAATCCCAGAAATTGCCGAGGCGGTCCTCAAAGATCTCGTAGGGCGTGCGCGCGAGGAGATCCTGTTCGGTTTCCTTTGCGAGGGGAATGTCGTCGGTGATGATGTAGTCGACCTCGCTGTCCAGGAAGCGGGACAGCCCGTTGCTGTCGTTGACGGTCCAGACGCCGATTTGCTTGCCTGCGGCGTGCGCTTCCGCAATGCGGGCGTTGCTCACACTCTCTTCCTCGAGGAGGAGAATGTCGCAGTTTAACTTCGGGAGATTGCCGACGCCGGCAAAGAAGAGAACGCCGGTGTCAAACTCCGGATAGTGGGTCTCCACATAGTTGATGACGCGGTAGGAGAGGGAGATAATCACGACCTCCGAAACCATATTTTTTTCGCGGACGATGCGCACGACATCGTCCGCCATTTTTTTGTCCGCGGTCACGCCTTTCAGCTCAATGAAGAGTTTTTCCTTGCCGCGGCAGGCGTCCAGAAGATCGCTGAGCGTTGCGACCGGATAGGGTTCTGCGGGAAAATGCGGGTCGGTCAGGGTGAGGCCTCTGACCTCGAGGAAGGTCATGGACTGGGGTGTCCGGTTCACACCGGCAAGACGCTTAAAGTTGTCATCGTGGTTGATGACGTAGTAGCCGTCCGAAGTCCGCTGCACATCGGTTTCCGAGCCGTAAGCACCCGCATTTTCCGCGGCGATGATGCCCGCGACCGAATTCTCCGGCGCGAGATAGCCGCCGGTGCGGTGCGCAATCAGTTTGGTGTGCTGCTCCCGCGCAAAGAGGGGCGCATAGAGGAAAGAGAGCACAAAGGAGAGCAGAGCCGTAAAGAACAAGGAGGCGCCCATCGCAGCGAGCAGGAGCGTGCGGCGCGGACTTTTGGGAAGCGGCCGCTCTTCGGGCGCCTGCTCCCGCGCGAGTATCAGAAAGAGTCTGGTAAAGCGAAGCAGAAAGTAGCTGCTGCAGAGCAGGGAAACCATGGAGAGCAGATAATTCCCGAGGAGCACAGCAAAGGCCGCGGCAAAGCGGTACAGGAGTTCGGCGCGACTTTCGGCGCTCAGGAGGAGGTCCGTGCCGGTGGTCAGTGTGGCTGCGCTGCGCAGCAGCTTTTCCTCTCGCGCGATCAAAACGAGGGCCGGCAGGAGTTTTAAGAGACCTTGCGCGAGCAGGCGGATGACGGCGAGAAACAGGAGCAAGGGCAAGAGCTCTTTTGCGATGCGAAGCCGGTTGGAGGTCACCAGTTCCGAGGAGCGGCGAAAGGCTGCGCCGGGTGTGCGGGACTCAAGAAGCGCCGCATGCAGGAAGAAAAGCATGCGGTAGCCGAGCCAGAAGAGAAACAGCATGAGAAGGAGATACAGCAGAAAGTAGAGCGGCGTCGTCTCGATGACTTCGGAGATAAAGTTCGGAATGTACAGTTTTTTTGTCAGGCTGATGTGAAAGCCAACGCCGGTGAGCGGCGTCAGGACGGCGAGATAAAAGAGAAACAGGAGGCCGCGCGGGGAGGCAAATTTCCGGAGCGAGCGGAGCCCGTCGAGAAGTGCCGTGCGGTAGCGGAGCTGCCTGCCGCTTAGCAGTGCGTTGCAGAGGAAAATCGGCGCGAGCAGTTCAAAGAGCAGGTAGAGCATGACGAGCAGGAAGAGCAGAACAAGTAGCACCGGCGCGCGCCACGAGGCGAGAAAGCGAAGGTAGTTCGAACTCGTCAGCGCGCCGCTCTTTGCCGTGAGTGCGCGGACAAAGCGCCACACGAGACGGCTCAGCGGAAAGAGAAACAGGGAGGCGAGCAGTTGAAACATCCAGAACTCCGGGAGCGCGGAGAGCGCAAAGCGGCGAAAGGATGTCGGATTTTTGACGGAAGAAGACATAAGTACTCCTTTTGCGGTGAAAATAAACGTAATCTTCATTGTAGCATGCTGCGCGGGACACGGCGGCATTTTTGTTGCTGTGCGGCGGGAAGACAATATTTTATGCCGTTATTCAAAGCAAACATACTACATTTTGGAAAAATGTGATAAAGTAGAATTGTATCGTATACAATACGTCCGGCAGAGGGCGTACAGGAACCGCAAGGGGAAAGAGTGAATATCATGGCAAAGGATAAGAGAAGAGTTGTACTGGTGGGCTGCGGCATGGTCGGTATGAGCTACGCCTATGCAATGCTGAATCAGCAGACCTGCGATGAGCTCGTCTTGATTGACTATGTAAAAGAGAAGGCGGAGGGTGAGGCGATGGACTTGAACCATGGCCTCGCGTTCTCGGGTTCGCACATGAAGATTTGGAACGGCACCTATGCCGACTGCAAGGAGGCGGATATCGTGACCATCTGCGCCGGTGTCGCGCAGAAGCCGGGCGAGAGCCGCATGGATTTGCTCGCACGCAATACCGCCATTTTCAAGTCGATTGTGGAGCCTGTCACAGACTCCGGTTTTAACGGTATCTTCCTGATTGCGACCAATCCGGTCGATGTGATGACCAAGGTGACCTGCGATCTCTCGGGCTTCAACCCGAAGCGCGTCATCGGCAGCGGCACCTCGCTCGACACCGCGCGTCTCCGCTATCTGGTCGGCAGCTATTTCAAGGTAGACCCGCGCAGCATTCACGGCTATGTGATGGGCGAGCACGGCGATTCCGAGTTTGTGCCGTGGAGCCAGGTCTGCATCGCAACGAAGCCGGTGCTCGATGTGATTGCGGAGTCGAACGGGGTCTACAAGAAGGAAGAGCTCGAAAAGATTGAGGTTGATGTGCGAACCGCAGCGGATAAGATCATCGCGGCGAAGAAGGCAACCTACTACGGCATCGGCATCGCGCTGACCCGCTTAACGAAGGCCATTCTCGGCGACGAGAGCTCGGTGCAGACCGTCTCGGTTTATCTCCGCGGCGAGTACAAGCAGAACGGCGTCTTTGCGGGTGTACCGGCGGTCATCAACGCGAGCGGCGTGCAGTCTGTGATTCAATGCCAGATCACCGAAGAAGAGCAGGATAAGTTCAACGCGTCCTGCAAGGAGCTGAAGGATAAGATTGCGGAAGCGGAGCGCGACCTGCATCACTGAACAAGAGAGTCCGGGGGCCTGTCGGCGACGACAGGCTCCTTTTCTGTTACAATAGCGGAGTGAGAGAAAGAAAGAGACGGCGGCGGCGCGCAGTCTCTTTTCGGGCGGGACGGCCTGAAACACGGGAGCGCTTGCGAAGGACAGGGGTCAAGTAATGTCGTCCGAAGCAGTCCTTCGAGAGAGACGCAGAGGCTTCTGAAGGCAAAAGCAAGGTGTGTAGGCGCGAAGCTTTCAGGGAGTTGGTTTGGAATGCCCGGAATCGGGAGAGAAAGGAGTAGCGGTGGAAGCGGGAAAGGTATATTTTGTCGGTGCAGGCCCGGGGGCGGAGGATCTTTTGACCCTGCGCGGCGCGGCACTTTTGGAGGAAGCGGATGTCGTGGTCTATGCGGGTTCCCTCGTGAATCCCGCACTCTTAAAGCGCTGTAAGACAGGGGCGGAGATTCACGACAGTGCGCGGCTTGACTTAAACGAGGTGTTGGACATCCTGATTCCGGCGGCAAAAGAAGGAAAGCGCGTGGTGCGCCTGCACACCGGGGACCCTTCTGTTTACGGCGCGCACCGGGAGCAAATGGATGCTCTCAAGGCGGCGGGGGTGCCCTTTGAGGTCTGCCCCGGTGTCTCCTCCTTCTTCGGTGCGGCGGCCTCGCTCGGTGCGGAGTACACGCTGCCCGGGGTCTCGCAGACGGTCATCCTGACCCGCGCGGCGGGGCGCACGCCGGTGCCGGAAAAGGAAAAACTATCGGCACTCGCGGCGCACGGTGCAAGTCTGGTATTATTTCTCTCGGCGGGGCGCGTTGCCGAGGCGGTGGAAGAGCTGCTTTTGGGCGGCTGCTATACGACAGAGACCCCGGCTGCCATTGTATACAAGGCTACCTGGCCGGACGAACGCATCATCCGCACCACGCTCGGCGAACTTGCAAGAGAAGCGGAAGCTGCCGGGATTCGCAAAACTGCACTGCTTTTCATCGGGGATTTCCTCGGTGAAACGTATGAAAACTCAAAGCTCTACGATCCGAGCTTTACGACTGAATTCAGAGAGGGGAAACAAGCATGAAACCATATACGATTGCGGTGGTCGGCATCGGCCCCGGGGACCGGGAGTCCATGACCTTAAAGGCGCTTCACACGATTGAAGCGGCCGATACCATTGTGGGCTACAGCACCTATTTAAAGCTGATCGAAGACTTATTGGAGGGAAAAGAGGTCGTTCAGAGCGGCATGACCGAGGAGATACAGCGCTGCGAAGAGGCGATTGCCCTTGCGCTTCAGGGAAAACAGGTAGCCGTGGTCTCCTCGGGCGATGCCGGGGTTTACGGCATGGCAAGCCTCATCCTAGAGCTCGCGGCGACACATAAGGAGCTCACGGTGGAGGTGGTGCCGGGCGTCACGGCGGCGCTCTCCGGCGCAGCCCTGCTCGGAAGCCCGCTGACCCTGGACTTTGCCTGCATCAGCCTCTCGGACCTTTTGGTACCCTGGGAGCAGATTGAGCGGCGGCTTAAGAGCCTCGCGGCTTCGGGCATGGCGGTGGTCATCTACAATCCGGGCAGCCGTAGCCGAAAGGACTGCCTCTCGCGGGCAGCGGAGATTTTCCTCGAGACGCGCAGGGCGGACACGCTCTGTGCGATTACACGGAATATCGGTCGCAAGGGTGAGAGCAAGGAGTTGCTGACACTCGGTGAACTTCGGGAGCGTGAGGTCGATATGCGGACCACGGTCTTTATCGGCGCGGAGGACAGCATAGAATTGAACGGCTATCTCCTGACGCCGCGCGGCTATGACAAAAAGAGGAAGGGCTAAAGTGGCGTTGCAAGGAAGCGAGACGGCTTTTTTTGAGGCGATTGCGCACATCTTGCCGCCGAATCGGACGGCGACGGATGTTGCGGCGAGCAAGTTTCTCTCGATTGCGATGCCGCTTCACGGGCTCGGTGTGCTCGAAGAGGATTTGATTCGCATTGCCGGGATTCAGGGGACTGCGGCGCTGCAACTCAAGCCGCGCAAGTTGTTTGTCTTCTGTGCGGACAACGGCGTGGTGAAGCAGGGCATCACCCAGACCGGGCAGGAGGTGACCGCAGCGGTCTGCGAGCACCTTGCCTACGGCGGCAGCACGGTGAACCACATGGCCGCGCTCGCGGACTGTGCGGTTGTCCCGGTCGATGTGGGCACTGCGGGAGAGCCGCGGGGGGAGGAAATCCTTCGGCGTAAGGTTCGAAGCGGAACGCGGGATTTCACGGAAGAGGCCGCAATGACACGGGAGGAGTGTATACAGGCGCTTTTCATCGGCATGGAACTTGCGGCCGAAGAGAAGCGGCGGGGAACGGCGCTTCTCCTCGCCGGAGAGATGGGAATCGGCAATACGACAACCAGCGCGGCACTTGCGGCTGCGCTGCTGGAACGAAATCCCGCAGAGCTCATAGGGCGCGGTGCGGGGCTCTCGGATGAGGGACTGGAACGCAAGCGGCGCGTGGTGGAAAAGGGGCTGGCGCTTCATCAAGACTTGCGCGGCGATGCGCTCGGGCTTCTGGCAGCGCTCGGCGGGCTTGACCTGGCAGCGCTCGCGGGGCTCATGCTCGGCGCGGCGCTCGAGAAAATTCCGCTGCTCCTCGACGGCATTATCACGGAGACAGCGGCACTTGCCGCGCTTTGCCTGGCACCGGGCGTCCGCGACTATCTCGTTGCGAGCCACTGTTCGGCGGATCCGCTCGCAGGCGCGCTTCTTTCGGAACTTGACTTAAAGCCCCTCATTTCGGCAGGCTTGCACCTCGGCGAGGGCACGGGGGCGGTCGCGGCGCTTCCGCTCCTTGATATGGCGGAGGCAGTGTACCGCGGGGCGGACAGCTTTACGGAGCTCGGCATTGCGGCTTACACGGAGCAGGGAGGGAAGCAATGAATTCCGCCTACGAACACGGCGGCGCCTGTTTTCCGCAGGGCGGCGTGCAGGCAGCCGGGATTACGGACTTTTCGGTGAACATCAACCCGCGCGGCATGCCGCCTGCGGTGGAGGAAGCGCTGCACCGCGCGGTCGCTGCCTGCATCCACTATCCGGACCCCTTTGCGAGCGGGCTTCGCGCGGCGCTTGCGAAGCGCTATGCCGTTAGCGAGACCCAGGTCTTTTGCGGAAACGGCGCGGCGGATGTGATTGAGCGGCTCGCGGAGGTGCTTAGGCCAAAGCGCGCCCTGCTCCTTGCCCCGAGTTTTTCGGAGTACGAGCGAGCGCTCACGCGCCGCGGCTGTCACTGTGACTTTCATGTGCTGCGCCGCGAAGAGGGCTTTCAACTCACGGCGCGCGTGCTCGATGACTTGCGGGAGGAGACAGAACTCTTTTGGCTCTGTCTCCCGAATAACCCGACCGGGCTGGTCCCCTCGGAGGAGCTCTTTCTTCGCATTCTGCGGCGCTGTGAGGAAAATCATATTACCCTCATTACCGACGAGTGCTTCTTTGGCTTTCTGAACCGGGACGATGCACCCTCACTCCGAAAGTATCTGCGCGGAGAGGGAGACATAGCGCGGCGCATCCTGCTCGGCGCGTTTACCAAGACTTTTGCGATGCCGGGCGTGCGGCTCGGCTACTGCGTGAGCTCGGACCCAGCGCTTTGCGCTTCACTCTTTGCGGCGGGACAGCCCTGGCCGGTCTCGGTGCTCGCGGAGGCGGCCGGGGAGGCGGCCCTTGCCTCCGGGGACTGGGAGAAGGAGAGCGCGGCGCTGCTTGCTGCTTGGCGGGCGGAACTCGCCGCGGGCTTGCGTGCTCTCGGGCTATGGGTCTCGGAGAGCGAGTGTAATTTTCTGCTCGTCTCGGACACAGAGCCGGACGCGGAAAAAAACGCGGCAAGACTTCGTTACGCTTCGGCGCGGGGACTCCCGCTTCGAGACTGCGCGAACTTTCGCGGACTTTCCGGGGGTTATTTTCGAACCGCGGTCAAGACGCCCGAAGAGAATCGGCGTCTTCTCTCGTCACTCGCTGCGTTTGAGAAGGAGGGCGAATGGCAAAGGCAATCATGATTCAAGGCACTTGCTCCAACGCGGGCAAGAGCCTTTTTGCGGCGGCGCTCTGCCGCGTCTTTCGGGAGGACGGCTACCGGGTGGCCCCCTTCAAATCGCAGAATATGGCGCTGAACTCCGCGGTCACGCCGGACGGGCTCGAAATCGGAAGAGCCCAGGCCATGCAGGCGGAGGCGGCCGGAATTGCGCCGGATGTGCGCATGAACCCCATACTCTTAAAGCCGAACTCGGACACGGGCTCCCAGCTGGTGCTCTGCGGAAAACCGGTCGGGGACTACAGTGCAATCGAATATCAGAAAAAGAAGAAGGAACTGCTCTCGGAAGTGCTGAAGGCCTATCATAGCCTCGCGGCCGAGCAGGATATCATTGTGATTGAGGGGGCGGGTTCCCCGGCGGAGATTAACCTCCGCGCGGACGACATTGTGAATATGGGTCTTGCCGAGGCGGTCGATGCCCCAGTCATCTTAATCGGTGATATAGACCGCGGCGGCGTGTTTGCCGCGCTCTACGGGACGGTAAAACTCCTCTCAGAGGCAGAGCAGGCGCGCATCAAGGGCTTGGTGATCAACAAGTTCCGCGGCGATATCAAAATCCTGGAGCCGGGCCTCAGACAGATTGAGGCGCTCACCGAAAAACCGGTGCTCGGGGTTCTTCCCTACCGCCATTTTGATTTGGAGGATGAGGATTCCCTTTCGGAACGGCTTCGGAAGACGGAGCGGGAGGCGGATGCCCTGCTTCGCATCGCGGTGATCCGCCTTCCGCGGCTCTCGAACTTCACGGATTTCGACCCGCTGCAGGCGGCGCCGGAGGTAGCGCTTAGCTATGTGAGCAGCCCGGCGGAAATCGGGGCTGTGGACCTCCTGATTTTGCCGGGCTCCAAGAGCACGCTGGATGACCTCGCGTGGTTAAAGGCACAGGGCTTTGCATCGTGTATTCGGGACTTTGCGGCTTCCGGCCGCCCGGTGCTCGGTATTTGCGGCGGCTACCAAATGCTCGGCGAAACACTGCGGGATAAAGAGAGCGGCGTAGAGGCGGCGGGACTTGGGCTCTTGCCGGTCGATACCGTGTTTTACGCAGCCAAGCAAACGGTCTGCGCAGCCGGAACAATTACGGCTTCGAGCGGCTTCTGGGCAGCCCTCGCAGGCGAGAAGCCGCGCGGCTATGAGATACACATGGGACAGAGCCGTATGAGAGACGGCGGAGAGCGCTTTCAGCAGCTTTGCGGGCGTGCGGACGGCTGCGTTGCGGGCGCGGTGTGCGGAAGCTATTTGCACGGTCTCTTTGACGAGCCGGGCGTCGCGGAGACGCTCCTTAAGGCGCTCGCGGCGCGAAAGGGACTTACTTATCCGCACAAGCTGAAAAGTCGCAGGGAGCGGCAGGAAGCGGGCTTCCGGCTTCTTTCGCAAACGCTTCGGGAACATGTTGACTTGCGGGAACTGTACCGCATCATGGGAGTGGAGAGATGAGCATAGAATTTTGGAAGCCGGAGGAAATCGAGGCAGAGAGCTTTCGGCGTATCAGCGAGGAACTCGGCGATCGCTGTTTTCCGGCCGGTGTTGACTTGGTCGTGAAGCGGGTCATACACACGACGGCGGACTTTTCGTTTGCGGACAGCCTGCTCTTTTCGGAAGACGTGGTCGAGCGGGGCAAGGAGGCGATACGGCAGGGCGCCTGCATTGTGACGGACACCAATATGGCGCTTGCCGGCATCAACAAGGCGAAGCTATCGGGCTTCGGCGCCTCTGCGCGCTGCTTCATGGCGGAGGCGGATGTGGCCGCCGAAGCAAAGGAGAGAGGCGTGACCCGCGCGACGGTCTCGATGGAGCGTGCGGCGGCGCTCTCTGCGGAGCGACCGCTGATCCTCGCAATCGGCAATGCGCCGACCGCGCTTGTAAAAATCAAGGAACTCATGGATGCCGGGCAACTGAAGCCCGCGCTTTTAATCGCAGCGCCGGTCGGCTTTGTCAATGTGGTCGAGGCAAAGGAACTCTTTGTCGGGAGCAGCACGCCGCATATCATTGCGCGCGGCCGTAAGGGCGGCTCGACCGTCGCGGCTGCTATCGTGAACGCGATTCTCTATCAGATCTGATCGCTTCCTTACAGCTCGCTGAGAGATTACTCAGGAAACCGAGACAGAAGCAGCGGAGACAAAGGTGACGGTAGAGGGACGGAAGACAAAGAATACAGCGGGACAAATCCGGGGAAGAAAGAGAAGGGAGAGTGAGATGAGCAAGATTTACGAGGCCGTCATGGGATTGGTGGTCGCGGATGCGCTCGGCGTTCCGGTCGAGTTTGAGCCGCGGGACAGCTATCTGGTGACGGAAATGACGGGCTACGGGACCTACCGGCAGCTGCCCGGCACCTGGTCGGATGACAGCTCCATGACGCTTGCGACCTTGGAGAGTTTTAAGCGCAAGGGCTGTGTGGATCCCGCCGATATCATGCAGAACTTTTTTCTCTGGCTCTTTGAGAACCGGTTCACGGCGCGGAACCATGTCTTTGATGTGGGCAATGCCTGCCGAAAGGCCATTTGGACCTACGGGCAGGGAGTCGCGCCCGAGAACTGCGGCGGAACGGGAGAGTGGGACAACGGAAACGGCGCGCTGATGCGCATGCTGCCGCTTGGCCTTTTACTCGAGGGGACGGACGAAGCAAAGGCAGCCGCTGTGCGCCGGGTCGCGGGACTCACCCACAACCACGTGATTTCGCACATCGGCTGCCTGATTTATGTGTTTGTCGCAGTGGAATTGCTTTGCGGAAACGAAAAGCGGGCGGCGCTTTCCTCTGCCTTAGAGCGCGCCGCGCGGATTTACGGACACGAGCCCGCCTGGCAGAACTATGTCCGTCTCCCGGAAATCGAGACCTTGAGCCGCGAGGAGATTAAGAGCAGCGGCTATGTCGTAGACACGCTGGAAGCAGCGCTCTGGTGCCTCTTACGGACAGAAAACTACCGCGACTGCGCCCTCCTCGCCGTAAACCTCGGAGATGATACAGACACCGTGGGTGCGGTGGCGGGCGGCCTTGCGGGGCTCATCTACGGCCTTGACGACGAAACAGGTATCCCAACGGAATGGATTGAAGTGATACCGCGGAAAGAGTGGATACGGGAGCTCTGCGAAGGCGTGGAGGCGATACGCTGCTAGGCGCTTCGGCGGTATTCTAGAATTCGTAATGCGTCCAAAGGCTGATGATTTTTACGGTATTGACTTCTTCGAGAACCTCGTAGACAAGACGATGTTTAACATTGATTCTCCGGGAATAAGCCCCCTGAAGATCCCCAATCAGCTTTTCGTAGGGCGGGGGTGTTTGGTAGGGATTTTCTCTTAGGATCTCGATCAGCGCCTTGGCTTTTGTATCCAATTTTGCCGACTTTAGCTTGGGAATATCGGCAGCGGCTTTTTTTGTATACACGATGGTATACATTACCAAGTGACCTCATCTTCCGACAGGCAGTCTTCCAAAGAGGTGTGCAGTCCCTCGATAATCTTCGCACGTTCTTTCGGGAGAGAAGAGAGATACAAGGTCTCCATCAGGCTGTTATAGTCTTCCTCGCTGATTAGGACAGCATTGCCTGCTTTGGTGCTGATATTCACAGGTTCGTTATAACGTATGGTCTGTTCCAGAAGTTCAAAGATGTTTTTTCTGAAGTTGGTAATATTTGTGTTCAGCATAACGACACCTCCTTGTGCGTACATGATAACGTACATATTTGGACGTGTCAAGAAGCTTGGAATGAGGAAGGCACAGAGAGAAAAGGCAAGAGAAAGGAGACAGAATGGCAGAAGAAAAGAAGATGGGACGTCCGACGGATAACCCGAAAGGCCGGCCTATCCATGTGCGGTTGGATGCCGAGGCGGACGCGATTTTGGAAGCGTACTGTGCCAAAGAGGGCGTGACACGGGCAGAGGCAATTCGGCGCGGTATTTACCTGTTGAACAAGCAGAACTGACTTAGGAAAAAGAGGGCGCAGCCGCGCCCTCTTTTTCGTGTGATGGTTCGTGTGATGAATGCTCCAAATCGAAGCACTTTTTGCATAGGATACAGCCGATATTTCGCCAATCGCGACAAAGAAAAAGCACGCATCTACGCCGTTTCCGACGTAAATACGTGCTTTCTATGAAGAGCTGATGACGGGAATCGGACCCGTGACCTCCGCACTACCAATGCGACGCACTACCGACTGTGCTACATCAGCCTCTTGCCATAAGGCTTGTATAGAATAGCACGGAGAGAAGTCATTGTCAATGAAAAGTTTTCTCGAGCCGATGTAAAAATAAGGAGGCCGAGAGAAGGTCCGCGGCGCCGCCGGGACTTACGTTTCGCTGCTTACAAGTTTCCTTGAGCTCGTAGAGCAGGTCTGTTCCCGACGGCGTAAAAGCGCCGCCGTGCGAGAGAATGTTGCGGCAGTCCGCGCGGAGGGTGAGCAGGGCGTCCTTCCCGCCGCGGTACAGCACATTGGTGTCGGAGACATGCAGGATGAGATGCAGGAGCACATTGAGGGCGCTTGCCTCTGCAGGCTGTCCCTCTGCCTCGTACTGCCGAAGCAGAGGCAGGGCAACACTGCGCAGCACCGGGAAGCCCTTGGCCGCCGCGCTGCGAACGCCACCAGCGCCGTCGCGGTGCAGCACCGCTTCGCCGTGGGCCTTTCCGACTTCCCCTGCCTTTAATTCGGCAAGCTCCTGCCGCAGAGTATCGCCGACCAGATTTTGCACCTCATCCAAAATGGCCTCGGCGCCGAGCTTGCCGCTTTTGGCGTAGAGGAGCCCTGCGCCTGCAGAGAGGAGTCCTAGGGTAAAGACAGCGCCCTTATGCGTGTTGACACCGCCGGTTGCATCGTACATCTCGTATTCGGCGCGTTTTCCGATTTCCCGGAGCAGCGGAAAGAGCGCGACTTCCGTTTTGCGAGCTGCGTTCGGCAAAGCGGGAAGCGTGAAGCAGCTTTGGTAACTTACGAGCGCCATTTCCCGGAGGAAGGGGCTGATTGCGGCGGTGCTCAGGATAAAGTCCTCGAATTTCATATCCGCGTGCGCACCGGCGTCGATGCGGTCCACAAGTCCCGGCTTCGGCGCGGCGTAGACTTCGTCGAGGAGGGAGAGTGCCGCATGGTTTTCGAGCGCGGAGAAGAAAGACGCGGAGAGCGGAAAGGCCTCGTGGAGCAGAGCTTCGCAACGGGAAAAGAGCGCCTCGACACTGTGGGCGCGGCTTCTCGCGCAGACTACGGCTGCCTCCTCGCAGAGCAGGCAGCGGCGGGGCGGCAGAGAAAAATCCTCGCGGGATAGTTTCCGTCCCGTAGAATCCAGCACGTCGATGTCAAAGAGCCGGGCGAGCGGCTCGCTGTCTTCGAGCGAAACGGCGAGGCGCTTCACAGCTTCGGGCGGTGCTCCGACCAGGCAAAGCCAGCTGTCCCCGCTCACGCGGCGCAGTTCGCGCGTCAGGAGGAGCGCGTAGTCCTCGCGTTGTAAGAGCGCCGTGAGCTGCTCTTTGCCGAAGAGAAAGCCGCTCCGAATGAGCGGCGTCTGCTTCACCGCGCCCGGAATATTCATGCCGAAGGAGAGAAGGGCGGTCGGCGCGGGAAAGGAAGCCGCCGCCGCGAGCATTTCGTTCTGCGCGAGGACGCGCTCATCGCGCGCCTGCATCATATCTTCGACGCTCACGGCGTAAGGGGTAAAATCGGACATGGAACTCCTTTCTCAGGAAGAAGCTTTGAGCGCTGCAAGTTCATTCCAATGGGCGGTTAACCATTCGCCTGTGACCGGGGGCACGAGAGACAGTACTTCCGGACAGACGCCTTTTTTTTCGAGCAGGGCGCGCACCCGGGAGGCGCTGATCGGCGTAGCCCCCAGTTCACGCCGCGGCAGTTCGTCGAGCAAAATACCGGCGGGCGGCAAAAGTTCCCGGAGCGCCCGATTATAGCAGGCTGTCGTCGGGTCCAGCGGTTCCGAGCCCACAAAGCGGACGGAAATGCCGAGCTTCGGGGCGAGGCAGCGCGCAAAGAGTGTCGCATCCAGTTCGCACTGGAGGGCGGCGGCATCCTCCCCCGCTTTTAGGAAATAGGTCGGGAAGGTGTTGCCGGAAATCATATAGGGGCCGCTCAAAAAGACATGTACATTCGGCAGGTCTTTGACGCCCTCTTTGACCAGCTGAAAGCGAACCTCGGTCGGGAAAAGAGAGCGGTTTTCTTCGACCACAAAGAGGCAGAGCAGGTCTACCTTTGCCGCAGCGTATTCCACGAGCGCGCGGTGGCCGAGCGTAAAGGGATTACAGTTCATCACAATCGCGCCGACCGTTTTTCCTTCGTGCGGCGGCAGGGCAGCGCGCACGCGCTCCGCATAGCGCTCGGGGCCGTCCGGGCGGTTTTCGAGCATCGCAAGCGCGCCCGTCTCCGCGAGCAGGCGAAGGCCGCAGGCAGAAAAGAGCAGCGCCTTTTCGCGCCGCGTGATCACAAAGAGATCAAAGTAGCCGCGCTGAAAGCGGTTTTCAATGAGAGCCGAGAGGAGGGTGCCGAGCGCATTCTGTCCGCGCAGTTCCTCGCTGACCGCAAAACACTTTAGGAGCGAAGCGGCGGCGCAGCCGCAGCCAACCAGAGTTTCGTCCGCGTCGAAGATGCCGTAGGCCGCATCGAGATCGGGCTCGCACTGCAAATTATTTTCCGCGAGAAAGGCGCGGAGCTTTTTCGACTCTGAGGGATAGGAGAGCAGAATCTCTCCGAGATGATAATTGTCTGTCATACAAGGTACTCGCTTCCGAAATCTGTTACCGTTTGCCGCTTCAGCATAGCACAGAGTAGGGAAAAACAAAACGCCGGGGCAGGCTCCCCGGCGTTTTGGAACCGGTTTCGGTTCCGACGCTGCCTGTTTATTTAGTCCGCAAACTGAAAGGGCTTAATCTCGCGAACCACATCCATGATGCTGCCGTCGCGCGCCTCGATGATACCGACCACGCGCTCTCCGAACTGCACGCGCTCCGGCTCGCCTGTCATCGCATAGGCAATGTCGCGGAGCTCTTCGATGCTCTTTAACGGGAGACCCGAATCCTTCAGCGCGTCCATTAAATCCTGCCGCTTCGGGTTAATCGCGATGCCGTAGTCGGTGATCACGACATCCACGTCCTCACCCGGCGTTGTGACCGTGGTCACGTCGGTGCAGACCGAGGGAATACGACCCTGCAGAATCGGCGTGATCACGATGGTGCACTTTGCGCCCGCCGCCGTGTCCGGGTGGCCGCCCTGCGCGCCGCTCACCACGCCGTTCGAGCCCACCACGACATTGCAGTTGAAGTGCACATCGACCTCGAGGGCCGCAAGAATCACGAAGTCGAGCTTGTTGACATAGGCACCCTTGTTAAACGGGTCCGCATACTCGCCCGCCGTGATGTAGTGGTGGTTCGGGTTGGTCGCCGCGCTCTGAATCGCGTACTCGTCAAAGTCCTGGGTGTCCACAAGCGTGCGCGCAAGCCCCTCTTCGAGAAGCTGGCACATCGGCTTCGTGATGCCGCCGACACCGAAGCTCATGTGGATGTTCCGCTCGCGCATCACATCCGCGAGCGAAATCGTGCTCGCAATCGAAGCGCCGCCGACACCGGTCTGGTAAGAGAAACCGTCCTTAAAGTAGGGCGTGCGCTTCACGACCTCGGTGCAGTAGCTTGCCATGAGGAGCTTTCTCTGGTCGGAGGTCGGCTTTGCCGCACCCGTCGCAATCTTTGAGGGATCGCCGATTTCATCGACCACGACCACATAGTCCACATAAATCTGGCTGATCTGATGCGGCCAGTTCGGGAAGGGAACCAGGCAGTCCGTGACCGCGACCACCTTGTCCGCATAGAGCGCATCCGGTGCGGAGTAGGAGAGCACGCCGCAGTTTGCCTTGCCGCCGTTTGCGTTTAAGTTGCCGTACTCGTCCGCGGTCGGCGCGCCGATGAAGGCGATGTCAATGTGGGTTTCGCCGGACTCAATCGCGCGGACGCGGCCGCCGTGGCTCCGCATGATTGCGAGCCCCTGAAGACGTCCCTCGGAGATGGCCTTGCCGATTTCGCCGCGCACACCCGAACTCTGAATGTTGGTGATGGTCCCGTCGTCGATCATGTAGACGATGGGGTTATTCTGACTGCCCATGGAGGAAGCGCAGATGGTAATGTTCTTAATGCCGAGCTTATGCACCTCTTCCATGACCATGTTGAGGACTTTGTCGCCCTCGCGGAAGTGGTGGTGGAAGCTCAGCGTCATGCCGTCCTTGATTTCGCACTTTAACAGTGCGTCTTTGATGGACGGGAGGAGTTTCGAGCCCTCGGAATTGATGACGGGCTTGACGCGCGCGCCGTCGTGGCGGTACTCTTTGCCGTCCATCGCATGGGAGCCGCGGAACACATCCTTTCCGGTCACCCGTAAAATCTCTTCCGGAATATCTCTGCCGACTGCATTTTTCATTTAGAGTTCCCCCTTGTACACGCCGGATGCCTTGGCGAGCGCAATGACACGCTGCGCGCCGTCGTAGAATGCAATGTCAATCATCTTGCCGTCCACTGTGAAGACGCCTATGCCTTCCTTCCGCTTGGAGTCGATCTCGCGGATCACCTTCTCGGAGAAAATGATCTCCTTCATGCTCGGCGTGAAGACTTCGTGGACAATCGGAATCTGGCGCGGGTTGATGATGGACTTGCCGTCAAAGCCCATGTCCTTAATCAGCATGACTTCTTTCCGGAAGCCCTCGAGATTGTCGAGGTCGGTCCAGACCGTGTCAAAGCACTGCACGCCCGCAGCGCGCGCTGCGATGATCATCAGCTGGCGCGCGCCCATGAGTTCCACGCCGGTGCCGGTGATCTTGGTCTGCAGATCCTTCGTGTAGTCGCCGCCCGAGAGCGCAATGCCGATCATGCGCTCGGAAGAGGTGCAGACCTCGTAGGCGTTCATGACGCCCTTTGCGGATTCGAGTGCCGCCATTAAGAGCGTGGAACCCTCCGGGCGCTCAAACTCGCGCTCTGCGGCAAGGACAGCGTCCTCGACCGCCTTGACCATCTTGGCGTCTTCGGTCTTCGGGATGCGGAGCACATCCACGCCGCCCGCGACCGAGCAGCGAATGTCTTCCTTCCAGTATTCGGTGTCAAGGCCGTTGATGCGCACCACGCGCTCGCAGCCGCGGTAGTCGACATTCTTTAGCGCCTGGTAGAGCGAAAAGCGCGCCGTGTCCTTTGCGGTCACGGCGACCGCATCCTCAAGGTCCAGCATCAGTGAGTCTGCACCGTAGAGATAGGGATCCTTGATTAAAGAGGGCTTCTGCGCATTCAAAAACATCATCGAGCGGCGCAGGCGCTTTTTATTCGGATGGCTCATCTGACCGCACCTCCCCAGGGAATGTTGTCGTACTGATCCACTGCACGGAACACGGCGCCCTCAATGCGTGCCTTAATCGTGCAGTCCAGTGCGCCCTTATCGACAATCGAGATTCTTACATTGTCGATGCCGAGATCCTTAAGGGTCTCGAGCGTCACCTTTTTGATCTGGTTTCCGAACTGGTGAATGACTGCGCTCTCCAGCGAAAAATCGACCTTGCCGTTGCCCGGTTCCACCGTGACCTGGCAATCGCTGGACTCGAGAGTGCCGGCGACCGCCGGCTTTTTGATCTCCATAGCTGCCTCCTTCTGCGTAACAAACAATTGTCTGAAATCATTGTAACTTTTGTTGGGTATGGACTTCAAGGTAATTATTGACTATGATGAGTATAGTGTTTTTATTATAAAAATAGCGTGAGGAAACAAGCGTGAACGAACGACAAATCAAATACATGCTCACCATATTCCGGGAGGGTAGCATCAGCCGCGCGGCCGAGGTGCTCTATGTCTCCCAGCCCTCGGTGAGCCAGATGGTGCGAAAGGTAGAGGAGGAACTGCGCGCGGAGCTCTTTGTGCGGCACACGAACCCCATGGTTCTGACCCCTGCCGGTGAGTGCTACATGCAGGCGGCCCGCGCCATTCAGAGCATACAGCAAAATCTGGAGCGCCAGCTCGAGGAGATACGCCTCGGGACGCGCGGCAGCATACGCCTCGGCATGCCCCTGCAGCGCTCTCTGGAACTCTTACCGGAGATCTTTCCGCGCTTTCACGCGCGCTATCCGGCCGTGAACTTAAAGCTGACGGAACTGGGATCGGATGCGCTCGAAACCATGCTCTTGAATCATCAACTGGATCTCGCCTGTCTCACGACCAGCGCAAAGACCAACGCGCTGAACTACATCCTCGTGAACCGCGAGGAACTGGTGCTGCTCGCCTCCAGAAATACGGCGCTCGCCGGACGCATGGAAGAGGGAAGGCCCATCGGCATACGAGAGGCCGAGGCAGAGTCCTTCATCAGCCTTCGCACCGGGCACTCGACTCGCATCACCCAGGACGGACTCTTCGCGGACGCGCACATCTCCCCCGACATCCTCTTCGAGACCGAGAGCATTGAAGTCGCGAAGCACGCGGTGGGGCCCTGTCAGGCCGTGTTCCTCTGTCCGAAGAACTACATCGATATCTCACCGGAACTCAAAAAGACCTGCGTGGTCTACCCGCTCATCGATGTGGAACAGGGGAGGCATTTCTATATCTGCCATAGGAAGGACCAGTACCTCACGCACTACATGGTCGAGCTGATTCGGCTCTTGAAGCCGGACTTTGCAATGCCGCGAACCGAGGAGCTCCCGGAGGCCTGAGCCATGTCCGTTACGCCGCATACGAAAAGAAAATGCTCTGCCAATCGGCAGAGCATTTTCTTATGCTTGAATGTTTGCTTCCTCGGATTTACGCCGGGATGATGCCGACCAGGATTGCGAAAATCATGCAGAGGAAGGAGAAGCCCCACACATAGAAGAAGCTTGCGCGGATGTGATCCTTGATGTCCACTTCTGCAAGACCCACGCCGAGCAGGGTCGCCGGAACCATGGGGCTTATGAAGGTTGCGCAGTTGCGGCAGACCGCCATGGAAATTGCAATCGGGAGCGCCGGAATGCCGAAGCCCTCGCCGATCGAAATCATGACCGGGAGCATACCGTAGAAGTAGCTGTCCGTATCGAACGCCAGCGCCAGCGGAACCGAGAGAATACCGATGACCAGCGGCAGGTGCGCGCCGAGTGCAGCCGGAAGAATCATGGTGATCAGAGAGGACATGCAACTCACAACGCTCGGAATCGCAACGTCGTCGACCTTGACAGTCTTCACGAGGATACCCATGAGGAGCGCAGCGCCCATCAGGGTGGTGCACATCATGAGAGCCGGAACCGCGTGGGAGTTAAGGATCTTCTTCTGGAGTTTGATGTCCGTGTAGTTCACGAGAATCGAGATGCCGACGCCGAGCATAAACGGAACATAACTCGGGAACACATCCCAGATCAGCAAGGCGATGACCGCAATCGTGAGGAGCATGTTAAAGAAGAAGAGCTTCGGGCGAGCCAGTTCGCCGAGCTGTCCCTCTTGGCCTGCCTCGACCTCGACCGCCTCTTCAGTCTGTGCAAGCTTGCCGTTCAGACCCGCGCCGCGCGCCTTCTCCTGAATACCGGTGAGAACCGCGTGTGCCAGTGCAAGGACTATACCGAAGACCTGAATCGGCAGCAGCTTATTCCAGAGCTGACCTGCCTCCATGCCGAGCACGGAAGCCGCGCGCATCGTGGGGCCTGCCCAGGGCATCAGGTTCAGGACACCCATCGCGAGAACCGTGATGCGGAGCAGCGAAGTTTTGCGCATGTGCATTTTCTTGTAGACCGGCAGCATGGCGGGGACTACAATCAGGAAGGTCGAAGCGCCGCCGCCGTCTAGGTGGCCGATGATTGCGATGATCGCGGTCATGACCGCGACACCGATGACATTGTCGCCGACCAGCTTCATGAGCTTGCCGATGATAACGTCGAAGAGGCCGGCATCCGTCATGATGCCGAAGAAGAGGACGGAGAAGACAAAGAGAGCAGCCGTGGGACCGGTACTCTTAAAGCCTTCTTTGATGAGAGACGCAACATCCTTAAACGTGTAGTAGCCGCCGAACACCAGAATCAGTGCGAGTATCGACGGGAAGAGGATGAAAGCGATGCTCGGAAGGGTTTTACTCTTAAAGAGTGTGACGACAATCGCAATGATGGTCAAAAACCCGAGTATGCCTACGGTTACTTGGTTCATACTGCATGTACCCCCTTAGTCCAAATTTGGCAGTAATATATAAAAGGAATATACTGAAAATACGGAAAATTTACAAATATCATTTCAAGGGTAAATTTATAATCTTCTTCTTATGGTCGCACATTGTATGCAAAATAACGAAAAATACAGGTCGTTCGGACAGGAGGTAGCGGTTTGTCTGAGAGAAACGAAGGTGCGGCGCTCTGCGTGCGGGATGCGGCGCTGGTGCGCGGGAACACGGAAATCTTTCGCGATGTGAACCTATCGGTTGAGCCGGGGGAGCTGCTTGCGCTCCTTGGTCCCTCCGGCGCAGGAAAGACCAGCCTGCTTCGCGCGATTGCGGGCTTTTTACCGCTCGCGGCGGGTGAAATCCGTTTTGACGGTGTGCGAATGAACGAGTGCCCGGTCGAAGAGAGACAGCTCGGCATGGTCTTTCAGGAGCACCGCCTGTTTCCGGCGCTCACGGTCTATCGGAATCTGGAAATCTGTCTGACCGGGACTGTGACAGCGCGTGTCACAGCGGCAGAGGCAGCGGCGCGCATTGCGGAACTTCTGCCCGCGCTCGGACTCACCGGCCTCGAGGCGCGCTTTCCGGCAGAGCTCTCCGGCGGACAGCAGCGCCGCGTGGCACTGGCCCGCGCCCTTTTGGTGCGCCCGCGGCTCTTGCTGCTCGATGAGCCCTTTACCGGTCTCGACGCGCCACTTCGCCGGGAACTCACGGAACTTCTCCGTTGGGAACAGCGCTCGCGCGGCCTCACGACGGTGTTTGTGACGCACGAGGAAGAGGATGCGGCGCGGATTGCCGACAGCATTGCCCGCTTTTGCGACACAGCAGGCACGCAGAGCTTTCGGCAAGAGCCTTCACAAAGGTTTTGATTGACAGAAAACGGACTTTTCCGTTACAACAGAGAAAACATATCATGTTAGCGGCATCTTTCGCGTTCAGAGAGGAGAACAGAATGAAGACACGCATCGGTATTTTGGGCTACGGAAATCTGGGGAGAGGCATTGAGAGTGCAATCAAACAGAGCGAGGACCTGGAACTCGTCGCTGTCTTTACGCGGCGCGATCCGAAGACCGTGAAGATTCACACGGAACAGGTCCCGGTCGTCGCGCTCTCCGAGGTGCTCGACTGGAAAGAGAAAATCGATGTCATGGTGCTCTGCGGCGGCAGCGCGACCGATCTGCCGACCCAGACGCCGGAATATGCGCGCCACTTTACCGTGATCAACAGCTTTGACACGCATGCCAAGATTCCGTCTCACTTTGAGGAGGTAGACCGCGCGGCTAGAGAGAGCGGCCACCTGGCCATCATCTCCCTCGGCTGGGATCCGGGTCTCTTCTCCTTAAATCGCATGATGTCGACCGCCATTCTCCCGCAGGGCAAGAACTATACCTTCTGGGGCAAGGGCGTGAGCCAGGGACACTCCGACGCGGTGCGCCGTATTGCGGGCGTGCTGGATGCGAGACAGTACACCATTCCGGTCGACAACGCAATGACGCGCATCCGCAACGGTGAGCAACCCGCATTCACCGCGCGGGAGATGCATAAGAGAGAGGTCTTTGTCGTTGCCGCGGAAAATGCGGACCGCGCTGCAATCGAGGCGGAAATCAAAAACATGCCGAATTACTTTGCGGACTATGACACCACGGTACACTTCATCACAGCGGAGGAGATGCGCGAACAGCACGCAGAACTGCCGCACGGCGGCTTCGTAATCCGGAGCGGCGTGACCGGCTTTGACGGCGGGCACAGGGAACTCATTGAGTACAGTGTGAAGCTCGACTCGAACCCTGAGTTTACCGGCGCTGTGCTCGCAGCCTATGCGCGCGCGGCACATCGCCTCGCTGCGGAGGGACAGCAGGGCTGCAAGACCATTTTTGACATTGCACCGGCTTACTTGAGCCCCCTCAGCGCAGAGGACCTTCGGGCACAGCTCCTGTGAGAACAGGGAGAGCGAAGGTCACCACATAAGAGAAAGCGGCGATGCAATAAGCAGGGGAAAGTAAAAGTTGAACCGGAAAACCGGCGCAGTGCGCCGAAAGCGAGAGGACGGAGACATCCGTCCTCTTTTTTTGTGTGCTCCTGTTTTTACTTAAGATAGCGAGAGCCGAGAGAGAAAGCAGGGGAGAAAAACGGATTGGAACATCCTAGATTCGAAAACGACAGGCCAGAAAACCACAAATGATATGTACCCAGAATTCTGGACACATTGACTATCGTTAGGCACCACAACTG
>ERZ773051.556-NODE-556-length-25155-cov-2.866096_pt1 | contig 25155 bp, 19 predicted proteins | sample MGYA00580631_ERZ773051 | MGnify/ENA primary metagenome ERZ773051 (study PRJEB29015, sample SAMEA2738137) | human oral metagenome | biome: human oral; feature: human-associated habitat; material: saliva | place: China | collected 2204 ... | reverse complement strand
CCACCACGTGCCCCTTCTCCTTGAGGGAGATCACCATGTTCTTCTTCTGCTCAGGCGAAACACGGCCAAAGATATTGTATTTCTCCGCCGCCTCAGCAAGCTCCGGGCCGTCCTCGGGCAGTGTCGAGGCGTCAATAGCGCCAGCGGCCACATCCATGCCGGCGGTCTTCGCAGCTGCCTGCACCGTGTACGGGTTATCGCCTGAGAACACCTTGAGGGTTACGCCCTGGCGATTGAAATAGTCCACGATTTCGGGGGCATCGGAACGCACATTTTCGCGGAAAATCACGAAGAGCACGGGGGTATGGTCGGCGGGGATGTGCTGCACCGGGTTGCCGTCATCGTTGCGCACCACGGCGGATGCATGCGCGAGTACCATCGTGCGCAGACCCAATGATGCGAGTTCACGGGCCCGCTCACGTTCCTCGGTGCCCTGGTTCAGCAGAGCCTCGGGAGCGCCGAGAAGCCAGGCTCCCGAAGACTTAAACTCGATAGCACTAAAGCGTAACGCCGATGAGAACGGCACAATGCCGCTTACCTGCTCGGTGGGTGCCTGCTCGAACCCGCCGGTGAGTGCTGCTGCGGTCGGGTTCGCGTTTTCATCATGACCGAACCACGCCAACGCCTGGTCCCAGCCCTGCGGCAGGGATGCGCGCCACGCCTGATTTTCATCGGGTGCTTTTGCCTCGGCCGGAGTCGTCAGCGAGCGTACCGAATCGAAAATCACGCCGCCCTCGGTCAGGGTGCCCGTCTTGTCGAAGCACACCGTATCCACGCGGGCGAGCACCTCAACGGCGGGCTGTTCCTGCACCAAAATATTGTGTTTACGTCCCAGAGCCACAGCCGCCGCCGCGAACGCCAAGGTTGTCATGAGCGCCAAACCCTGCGGAATCATAGATGCTACTGACGAAACTACCGCAATAGCAACGTTCTCCCAGAGACCGTCACGATTGACGATCTCAAGGCCGCCCGCCGCGCGCACCTGGCCCCACAGCACGATCGGGATAATGATGGCAAGGCCGAAGGTAATCCACCGCACCACGCGGTCGAGCGCATCGCGAAGCTCAGACTGGATGCGCGAGAACTGTCGGGCCTCATCGGAAATTTTGCTTGCGCGGGACTCGGAGCCCACCGCCGAGAGCAGTACACGCCCGGTACCGCCGAGCACGCTCGATGCCGAAAGCACCATATCGCCCGGACGTTTCGGAATCGGGTCATTCTCGCCGGTCAGCAGGGATTCATCCAGCTCTAGCGAGTCGGAGGTAAGGACCACCGCATCCGCAGGAACCTGGTCGCCGCGTTTGAGCACTACCACATCGCCCTCAACCAGGGACTCCATAGGAACCTCGATCATAGCGCCATCGCGTACCGCCGTGATCGGGGATCGGTCAAGCAGAGAGATACGGTCGAGCTCAAGTTTAGCCTTGTACTCCTGCACAAAACCGATAATCACATTCGCCACCACGGCGAACAGAAAGAGCAGATCAGCCCAACGCTGGTATAGAATCACAACCAGACCGCACAGCCCAAGCACCAGGTTAAATACCGTAAACAGGTGTGCCCGCATAATGCTCCACAAGGTGCGGGAAGACTTATTATTCTGAGCATTGACCTTACCGGCGGCGGTGAGCTTGGCAACCTCATCGCTGCTGAGCCCGTGAACAGCAAGCTCTTGGGAACCGCTGTGTGCCTGAGCAGAATATTCGGGAACATAACCGGAGGCTTCAGACAGCATTGTCTTGTGCTGGTCAGAACTCATGGATGGGGTACTCTCCTTCGTGGGGTAGGGGAAGAGTAATACATACGGTTTGGGGTGCACCCGGGCGAGTTCAGACTTCTTATCACGAGAAATAACCCTGCGCCGGGCATTACTTTATTCTAACAAGTAACCATGGTGCAGGGCTTATATGCCGAACTGGGAATATACTGAGAATCCGTCGGATACCGGCATGAAATATTCGGGGTAGCAGCCCAGAAAAAGGACGACTCAAAGCACAGTGCCGCTCTATCGCCGCGGCAGAACCAGAGGCCGCTTCGTCACCGGATGCTCCAAAACCTCAATCGGATGCTGATACACACGGCTCAGCCGCTCCTCGGTACACACCTGGGCAGGGGTACCGTTGGCAGCCACACGGCCCTTATCCAGCAGCACGATCCTATCCGAATACGCCGCCGCCACATCTAAATCATGCAGAACCGCCAACACCGCCGTACCCTCGGCGGCAAGCTCCCGGCTCATCTGCAGAGTCTGTTCCTGATGTTTAATATCCAGCGCCGCCGTAGGCTCATCCAAGAGCACTAGGGGAGTCTGCTGCGCAAAAATACGAGCCAAATGCACACGCCCGCTTTCGCCACCCGAAAGGGTTGTCACATCGCGATTTGCCATCATCTCTGTATGCGTGCGCGCCATCATCTGCTCGATCACGGCGTCGTCCTCATGCGCACGCTCGGTACCGCGCCACGGGGTGCGCCCCATCGCCACTACCTCGTGCACAAGGTACGAAAACGCCACCTGAGTTTTCTGCAGCAGCAGGGCACGCAGGCGCGCAAGCTCAAGATATGAATACTCACCCACCCGCTTATCCTTGAGCAGTACCGCGCCGGAATCAGGCTTAATATCGCCCGCAATAACCCCCAAAATCGTGGACTTACCGGCACCATTGGGACCGATGAGCGACACAACCTCGCCCGCCTGAACCTCAAAAGAGACATCCTCTAAGATGCGCCGCCCACCCACCGACAGCGACACCCCATCAACAATAAGCATTAAAGACCTCCCTTCCCCATCGAACGGCGCAACAGGAAGAAGAACGTAGGGCCACCCACGAGCGCCGTAAAAATACCGATCGGCAGGTCAGAGACCGGAATGAGCGTGCGCGCCCCCAAATCGGAAAGCGCAATTAACAGCGCCCCGCCCAGTGCCGAAGCAGGCAGCAGCAAACGGTTAGACGGCCCCAAAATAAGCCGAAGCAGATGCGGAATAATCAGCCCCACAAAGGCGATAATGCCCGCATGAGCCACCGCCGCACCCGTCAAAAGCGCCGTAGCAGCAATCGCAACACCGCGCAGACGCTCAACGTTCACCCCGGAATGCTGCGCTGCGCGCTCGCCCAGCGCCAACAGATCAAGTTTGCGTGAAATCATCAAGCACATGATTAGCCCCGCTACGATCACGAACCACACGCTGGCAAGAGCCTTCCACGTAGACCCGTTGAGCGATCCCATCTGCCAGAAGACGATGCGGTCGCGGCTGACATTATCGGCCAGGTACAGGCAGAACGCGATTGCGGCGTTTGCCACTGCTGTTACCGCAATACCCGTCAAAATCATGGAGAGAACTTTCGCCCGACCTGAGGAACGCGAGAGAAAATAAACCAGTGCTGTTGCCGCGAGGGCACCGCCGAAGGCGAAAGCTGGAACCGTGTAAATATCGAAGAATTCGAGATTGAAAACGACCGCTACACATGCTCCCACTGCGGCGCCTGAAGACACACCGATAACCCCGGGCTCGGCCAGCGGGTTACCGAAAACCGCCTGCATGACCGCGCCCGAGCATCCCAGGGCAGCGCCCACGAGCAGCCCCAAAAGCACACGCGGAAAACGAATATTCCACAGGGTGCTGTCTTCAAGATAGGCGGTCGGATCCTTGGGAATCATACCCAAGCGGCGCCCCAGCGAAGCCATCACATGATCGGTCGGAATATTGTACTGACCCAACCCCGCCGACACCACGGTTATGACGATCAGGGCAATACTCAGAAAGCCAAAAGTTGCGAGAATACGGATGCGGCGTTTGCTGCGATAATCCGCGCTGCCGGGAGTCGCCGCATCAGTGCGGTTGGACGAATTCACAGGTGGAGCCTCTTAATGCTGGGGTGCATAGATAGCGCGGGCTAGGGAAAGCAGAACAGCGGGGGTATTCGGACCGTAGGATAGAATCTGCCCGTCGTTCATATCAACCACGCGCCTGCTCTTTCCCGCGTTCGTTTCGGCAACTCCCGGACGTGCCAAGAATCCATCCAAGCCGCCGGTGGATTCCACGCCGTGAGTCATGGTCAAAATGACATCCGGGTTCACCTTGACCAGGGCCTCGCTATTCGCGGGAACAATGTTGCGCGTTCCCTGCTCGGAAGCCACATCTCTGCCCTCAAGCGCGGCAATCAGATCATCCGCGCCGGACCCCTTGCCGAGAATGAAGAATACCCCGGCATTACCGCGCACGTACAGGAATGCCATTGACAGTTTCTTATCGCCTTCAGGGGCAACTTCTTTGATGGTATTCAGGGCATAATCGAGGTCTTTCTGCACGCGCTCGGCGACCTTATCGCCCGCCTCCTGCACGCCTAAAGCCTGTGCCACAGCCTTGAGCTGGGGAATGATCTTATCCATGCGCCTCTCATGGTCGAACACCACCACAGTCACGCCCGCATCGCGCAGTTGTTCAACAACTTCTTCGGGACCATTGCTCTTATCCCAGAGCACAAGGTCGGGGTTCGTCGCGAGAATCGCATCCGCGTTCAGATCGTGGCCGTTCTGAGTGACGAGCGGTAGCTTCGCTAGCGAAGACTCGGTTGAAGACGTTACACGACCGACCAGACGATCACCCAAACCCAGCGAGATGACCTCTTGCGCGAGAGTGCCGTACAGATCAAGAGCCAGGATGCGGTTCGCCGACTTAACAGTCACCTCATCGCCCTTGAAATCCTTGAAAGTCACGGGAAGCTGCGGGGTGGGAGTCTCAACCATCGGCTGAACTTCGGGGGTGTTCTTCGCGCTGCTGGGACCCGTCAGCGATTTCGGATCGGAAGAAACATTGCTCTTGAGCTCCTGCGCAAGATTCTCAAGCTCAGACTTGGTGGTCTGTTCATCAACCACGGAATGCGAGGATGCGCTCGTGCTGCCCGGATTTTGGGTGCCGATGCCGCATCCGGAGATAAAAAACATGGATGCCGCTAATAGCGCGGCGGTAACCTTCTGCGATGCGCTCGCTCTGCCGTGCCGGTGTCTGGGGCGTGTTGTTGCGCCGGGGTGTGAGAGACGAAAAGCCATATGAAGAGTTCCTATCGGCTAAAACTGTGAGTGTATGTATTCGTGATGAGAGCGTGTGCTTAGGGTGAGGGTGCGGGCAGTCGATACTACCCGCACCCTGGCGCATCCGGTGAGCTATGAGGTGCGGATGCTGCACCGAGGAATAAACCCGAGCCTAAGAACCGCCGCATATGCCGGTGGTTGATAGGCCGATCTTAGGTTTATTCGGAGCGCTCAGACATCCTGGAGGACTTGCGACGGCGCGTGTACAGTACGGCACCAATACCGGCGACCAGAGAGGCCAGACCACTAGCAACCCCAGCCTCTACACCGCTGGCACCGGTATGCGCCAGACGACCATGAGAGCCGCGTGCGTTGAGAGATTCGCATCCCTGACCCTGATATACGGTTTCGGTCACAGTTTGGGTGGTCTGGGTTTTGGCGGTGTTGCCCGCGGGCTGTGTACCCGAAAGCGACGCTGAGAAGCTCAGCGGAGCCATATCCTTACCCGCCTCGTAGAAACCTGCAAACGCTTTAGCACCCTCAGCGGTAATGGTAGTGCCCGCACCGCTGATGGAAATCTTATCGCCAGAGACCTGCAAACCGCTCACATCAACGTTGAGCAGAGCAACTTCACCGTAATTATGCGATTTGCCGTCCATATCGTTGCCGACCACCGTTGCGTAGAGAACCGCGGTCTTGCCGTTGATCTCCAGACGCGGGTTTGAGATGGTGGTGTCCAGAATTCCGTGGTGTCCGGTGAAATGCACCGAACCGGTGAAGGAAATCGAGCCCTTACCATCCTTGAAGGAACCCGTGCCCTTTGCCCACTGGAAGGCGTTATTGGAATAGGTGGTGCCGTTCAGATCCCAGCTGCCGTTCGCGATGCCGCCGCGAATGTAGTTGCGGAAGGAATCGCGCACGCCCCATCCAAGATCTGCGCTGGCGACCTTACCATCTGCGGATGCGGCCGGTGCTTTGTTCGCTGCCTTAACGGGAACCTGCTTGGTCACGGTCACCGGGGTGCAGACGGGCTGGGCGGGGTTCTTTGAGACGCTGCTGAAGGAACCGCTCTTACCGCCATTCGGGTGTGCAGCCGGGGTGGAGCCGTTACGGGAATGGGAGGCATTGCCGCCACCATTGTTCACGGAACCGCCAAAGTTCGTGCCGCCAATACCCGCATTCGCGTTATTACCTAGGTTCGTCGAACCGCTGCCGGTGTTAGAACCCTTAACCGTGGTGTCGGTAACCTTGTTTTCCACCAGCTGAGAACCGAGTTTTGCGCTGAAGGAGAGCGGAGCCATAGCGCGCTTGTCGGCGTCATTGTACTGCCCGGCGAAGATTGCCTCGGATCCCTCGACGGTAACGGTAACGGCTGCATTCTTAGCCGAGAGCACGTTATTTTCTAAGGTTGCACCGCTCAAATCGACCTCGGCAAGTACAAGATCTTTGAAGGTGCGGTTTTCGCCCTGCATGTTGAGCGCTTCGGCGTCGACAACCAGGTAGCCCTTGCCCTCTTTGATGACTAGGCGAGTGTTCTCGAAGCTGCTGTTGAGCTGGCCGTGATGCCCGCTAATGTGCACCTTGCCCGCGAAGTTGATCTGACCGGTCTTCGTGGACTCATCGTACGAGCCGGATGCGCTGGTAAAGTCCAGCCCGCCCGCCGCATTCTTCGACAGACCCTCGACGGTGATGTTACCGCGCGCAATGGTGTTGAGGTAGTGCAGGAAGGAATCACGAATATTCCAGGTCAGGTTGCCGGATTCAATAATGTGCCCTTGACCTTTCGGCACGTCGGTTCTCGGCGCTGCATCGGTAGCCGGAGGCTGAGCCGGTGCGGGCTTAGCGGCTTCCGAGCTTTGTGAGGGCTGCGATGCCGGTTGAGAGCTGGGTGCGCTGGGCTCTGAAGGGGTGGAAGCAGGTGCCTCAGAAGTTTGAGAGGGCTGTGGTGCCGGAGCTTCGGAACTCTGTGAGGGCTGCGGTGCCGGTGTTTCAACGGGTTTACTCTGCTCTGGAGCAGGTTGGGTTGGCTCAGGAGCTGGATCGGCAGGCTTGCTCGGTTCTGGTGCAGGCTGCTCGGGTTGAGTAGGCTCAGGTGCAGGCTGAGTCGGCTCCGGGGTCGGATCAGCAGGTTTCTCCGGTGCCGGTGCCTGCTTGGTAACGAGCTTCGCGGAGAATGCCAGCGCATCCAGCTCTTGCCCCGCCTGATAGAACCCGGCAAACACCGAAGTTGCTTCTGCGCTGAGTTTCACCTTGGTGGCATCAGATGCTGCCAAGGTCAGCTGCCCACCTTCGTTTTTCAGGGAGGAAGCATCGAAAGTACCAATCAGCGTGTGATCGTGCTGTACGGGCGGGTTCGGGGTGGTGTTGCCGTTATAGGGGTGTTCGCTGATATTTGCGTATAGGCTGCCCTGCCCGTCTTTGATGACAAGTTCCAAGTCGCTGATAGTTACTTCGAGCACGCCGTGGTGCCCGGTGTACTTCACGCTGGAACCGGTGAATTTAACGTGGTACGAACCGTCTGCTTCGACGGTACCTTCAGCGGCGGTGAAGTGATAAGAACCATCCGCATTGGAGGTAGCACCGGTTAGTTCCTGCGAACCACCGGCTACAGGACCGGTAATGTATCTGCGGAATGAGGATTTGACGCCCCAATCTACGGATGCATCCTGCAGGCTTTGTGATGCGGCAGCTGGCGCCTGCTCAGAGACGATCTGCGCGGTCGGTGCGGGTTGGTTCGCTAGGGCGGGGGTGGCGGCGATGCCACTGAGGCCAACGGCGGCAGACGCTAGAAACGCCCATGAGCGCTTCGCGTTATGCGACATAGACATGTGTGTCCTCTATTCGTGGTTTTAGTAATGAGCAGTCTTAGTCTAGACCTATTAGCTAAGACTTGTGTAGCTTAATTGTAGTACTTTGCTTCATGATGAGGTTCCCCTTAATAAAATTTTTTGGCAGCGGTGTTGCAAAACCAAAAATTTAGTGACACTATGTCGTTTATCAACTTTGGTGACATAGTGTCATCAAAAATATTCATGACTCTCAACTCAATCAGGAGGCGTTCCATGACCGCCATTATCACCCCCGAAACCACCTCTCCCGATGCTGCCGACCAGCGGTTTTCGGCCCGGCTAAAAGCTAGTACCAAGCGCGTGCATGATAATGCCGAGCACTCTACCTTTATGGAAGATTTGATGGGCGGGAAACTCGATACTTCCGCGTATTTACGCCTCATCAACCAGTACACCTATATCTATGAGGCGCTGGAGGAAATCTCTCGGAATCTGCGTGAATCCGGTAACCCACTGACCGATCCTTTCACGCTGGAAGGGTTGGATCGTACCGCCGCGATTCACCATGATATTCGTACTCTAGGGCAGACCGAGATTGACGCCCCGTTGCCAGCGACTATCGAATACGTGGCGCGTATCAAGGCGACCGCGCAGGCTCCCGAGCGGTTCTTGGCGCATCATTATTTGCGCTATCTGGGAGATCTCTCGGGCGGGCAGGCTGTGGCGGCTCTGGTGGCGCGCCATTACGGTATTGCGCGGGATGCTCTGACCATGTACTCGTTCCCTCAGCTTCCCAAGCCGAAGGTCTTCAAGGATGGATACCGGGAGCTTCTTGATCGTGCTCCTTTGAGCGAAGAGCAGCGTGAAGCCCTGATTGACGAGGCTATGGAAGGATTCCGTATTAATGCCGCGCTCTTTGCCCAATTAGGTGAGCAGGATGGCTGTCTGTAAGCGTCTCGATAGATGTTCAAAGTTCGCGTTTGAGGTATATCGGGACCATTTGTGACAGATTGTTACACTTGTATAGACAGTACCTCAGAGTGTTTATTATCACTGAAAAATATACGTAAATAACCGTTATATGACGTTTGTATGACAGGTTCACATGCGTGCCTGGAAAATCTCCGTGTGACGCAGAAATACAAGGATGCGGTGGTTCCCCAGAGGGGCAAACCACCGCATCCTTCGTTACAGAGGCAGTATCTCTCACGTTAGGGAAGAAGCGACAGCCTTCGGTTCTTCAAAACTTTTGTCAGCTGTTTCAGGCGATGGGAATCGAAGGGCAGCTCTTCCTGAGCCTGTTCCAGCATGCTCTCGGTAGCGGAAAGAACCTCGCGAAGTACTCGGTCAGCAATTTTGGCAGATATTCCTAGTTCATGAGCAAATTCAAGGAACTTGCGGCGTGATAGCCCATCACGTTTACCGCTGAGAAGAATCGCCATGTTTTTATCCCCATAAGGTGCCGTAGACGGAATGTCGTAGATGGGCGAGAGCTCGTATTGTCCTTTACGGTTTTCTACGATTGACAGATTTTTAGCGTGTAAATCCCCATTTCCGGTGAGCCATGCGTAGACAAACTGCCGAAAAATTTCGGGGGCGGCAAGGCGGGGCGAAAAGACCTGTCGAAGAATGGCATGGGCACTTTGCTCAGCCGTCAGATTATACTTATCCGCCGGATAGCGGTTATTGAGCTGGCATGCATCTTCAACGGCAAGGCGGTGGGCTGCTCCATGCTCATCTACGTAGCGGTCAAAACGACGGATAAGGAGCCCGGGGCGCCCAGTAGCATCATGTACAAGACGGTGAGAAACAACTCCTGGTGATGCATGTATTCCGTGGGCTATCGTGAGAAAAAATGCTTCATTTTCCACTACGTGCGGGTACTCGGGAGGAGAGACTTTAAGAAGATAAAAATCTTCGTTACTTTGCAGCGGGATCGTAAGCATTTTTCCCGAAACTTTATCCTGAACGCCCGGTATAGAGACAGGGTCTATAACGCTTTGCTGAGTGATAATTTCTGAAAACCTAATGTTGTGGAAGTTTTGGCCCTGGATAATGTCATGCCCATCGGGGACGACAAGCTGGGCGGGCTGGTCACCATGAGGTACCACCTGCACATCCCCAACAGTATCGGCTCCTACTGCAATCAACATGCGGAGCTCGTCGTCCGAGGATACTTTGAGATGCTGACGCAGTCCGGTAAGCCGACGGCCCTCAGGAAGAAGACCTGTAAAGAATGGTGGTAACGCACCACTCCCGTACAGGTATGCTTCCGCGCGTATGGGGAGGGTAGAGGATATAGGTTTGCTATCGGATTCTATGTAGTTTTCGGCATATGTGTACGCTGTATCGCCGTGGTCTGTTCGGGAAAGATAGCCAGCGATGTTCCCCTTTTTATAGACGTCTGCAAGGATTTCATGCATTAGCGCTCCCGAGGGATGAGATCGATGCCGAGGGTGTCGAGTACGGCGGTTACTTTGTCAAAGGCGATAGACTCGCGCCCTTTTTCGAGATCGCGGATCGTGCGCTCCGAGACTCCGGCAAGAAGCCCCAAATACTCCTGCGTAATCCGAAGTTCGCGGCGATGCTCGCGAACGATCTGGGCGAGCGAGCCCTTTAAGTCCCGTGGCACGAGCGCATCCTTTCTATGAGTCTGAAACCCTATAAATCGGCAAAATAATTCCGAATTCATGTCATTATGGCATGAAAATTGGTGAAAACACTATATTTCGGCAATATTTTGCCGATATATGTAGTTTTAGGGGGCAGAGGGAGGAAAAATTGTGCTTTTCGGCAGAATATTTCCGATTTTTAGGCTTCCTGATAGCCGTCATGCGGATGCGGCGGCTCCCCAGAGAGAAAACCACCGCATCCTTTGTTACCGCCGTATGCGCGTTTTAACTCAACTGCACATGACACTACCTGCTGCTACGCGGCCTGAGGCTCGGGTTTGGGTCCGGCTATGACCGCGCGATCGCGATTCTGCGCTATGCGCACGGCCGGGGTGAGCGCCGAACCTGCCCAAAGAGCCATGACCGCATAGAGACACAGGATCGGCACGGTCGAAAACAACAAGGCATACTGCGCAAGATGGTTGAGGCTGTTGAATCCGCCACCGATGGCGGCACCCAGCCACATAGGCGAAATATATAGACCGATAAACGCCACCCACGTCAAAACACGTGCGATACCGGATAACCAGGCGGGCAGGTGCGCAAAAAACAGAGGGAAAGCATCAAGAACAAGCGTCATGATAATCAGCGGGAACATGACGTTATGATGCGACCAGCTGATGGGGGAGATGCTCACCATCAAAAACCCGCCGACCGCCACCTGAGATAGCACAAGATTACGGCGAATAAGCTGGCGCAGAAGCACCGCACAGAGACCGATCGTAGCAAGCGCAAGAGCGTAATATACAGGTTTCAGAGTGGGTTCACGCAGGCCCAGGTGCATCAGCCAGCCTTGAATCGAAATATTATCGGCGAAGTTAATACCTCCAACACGGCCGGAATCCGAAACGGCGATCGTCCAGAACGTAACTGCCTGCTGCGGAAGGAAGATAAACCCAAGAAGAATGGTCGTGCCGAAAGAAGCGCCTAGGGTAAGGATGCCGCGCCAGTCTTTGCGCATGAGCAGAATAAGGCCGAAGGCAAGCGGGGTGAGCTTAATACCGCCCGCAATGCCGATAAGCGCACCCCGGGGAATGCGGGTTGCCGGTCGTATAAAATCGGCAAGCACCAGCGTAAGAATGATGGGGTTGATTTGTATCAGCGAGAGCCCGCGCCGCCATGGTCCGGTCATAATAATGATGAACGTGAGAGCAGCGATGATGCCGTATGTGCCGAGTCTTTCCTGGAAAGGGAGGCTGTAGCCGCGGTCGGTGGCGTAGTTATAGATAAGGGTTGCCAGCCACCATGCAACACCGATGCTGATCGCATACATGATGGCGATACCCACCCACGCGGGCAGAAAAGCGAACGGTAAGAACACGAGCGCGGCAAAGGGCGGGTAGGTGAAGGGCAACCTAAAGTCGCCGTACTCCAGGAGATTGCGGGCGTAGAGATCTTTGTGCATACCGTCGTTATCGAAGATGGTCATGGCACCGAAACGGTAGACATTGAAGTCTAGTCCGCCCGTGAACTCGATATAGATAAGCCAACCGATAACAAAGAGAGCGAATGCCGCGAGCGTTATTCTGCCCGCTTTAGGTATGTCTGGCGTAAAGACCTGCACGGATGGTGCTGCGGTCATGGTGATCTTTCTGTTGTGTCTGTGCATTTTTTTAGATGCGGTTCGGCGGGGCGAATGTGTTATCGGTGTGAACGGTTTATGTAACCTATCCTCCAGTCTAGCGTGTGAAAGCGCAGGTGGGGAGTGCCTTGAGGCAGAAAAAGGCTCTTGATGTGAAGAAAGCGTTGGAAACTCCGCTTTATTCACATCAAGAGCCTAGCTGTGCCGATAGAGGGATCTAGCCCTGCGCCACCTCACCAAAGTGAGCTGCCATGGTGCCTTCGTGAGCGGCACGCAGCTCATCAAGGTTGATGGAGACCTCGTTTTGGAAGTCCAGCGCGTTCGAGAGCGCATCCACTACGCCGATGCGCGCGAACGGGAACTGCCGGGCGGTGCACATATCCTTGAAACGCACCTCCTCAGAACGCGGGACGGAAACCACCACGCGACCTAAGGACTCCGAGAACAGCAGGGTGAACAGGTCGAGCCCGTCGCGTTCGGCAACTTCGCCCAGCCCGATGCGCGCCCCGGTGTTGAAACGCAGGCAGGCTTCCGCGAGTGCTGCGGCAAGGCCACCGGCGGCAACGTCGTGTGCCGCATCGATCATGCCGTCACGCGACATATTTACGAGCATATCGCCAAGCTGACGTTCAACCGCCAGATCAACCTTCGGGGGCAGACCACCCAGGTGGCCCTTGAAACGCGCCCATTCTGAACCGTCCAGCTCGTCGCGAGTGGTACCCAGCAGGTAGATCGCCTGACCGTCGTGTTCCGGCACCCAACCCGAGGGGGTGCGCCGGGTAACGTCGTCCATTACGCCCATCATTGCGACCACGGGGGTCGGGTTAATGGCCTTACCGCCGGTCTGGTTGTACAGCGAAACATTGCCGCCGGTGACCGGAACACCCAGCTCCATGCAGCCGTCGGCAAGACCGCGCACGGCTTCGGCAAACTGCCACATGACGTCCGGATCTTCGGGGGAGCCGAAATTCAAGCAGTCCGAAACTGCGACCGGGCGGGCACCCACGGTTGCCACATTACGGTAGGCCTCCGCCAGGGATGCGCGCGCGCCCTCATACGGGTCAAGGTAGGTAAAACGTGGTGATGCGTCAGTCGCCAGCGCGACCCCCAAATTGGTGTTCTCATCCACACGCACCACGCCCGAATCGTCCGGCATAGAGAGGGCTGTGTTGCCCTGCACGTAGCGGTCGTATTGATTGGTGATCCAGGATTTGGAGCACATATTCGGAGATGCCATGAATGCCTTGATAGCCTCGCCCAGCTGTTCGCCGCGCGGGCGTGCATCGTCGGCAGCGGAGCCTGTGAAATGGTCTGCCTGGAGTGCATCCTGACCAGCCGGGCGCGCATAGGGGCGCTCATAGGTGGGACCATCGTGCGCCACGGTACGCGGGTCTACATCAACGATCACCTGGCCGTCCCATTCAATGATCAGACGACCGGTATCGGTCACCTCGCCCAAGAAGGAGTACTCCACGCCCCATTTCTCCATAATCGCCTCAAAACGTTCGACGTTCTCGGGCGAAACGACCGCCATCATGCGTTCCTGCGATTCCGACATCAGAATTTCGCCGGGGGTTAAGGTGGGGTCTCGCAAGAGTACTTTGGTAAGGTCTACATGCATGCCGCCCTCGCCGTTGGAGGCGAGCTCACTGGTTGCACAGGAGATACCGGCAGCGCCGAGATCCTGAATGCCTTCGACCACGGAACCCTTGAAGAGTTCCAGGCAGCATTCGATCAGAACCTTCTCGGCGAAGGGATCGCCTACCTGCACTGCGGGTCGCTTGGAGGGCTTGGTATCGTCAAAGGACTCTGAAGCCAGTACGGATGCGCCGCCAATACCGTCGCCGCCGGTGCGTGCCCCGAAGAGCACTACCTGATTGCCCACGCCGGATGCGTTTGCCAGGCGAATATCTTCGTGGCGCATAATACCGACCGCCAGGGCATTGACGAGTGGGTTTGCCTGGTAGCAGGCGTCAAATTCGGTCTCGCCGCCAATATTGGGCAGACCTAGAGAGTTACCGTAGCCGCCGATGCCCGCGACCACACCGCCGACCACGCGGGCGGTATCCGGGTGGTCGATAGCGCCGAAACGCAGCGGATCCATAACCGCGATCGGGCGTGCACCCATCGAAATAATGTCACGCACAATACCGCCCACGCCGGTTGCCGCACCCTGATAAGGCTCAACATAGGAGGGGTGGTTGTGTGACTCGATCTTGAAGGTTACCGCCCACCCGTCGCCGATATCGGTTACGCCAGCGTTCTCGCCGATGCCGACCATCAGGTCTTTTTTCATCTCATCGGTAACCTTGGCGCCGAATTGCTTCAGGTGCACTTTCGAGGATTTGTAGGAGCAATGCTCGGACCACATGACCGAGTACATGGCCAGCTCGGCCGCGGTTGGACGGCGGCCCAGAATCTTCTTGATGTCTTCGAACTCGTTTTCCTTTAACCCCAGCTCTGCCCAGGGGAGTTCGGTATCGGGGGTTTCCGCCGCGTGCTCGACGGTATCGAGGTTAAACTGCTTCTCGCTCATCGCTTGTGTCTATCCTTGTCGTCGTGCGTCTAGCGGGCGTTGATCAGGTTGGAAAGAACGGAGGTGAAGACGCCCAAGCCGTCAGCACCGCCTCGTAGTGAAACATCACCGAATCCGGAGGATGAGGGACCAAAACCGGGCTCAACTGCGTGTTCTGGGTGGGGCATCAGACCGACGACATTTCCGCGTTCGTTGCTGATACCGGCAATATCGTGGCGTGAACCGTTCGGGTTGAAACCCACGTATCGGAACACGACGCGATTCTCGGCTTCGAGCGCCTCTAGGGTTTTGGCGTCCGCCACGTATTGACCGTCCTGGTTTTTAAGCGGAACCACAATCTCTTGCCCGGGTTCGTAAGATCCGGTCCACGAGGTAGCGTTATTTTCAATGCGCAGGGTTTGGTCACGGCAAATGAACTTGCGGTGATCGTTCTTAATCATGGAACCGGGGAGCAGATGCGACTCGGTGAGAATCTGAAAACCATTGCAGATACCCAGCACCGGCAGGGGAGCAGAGCCCGATGTTCCCGCCGCGTTTGCCGCTGCGATGACCGAATGCATGACGGGTGCTTTCGCGGCGATAGCGCCCGCACGCAGATAGTCGCCATAGGAGAAACCGCCGGGAATGATGACAGCATCAACGTTTTTGAGATCTTCGTCGTCATGCCAAAGTTCGACGACGGTTCCGCCCGCTAACCGTACGGCACGCGCCGCATCGCGGTCATCGAGGGTGCCGGGGAAAGTAATAACGCCGATGCGCGCATCAGCAAAGTCGGGGTTGGGTGCCGAGACGCTGAAGTCGCCAACAAGGGGAACTTCGTGTGCTGCGAGTGATTCTGCCATGCTCTTAGTCCTCCAGAACCGAGACGTTCACAACGTCTTCGATGACGGGATTTGAGAGCAGCTCTTCTGCCGCTTGGCGTGCCTGCGCAAGATGCTCTTCGGTAGCTTCGCCTTCGACGGTCAGCTCAAAACGCTTGCCTTGGCGAACGTCGGTGAAGGAATTTAGGCCGATACGGGGCAGCTCGTGAGCGATAGCTTTACCCTGTGGGTCAAGAATTTCGGGCTTGAGCATAACATCAACAACAATACGGGCCATGTGCGGGCACTCCTTGGGTGCATGAGTTCTGATTGAGCCGTCTTAATGTTACCGCAAGCACGCTTCTTGACGCCCGCTCGGCGAGCGAATTTTGACCGCAGTATCAGTGAAAGAGCGGCGGGTACGGGAACGTGAAACTAAGCGCGCATAAATATGAAGATACCCATGGTGAGCTATGCCTTACCAAGAAGAAAGTGTGGAATCAAAACTCCTTGTAGGAAAGCGTAATAATTCTTCTCAAAAATCGTTCTCTGTGAGCGAACATCGGAATTTTGAAGTCTTTAGCAGGTGATGTTTCAAAACTGCGGATTAAAGAATAATTTTGAAGATTACGCATATCAGGATGCGCGCCTCAGCTAGTTCTCAAGCGTCGTGTCAATGTTTAAAGTATGCTTGAGTGGTAAACTAATCTCAAAGTTACTGATTTCACATAAATTATTTACATGTAAATTATAAAAACTAATCTCGCATGCTGTATAGTATATTTCCGTTGTAAACTTTTGCTCCAGAAAAGTGACATCAACGATTCATTTTGCTCACATTTTGTTTAAAGTGATTATGTTCACAGGGAATGCATGATTACAAATTCTCTAAGAGCGTGTATGATGTCGCGCCAGTTTTCCAATGGCGCCTCATCGCACTCCTGTCATCACCACTGGCAGAAAACAAAACGGGCAAACCCTGAGCTGCATCAACCGCATAACCACCGTGGCTTGAAGAGGCATAGCGCGCGGCTATGTTAATTCACTCCGTTCCACCGAGCGGAATGAGCCATCATTTCCGGGGTGGGCGGTGATGCACCGCGCTGAGTCACCGCACAAGCCGTGCAGGACAATCACCACTAAGTAAATAACGATCGCTGAAAATATTCACCGAATACATGCGAGCTTGAAAAGTTTGGCACTTCAGAAAAGCTCGAAGATGCTCCTCGGGACGAAAAAGACAGGCTATCGCGATAGATAAACTCAACCACAAGTATTTCTCCCTCGTTTTCCGGCGGGGGAGAAATTAGTTTAAGCCACGGCGGCGCGATCGAGAGCGCCCTTAACCCGGCTCAAGACGCGACGGCGCAGCGTTACCGAACGCTCCGAAAGCTCGCGTTGATACCGCACATACTCGGCTTTACCCTCGGGGGTCTCTACCTTAATAGGCTCATAGCCCCACTCGAGAAGGTCGTACGGTGCGGCGCGCATATCGAGTTCGCGCGCATCCCAGGCAAGCTCAAAGCAGTCCATCACGAGCGCCGAATCGATGAGAGGGATCAGCTTGTATGCCCACTTATAGACGTCCATATTGGCGTGCAGGCAAGCGGGCTGTTCCAGAGTGTGCTGTGCTTCACGGGTGGGCTGCAGCTCGTTCATGGGTGCCGCCTGAGGCATGAAAAACCGGAACGCGTCGAAATGCGAGCAGCGGATGCGGTGCGACTCAACCACCCGGTCGGTGCCCTCAGCACCCAAACGCAAATCCAGGTAGTCGTGACGAATATTGTTCTGAACTGATTTATACGCCATCGCCCATTCGTGCATACCAAAGCATCCAAAAAACGCTTTTTTATCGGCTGTATTTGACAGAATTTCGCGAGTGAACGTGAGGGCGGTGCCGCGTTTGTCCACGAATTGGGGTACGTCCACAAGAATCGCGTCGCCACGTTCGGCATGGGTGTGTGCATCGTCGGGGGAGAGCCCAGCTGAAAGGAGCTCGTCCTCGGTTGCTGCACGGTAGAATTTCCAGCTGACACGTTCGGCGGCATCCAGCAGAATGACACCAGCCCCAGGGTGCCAGCGTTTGAACTGACCGGGCTTGAGCGTGTAGTACGTAAACAGGAAATCCTCGACCGGATGCGCCTGACCGCGCTCGCGTCGCCGCACAAACGGGTCAGCAAAACGACCCGCCCGGCGCTCATGCTCCTTCGCATAAGCACGCCAGAGCGAGCCGTCAAGTACTGTCACAGAGTGACTTATCTGCATTCTCCGAAACTAGCGGCCTGTTCCGCCGTATACGGTGGCCTCGCCTTCGGCATCGAGCTCGAAGGCGGTGTGTACCGCGCGGACCGCCTCATCAAGCTTTGAAAGCTCGGTGATAACCGAGATACGAATCTCGGAGGTCGAAATCATCTCGACGTTCACGCCCGCATTGCTCAGCGCCTCAAAGAAGGTAAACGAAACACCCGGGTTGGTCTTCATGCCCGCGCCCACAAGCGAAAGCTTACCCACTGCCTCGTTATAAATAACCTCTTCAAAACCGATCTCGGCCTGGGTCTTCTCAAGTACCTGCAACGCCTGCGGACCCTGCGCCTGGTTGAGCGTAAAGGAAATATCGGTCACGTTCGGGCGGTCGGTCGAGACGTTCTGCACGATCATATCGATGTTAATCTTGGCCTCATTGAGCAGACCGAAAACCTTAGCGGCAGAACCGGGGATATCGGGCACGCCCACCACGGTAATTTTTGCCTGTCCACGGTCGTGCGCAACGCCAGAAATCAGGGGCTGTTCCAAGGGAATCTCCTTCACATGGGTGGGGGTTAGTTCCGCGGAATTTTCCGGGATAACAAGAGTGCCTTCAAGATTCGAGAATGACGAACGCACATGCAGTTTCAGATTGAAACGGCGGGCGTACTCCACGCTGCGCAGATGCAGAATCTTTGCGCCATTCGCCGCCATCTCAAGCATTTCTTCACTTGTGACAGTATTGAGCTTATGCGCGGTTGATACGATGCGCGGATCGGCTGTGAACACGCCGTCCACATCCGAATAAATCTCGCACACATCCGCATGAAGCGCCGCCGCAAGAGCGACCGCCGTAGTATCTGAACCGCCGCGACCGAGGGTCGTAATGTCACCGCTCTGGCGGTTAACACCCTGGAACCCCGCTACAATCGCGATGTTTCCGGCCTCAACAGACCGGCGAATACGGTCTGGATTGACCTCCACAAGCCGCGCAGAACCATGCACGCCGTCGGTAATCATGCCCGCCTGAGAACCCGTGAAAGACTGCGCCTTCGCGCCTAGATCATTGACCGCCATCGACAGAATAGCCGTCGAGATGCGCTCGCCCGCAGTCAGGAGCATATCGAGCTCGCGCGAGGGGGTAACGGTAGCGGTTACTTCAGCGGCAAGGTCGAGTAGTTCATCAGTGGTGTCACCCATCGCGGAGACGACCACGACCACATCATTGCCCGCTTTTTGGGTGTCCACGATGCGCTGGGCGACGCGTTTGATACCCTCGGCATCCGCGACGGAAGAACCGCCGAACTTTTGGACGATCAGGCTCATTGAATTCTCCAGGTCAGTATTGAGTATGCCACCGGCTAGTTTACCGGCTCTTTACATAGTAGGCGGATGCGGCGCGCGGTGGGAATTGTGCACGTATGTGTATTAGAACGTGAAATATGAAGAACTGTTACGGATGACTCAGCGGAACCGAGCGGTGCACATCCCACTTTTACAGAACGGCAGGGCTTATTAGCTCCACGGGTTAACGTATTTGGTGCCGGGCAGGGGTGGAACCTCCGGGGTGGGTGTGCGTAAGGGCTCCTCCTGTATTTTACGGATGCGCGCCTCATAATCCTCCGACCGGTGCGCGTGGATGCGGTAGGCATCAGCGCGCGTAATATCCACCGGAATCTGCTCAGCCTGAGCCGCCGATTTATGGGACTCGGGCGGGGTCTCTTGAGAGAAATCTGGCGAGTCTTCGGAACTCGGGGCGTCTGCATGGGCAGAATTATCGAGCGCCTGTTCGATAAGCGCCTCATCAACGGTAGTCTGCGTGCCAGGTGAGGGGGAACTATCCGCACGAGAATTATCGTTCTCCGCGTCGTGCGGATCGTCAGAGGAAGAGTCCTCGGGCTCACCCTGGGAATCATCAAGGTCGTCGAACATGCTCCCGCTCCAGCGTTTACGCGGCGCCTTTGGCTCAGCATCAGCGCGTTCACGTTCCGTCTGCTCTTCTTCAACAACCTGCTCAAAATCTTCGGCGGCATTCCCCTGAGCGATACCCGCGCCTTCGCTGATCACGCGGCGCCCCTCAAGCGCGCGCCCGAGCGTAATCTCGTCCGCATATTCCAGGTCGCCGCCAACGGGCAGACCGGAAGCCAGCCGTGAGAGGCGAATGCCCAGTGGAACCAGCATTCGCGAAAGGTAGGTTGCGGTCGCTTCACCCTCAAGGTTAGGATCCATCGCCAGAATAATCTCTTGAATACGCTCATCTGCCAGGCGCGAGACCAGCTCACGAATGCGCAGCTGCTCGGGTCCAAGCCCTGCCAGCGGGTTAATAGCCCCGCCCAGCACATGGTAACGCCCAGTGAAGGAACGGGTGCGCTCAATCGCCACCACATCCTTGGATTCCTCAACCACGCAAATCAGGCCCGGGTCACGCCGATCATCACGGCAGATAACGCACTGCTTCGTCTCCGAAACGTTGCCGCATATTTCGCAAAAGCTCACACTCGATTTGACCTTCGAAATCGCGTTGGTCAGGCGTGCCATATCTGAGGCGTCAGAGTTGAGAATATAGAAGGCGATGCGCTGCGCCGACTTGGGACCCACCCCCGGCAGGCGACCAAGTTCATCGATGAGATTTTGGACTGCGCCCTCGTACATGCTTCTCCTCGTCTGTGTGTGCTGTGAGCGCGTTGTGCCGCGCTAAATCTGATGGAGCGGACGTTCGTCGATCACCTTGCCGCCAATAATCTTTTCGATGGCGCGCAAACCGATATGAACGCTATTCTCAATTCTTTCGTCGTCATCAGAAACGACATCTTCTTCATCGCTCTGCTCCTGCTGCGCGCGTTGTCCGCGTGCCGGGGCAGTCTCCTGCTCGGATTCGGCGGGCGGCTCTTCGGGTTTTGTGTCCGCTGAATCCGGCCGCTGAGCCAGGGGTGGTAAAGGTGAGACCGGGGCGGATGCGGCAGCCTCCCGAGCCGACTTATTCCCCGCAGCCAGCGGTGCGGATGCGCTCGGCGCCGGAATATTGCTGAACTCGGCGTTTTCGGCGGTATCTACGGATTCAAGGGAAACTGAGGGGGAAGAGCCCTCACCCTGCGTCTCGCCCGGATCCTGCGCGGAATCGTCCACCGGTTCATTGCGGCTACCGGCATCCTGGGGATCTGTATTACCGTTATCCCCGCCCTGTTCGTGCGGACTCGGAGAATCCTGCTGCGGAATCCCGCTGCCCGAGGCCGCGAAGGAATCGCGCTCGCCAAAACCGCCCTCGGGAACCCGTGTATTCCCGCTATCTTCGGGTATTTCAGGGGGTACAGGCTCGGTTTCGGGAGGCAAGTTCGCTTGCGCCTCCGATGATGTGCTGGGGCGAGACGGGGAATCTTGAGGCGCTGTATCTTGCGGGGAAGAACCGGGCTGTGATGCTGCGGCGGGCTGGCCCTCAGCCGCATCATCCGGATAGGAATCCTCGGAATCTTGCGGGATAGGCGCGACCTCCCAGGCCGTAATGGGCGCATCCACGTTGGTTGTACCCTGCGATGTCGCCTCTTGCCCGGACGGGACGGGCTGCCCGTGACGGTTCCACGCATCCACGCCGCCACGCGGGCCGTCAGCAATAGGCGCGGGATCAGAAGATTCCTGGTTCGCGGCGGGTGCCTGGGCAGGTCGCGCATCTGGCTGGGCTTGGGGACGCGCAACCTCGGCACGCACACGCACCTGCTCACGCAGAAAATCGCTCACGCGCGCGCTCAACTCCGGCACAAAAGAAGCGACCGCCTTGAGTGTAGGCATATCTGCCCGCACATACAGTTCGCCGCTGATCAGACGCACGGGCTCAACCTGTAATAGTTTTTCGGATGCGCCCGGCGCACTCACCCGCGCGATCACGGCACGCCAGTTGGCACGCACCGAGGCAAGCGGGTCTTCTGCATCCGCGACGGTAACGCGCTTGACGGGAGGTTCCTGCGCGACCGATGGTTCTGAGGGAGCCGAACGGGACGGTTTGGGCTCCGAAGGCGCACCTTCGGAAGATCCTGTACTCCCTGCGGCAGAGGCCAATGGCGCGGAGTTCTGAGGCGCGGAACCCTGAGACTGTTGATTCTGGTGCTTCTCTTTTTGCTCGCCTTCCGTTTCAGACTTAGGCACCTGCTGATTCGTGTTCTGCCCTAAAACGGGGCCGCCTAAAACGGAGCCGCGATGCTGCGCCGTTGCGTTCGTAGCCTCGGCACCAGCCGCCTTCTTTGATGCTCCGACGCTTGCAGCTAATGGGGGAGCGGCGTGCTGCGCGGGAGCTTGACGTTCGGTGGAACCGCTAGCGCTGGGCGATACGTTATTCTGCGCGGCGGAAGGCGTACTCTGACTCACTGCGGGATTTCCCGAGCGTCCCCCGCGTTGAGGCGCACCCGCACCACCGGCGGCAAGACGACGTTCGAGCGCATCCAGTCGAGAGGTCAGGGCGGTAATATCGCCGCCAGCACCGCCCGAATTGCCCGCAGGAACTAGCAGCCGCGCGCATAGCAGTTCAAGCTGCAGCTGCGGGTTGGTGGCACCGGTCATAGAATTAAGCACTTCGTTAACGGTGCTCGCCGCGCCGGTCAGCTGGGCCGTGGTGAAGGCTTGCGCCTGCGCTTTGAGGCGTTCTATCTGATCGGCGGGAACGCCCTGCAGAATCTGCGCGGCATTCTGCGGTACCGCCTGCACCACAATCAAATCGCGCAGGCGTTCGAGCAGGTCTTCGACGAAACGGCGGGGGTCTTGCCCGGTCGCCACCACCCGCGAGACCGCCTCGAAGAGGGAGGGCGCATCCTGGGCGGAAAACGCATCAATCACGTTGTCGAGAAGCTGGGCGTGCGTGTACCCGAGCAGGGCGACCGCGCGGTCGTAGCTAATGCCGGATTCGGTGTTGGCACCGGCGATAAGCTGGTCAAGAATGGAGAGCGAGTCGCGCACGGAGCCGCCGCCAGCACGGATGACGAGTTGAAGCACACCGGATTCGACGGGCACGTTCTCTTCGCCGCAGAGCTTTTCGAGATAAGGCAGAAGAACTTCGGGCGGTACCAGCCGGAACGGGTAATGGTGGGTACGCGAGCGGATGGTTCCGAGAACCTTATTTGGCTCTGTGGTGGCGAAGATGAATTTGATGTGCTCGGGCGGTTCTTCCACGATTTTGAGCAGGGCGTTGAACCCTTCGCGGGTGACCATATGTGCTTCGTCAATAATGAAGATTTTGTAGCGGTCGCGCACGGGTGCGAGGGTTGCACGTTCACGCAGGTCGCGGGCGTGGTCTACGCCGCCGTGGGATGCCGCATCCATTTCGATGACGTCGAGGGAGCCGCCGCCGTCGCGGGAGAGTTCGCGGCAGGAGTCGCATACGCCGCAGGGGGTGGGGGTTGGTCCTTGGGCACAGTTGAGGCAGCGTGCCAGGATTCGTGCGGAGGTGGTTTTGCCGCATCCGCGCGGGCCTGAGAAGAGGTAGGCGTGATTGACGCGGTTGTTGGTGAGTGCGGTAATGAGCGGTTCGGTGACGTGTTCTTGCCCGATGACTTCGGCGAAGGTCTCGGGGCGGTAACGGCGGTAGAGTGCTGTGCTCACGGGTGACCTTCTGGTTGACGACGCGGGGTTCTACACTATTTTAGTTCACGGATGCACGCATGGGACCTGGTTTCGTCATCGGCGTGGGATGGTTTATGCCTAAATTCTCGCCTGTGAGAAATGGCAGGCAGGTTATCTCAGATAAGTCTCTTGAAGGCATAAAGCGGGAGCGTTTTCTTCATTCGGGAGCAGTTAAAGTGCTCCCGAATGAAGAAAACGCTCCCGCTTTTGTCCCATCAAGAAATATCAGTAGTTTGCCCTCCGGTTAGCAGCGTCCTCATGAGCATGAGCCACAACGAGCTTGAAGTTCTCTTCGGAGTCCTTCATGTACTCGACTGCGGGGCGATCATCGTAGAATTTCGACGGACGAGCAAGCCAAAAAGCTACACCCCACTCGGTAAGGCCGCTATCTAACAATATTTTAATAACCTGCCGAACCTGCGGATCCACTGCCCCGTCTTTGAACTGAAAAACCGGATATCCGTTACGTCCCGCCTTGTTTTTGAGGCGCAGGATATTGTTCTTGCGCACCCTATCGTTGAGGGCCTGCAGACTGATGCCGCCAAGGTATTCGCGGGTGCTGCGGCTATCTTTCACCTTGCCAATATATTTCCCAGACCCCCGCGCGCCCTTGCGCACCTCAACCGTATGCGAGAGCGCGTTCGAGAGCTCCTGCATAGACTCGGCAGTGGGAGTGATTTCACCCCGATCGATCTGTTCACGGATGCGCCGCTCAGTATCGTGCAGAACACCTGTGATGAACTCTTCGGTCGCTAAACTCTTAGGCATGATGCGCTCCTTCCCTTGTACACACCACCCTATCAGCTTTATATGGCTTTATAAAGCTGATAGGTGCAAGAATTCTTGCACTCGGTGATGTTAGAGTGGGAAAGATGAAGACGAAATCGAACTACCTCATGGTCTTTCTGATTATCACCTTCGGCGTGGATGTGCTGGATCGGCACATGAAAATCGAATATATAACGGTTCCAATAATCCTCATCATCATGCTGATCGTTTTTGTTCAAATTATTTACTATTCCTTCTTTAAAAGGATTGACGCGGAAGATAATCAGCAGAACCGCTAATGCGACGGGTCAGCTCTTGAGCATTGATAAATGTGCAACAGCACTATAAATTCAGTTAATCAACTGTTTCACTCATAGTTACCAGCCCATTTCGCTTTTGGGGATGCGCACCGACTTAGGTAGTTTTTCGCTGGCACGCAGGCGGCCGACATCCGTGAGATACGGATCGGTAGCGGTGACGACCGCATCCAGCATGCCGAGCACCCGCAGCACACGGAAAAGCACGTCGGTACGCACCGATTCGCCCTGCTCAATGCGCCGCAGGGTCACGGTCGTAATGTCTGCACGTTGCGCAACCATCTGGGCGGTCAGACCCATCAGTTTACGTTGGATGCGCAGCTGCTCGCCTATCGTCCGCGCGGCTCGGCGCACTTTGGTGGGAATATACGCCATAATCTCCATACCCTCATATAGAAATAACTACTTCTAGTATAGGCGATAATAGAAAGAATTATTTCTATATAGATGAAAGTTTTATGCCCAGTACGCACTCTCGGGGATTCCCTCATCTAAAAAATACGCCTCTCATCCAAAAATTTTTAGATGAGAGGCAAAATTTAGATGAGGATTTGGATGAGACCGCACGGCATGCAGTCGCGCAGAGGCTACATCGCTCGGTACTGTACCTCGCCGCGCCCCTGAAGCATCGCCTCAATCACCTGTGCCACGCCGTCTTCCCCGAAGGGCGGGCAGGTGCGCCCCACCTTCTTAATCAGCGCAGGCTCGCCGGATGCCATCGCATACCCGCGACCCGCCCAGCACAGCATTTCGGCATCGTTAGGCATATCGCCGAAGGCCATCACCTCATGCGCCTCAATACCGTGTCTTGC
>ERZ773051.552-NODE-552-length-25345-cov-4.928826_pt1 | contig 25345 bp, 13 predicted proteins | sample MGYA00580631_ERZ773051 | MGnify/ENA primary metagenome ERZ773051 (study PRJEB29015, sample SAMEA2738137) | human oral metagenome | biome: human oral; feature: human-associated habitat; material: saliva | place: China | collected 2204 ... | reverse complement strand
CAATTGGAACTAAAGTTCCTAATTGTTGGACGCTAGTCGCTATTTGGCGAACTAGTTAACTGCCTCACTAACTTCGTTTTGTAAATGGAATCGATTTGTCAAACTCAGTGTAGTGGTTTGAAAATTTGTAACTGCTGTGGATGTCATGATTCACAGCTTTTTTGTTTTTAAAATATGAAATATAAGAACGCTCAGGGAGGTAAGTTTGTTGATGTCATGGTCTCTGTTATAGTTTTATTTTTATAGTATGAATTTAAAAGAAGGGAATGTTAAAATAGGTTTGATTCTTTTTGGAGGGGTTCCTATTATAGAAATGACTTTTTCATATATAAATAGATTTGGAACCTCGTATTTTTTTTGAAAAAAACAATATAATATCTTGACTATCGTTTGCGCTTAGAGTATACTGTTAAAGTATGATTAGAATTGGGTGGATTGTCCGCTTTTAAGTAAGAACGAAGGAGTGAAACATGTTTTTTAGACGTCAGAAAGGTGAGTATAGAGAAACCGACCGAGTGACGCGGTATAAGTTGATCAAATCAGGGAAACATTGGTTGCGAGCTTCAACCTCTCTTTTTGGTTTGTTCAAGGTCTTGCGTGGTGGTGTAGACACGACTCAAGTCATGACAGAAGTAGTAGAGGATAAAGTGAATCCTTCTATTACAGGTTTGGATATCATAAAAGGTCTTGCGGCTACTGGGGCTGTTTTAGGTGGTGCTGTGGCTACTCAAACAAAAGTGTTTGCAAATGAAGCAGTAGCTGTGGAAAAAACACTAGAAAACCCCGATCTTTTGGTCACAAATGATACAGTAGTTTTGGGTACGACATCAGTAAGTAATTCAGAGAATTCTGCTAGCTTGTCTACTTCTTTGAGCGAAAGCACTTCGATGTCAGAATCTGTATCTAAGAGTTCGTCAGCCAGTGCTTCGATGAGTACTTCTGCAAGTGTCTCAGCAAGTACTTCTAATAGTGCTTCTACAAGTGCATCTGTCAGCAACTCTACTAGTATTAGTCAATCAACAGGTGAGCCGGGTAGTTTCTCGTTGGTGGCTAGTCTATCGGGTGAACAGAACACTTCTGCGACAGCAACTGACCGAGATGCTTCTGTATCAAAAGAATCAACTGGCCTTAAAATTGATTCTGCTCTACTAAAGGCAACTGAAATTGATGGGAAGGTTAGTGCGAGTGCTGCTCAATCAACTTCTACCACGACTAGTATTGTAGGAGTTACTGCTGGCGCTATCGCAACAGCGGAAGTTTCAGCTAAGCAACAGGACGAAAATCGTAAGAAGTTGACAAAACTTTCAGCTGAGATGGGTGAGTACCTAGCTAAAGCTGTTGGCTTACCAAATACTGACTCAGCTATCACTAAGGTCAACTCTGCGGTAACTGAAATTGAAAAAGCCTTGGCTGACCCGACTAGTGATTTAACAGCAGTGGTGCAAAAAGCAACCGTAGCTCGTAATTCCATTGCCAATGCTGTTTTGAGAGCCCATTCAGGTGCGCGTGATGCACGAAATGGGAAACCGATGTTGCGCGATGCTTCTCTTCGAGCAAGTTGGGCTCCTCAGCAGGGCGATGGCCGTATGAATGTAAGTAGTCCAACTGCTACTTTTGATAAGGCTACTGGTATCGCTACTTACACTATGAATGTCCATGCTGATAGTGCTTTGAGTCATGTCGGTGTAAAAATCGAAGTCGGTAAAGGTGGACATGTCCAAAGTGCGACCTTTAACGGTAGTTCAATGGAAAAAACATATGCACATGGTTCAGAGGCAGGTTTTAGTTATCGTCATGACCAAAACCGGAATTTAGAGGGACAAGTTGTAGTAAGAGTTAAATACGATAATAATGTTCCGACTGCAACTGCCAATATGCAGGTTCAAGTAAGTTCTGCTCCTATTTATGAAAATACTCCAGGGAATGGTTCGGCAGTTCAATCGGCAAGTGTTCCAACGGGCTATAGACAGCAGACGACCAATACGAATACTAACACAACATTCCGTTTTAATGTTACTGCCTATAAAGAAGTTTTTAATGGTGATGTTGTTGGAGATAACGTAGGTTTAGAAGGAGTAAATACTAATTCAGGCCGCGTTAAGTATATGAACATCGAGAATCGTGATGTAATTCCTGGGGTGAGATATCTAGGTCCTAACAATAATGAACGATTAGACAGACCAGCTGTAACTGCTCGATTGGAGGGAACGGTTGGTGGAAACAATGCTTCAGCTGAAGTTGGAAAAACATATGTTTATCGTTTTGTAGGAACTAATTATTCTGGTGCCCAAGCTGCTGCTAATGTAGGCTACTATATCAAAGGTTTCAACGAACGTCATGATATCCAAAGTGGCGATACTGTTCAGGTTTCTGATTTGGACCATTTGACACCAGACGAAGTTAAGGAAGTTTATAATAATTTTGTTAGAAAACAATCGAATTTAACTGATTTATCCAAAAATGGAGATCTTGCTCCAAATATTGCTGAGGCAAGTCAAACGACTAATCCAGATGGTAGTTTTACGCTGTCTTACCCTGGCACCAAATCTAAAATTGATGTTGCAACAGATGGTACCATCACGGTTACTTATCGTGACGGTTCTACAAGTGTCATCAATGCTTCTTTAGAGAAGGAAAAAATACCTCCAGTAATAACCGTTACTGCGACCCGTAATGGTAAACCTCTAGCTGCAGAAACAGGAGGTATAGCAGGAGATAAATATTACTATTACTATGCAGGTGATGATATCGGTTTTGAAATGAAAGCCGTAGATAATAAGGGAAAACTGAGGGAGTTTAAACTTGTAGCACAGGCTGATGGTTATAGACCAGCGTCAGAAATGGCTCAAAACATCTTTGAAGATAATAGTTACGGGACTGGGACAGCTACTTCTCTATCAGATCCAAATGGGAATCTCGTTGCGACTGAGTCTAATCCGGCAGTCATAACTGCAACTGGGCATATGAAAGATGATTTGACTTATGCTCCTAAAAATGAATGGCGTCGTAATGCAGTAGCAACAGATAAAGCAGGGAATGTTACGATTCCGGGAGACAACAGTACAGGGAACTTCTTTATCAAGCAACGTCCTTTGAATGAGCGTTACAAGCATGAACCAGAATTTACAATTAAAAACCCTGAGTTTACGCCTGTAGTAAATAAGAATAGCCTGACGGAGCTTGAGAAGAAAGCGGTTAAGGCTGCTATTTATGCTAAAAACAATCAAGAGACCTTCAGAATCAAGGATATTGAAGTTCAAGACAATGGTACAGCAAAAATAGTCTATAAGGACGGAACGAAGAGTGATGACATTCCACAGTCAGTAACAGTCAACGAACGTCCTAAGTTAGTCATTCCTTACGACAATCCGGCAACGAAAGAAATCTATCTTTATCGTAATGAACCAGTCAATATTACTCTAAAAGCGACGGATGACTCTGGAAAACTCAATTCATTGAAGTTTACTAGACCTGATGGGACCAGTGATGGAACTGGTAGTGGAACTGCTAATGATTACGGTGGTTTCACTGGGGTAACACGTTCTAATACCATCACTTCTACGACAAACCAAGATAATGCTACGATTACCTTGACAGGTACTCTAAATAAAAGTTTGCAAAAAGGGGCATTTACTGAACGTAAACTCGTAACTACGGATAACCAGAATACATCAAATAGTACTGATAATAACGAAGGTTACATCAAGTTTGTTGTCAAGGATCAAACGGATAAGTATAATGCGGTTTCTAAAGTAGACACTATTTATACCTATGCGGGTGAAACAGCAGAAGACTTGGGAAATGCAGCTAACTTTGTTCAACTTGAAGGTGGTAAATCTCTGCCTGCAGGAGCGACGGTTAAATGGACAAATACGATTAACAATTCGACTACTGGAACAAAGAGTGCTGTGGCGCGTGTTACGTATTCGGATGGTTCAATCGATGATGTAACGGTCAACTATAAGGTGTTGGCTACGATTGCCCCTAAAGGACCTGTGAATGATATTCAAGGTACAGCTCCTCATAATGGTAACTTATGGCATGATTATGTCAACAAGCAAGGAGACGGTGATTACCCAAGTGGAGCTAGTCAAACTTGGAGAAAAAATGGGCAGCCTGTAGCAAATTCACCGATTAGTACAGCGGAAACAGGTCGACACAATTACCAAGTCACCTTTACTTATCCTGTTGGTCGTACAGGTGCGGGGGATACTACTAAACTAAGTAAAACTGTTGATGTTGTTCATGATGTTTATAAATTTGGAACAAATCGTTCTTATACTTTTACGCAGAATAAAACCAATGAACCAGCTTATAAACAAGCTGTAGCAAATCCTAAGGAAGTTGTTACTAATTTTTCTGGAAATCCAGATTTTAATGCAGCACTTACTAATTATAAGTGGGTAGACGGTGCTCCGTCACTTACGACAGTTGGAACCTTTACCAAACAAGTGGAGGTAGAGTTACCTGCAGACTCAACAGGTGTCAGAGTTAAACAAAATGTCCCTGTTACTGTGAGAGTAAATCCACAAGCGCCAGTTATCTCAGTAGGTTCTACTAATGAAACGGGTGGTTTGCCAAAACGTTCGATCGTTGTTACGAATGTAACGCCTGGAGCACTCGTTACATTGACATTGGCAGGCCATACGTTCGAGAAGAGAGCTAAGGCCAATGAATCAAGTGTTACCTTTGAACCTACTGATCTGAAAAAAGCTTACGACGGCAATAACGGTCTTCTTCCGACAGGTGATGTAACAGCTAAATCTACAGTTGCTGGTCTGAATTCAGAAGTAACGACAAGTTCGATTACTCCTGAACGTGTGAAACCAACAATTACTTATACTGTAAGAGTAAATGGTCAAGAGCCTAAGAGAGATGGCAATGGTCGCTATTTGTTCTATGCTGGAGATAAAATCCAGATTACTTATACAGGTAAAGATAACAGTGGTAAGTTAGTCACACTGAAGGTCTCTGGTAATAAAAAAGACTTGACAGATTTCTTCGAAAACAGATCTGAGTGGGGAACTGGTCCTATCACAAATATTATCAATACTTTAACCAATGATGACCAGACCACATTTACTATTAATGCGGTTGCTAATAAAGATCTTGCATGGAAATCAGGGAACACCTGGGGACGTTGGCTCACTGCTACAGATCCTAGTGGCAACACTGTTGATGTAGGAGAAATTCGAATTCAGCAAGATCAGTTGCAAAACTTGTTTAAAAAGCCTGCCATTGCTGTGACAGAAGTTAAGGATAAAAATCACTTAACAGAAACTGACAAGGAAAACGTTCGTGAAGAAATAAGAAAAGCTCATGCTAAAGTGACTCCAAACGGTCGGGAACGTATTTCTAGTATTGACGTAAGTGATAATGGTGTTGCAACAGTTTATTATAAAGATAATGCTAAAGTAACATCTGGTAGTCAACCGTATGCACCAACGGTCTATAGTCAAGATGAAACTGTTTCAGACAAGAAATATCGTTCTGAGTCAGCTTCGGCAAGTACATCAGCAAGTACGTCCGCTTCAATAAGCGCAAGTACGTCGGCCTCAACAAGCGCAAGTACCTCAGCAAGTACATCGGTTTCAACAAGCGCAAGTACATCGGCTAGCACGTCAGCCTCAACAAGTGCAAGTACGTCGGCTTCAACAAGTGCAAGTACATCGGCAAGCACGTCAGCAAGTACGTCAGCTTCAACAAGCGCAAGTACATCGGCAAGTACGTCGGCTTCAACAAGCGCAAGTACCTCAGCAAGTACATCGGCTTCAACAAGTGCAAGTACCTCAGCAAGTACATCAGCTTCAACGAGCGCAAGTACGTCAGCAAGCACATCGGCTTCAACAAGCGCAAGTACGTCAGCAAGTACATCTGCCTCAACAAGTGCAAGTACCTCAGCTTCAACAAGTGCAAGTACATCAGCAAGTACCTCAGCAAGTACGTCGGCTTCAACAAGCGCAAGTACGTCAGCAAGCACCTCAGCTTCAACAAGTGCAAGTACATCAGCAAGTACCTCAGCTTCAACGAGCGCAAGTACGTCAGCAAGTACATCGGCTTCAACAAGCGCAAGTACGTCAGCAAGTACTTCAGCTTCAACGAGCGCAAGTACTTCAGCTAGCACTTCAGCTTCAACAAGCGCAAGTACATCAGCAAGTACCTCAGCCTCAACAAGCGCCAGCACGTCAGCAAGCACATCGGCTTCAACAAGCGCAAGCACGTCAGCAAGCACATCGGCTTCAACAAGCGCAAGTACATCAGCAAGTACATCGGCTTCAACAAGCGCAAGTACGTCAGCAAGTACATCAGCTTCAACAAGTGCAAGTACATCAGCAAGTACATCGGCTTCAACCAGCGCAAGTACATCAGCAAGTACATCGGCTTCAACCAGCGCAAGTACATCAGCCTCAACAAGTGCAAGCACTTCAGCTAGCACGTCAGCCTCAACAAGTGCAAGTACGTCGGCTTCAACAAGTGCAAGCACATCGGCTTCAACAAGCGCAAGTACATCAGCAAGCACTTCAGCTTCAACAAGCGCAAGTACGTCAGCAAGTACATCAGCTTCAACAAGCGCAAGTACATCAGCAAGTACATCGGCTTCAACCAGCGCAAGTACGTCGGCTTCAACAAGTGCAAGTACATCAGCAAGCACGTCAGCCTCAACAAGTGCAAGTACGTCAGCAAGTACATCAGCTTCAACAAGCGCAAGTACTTCAGCAAGTACATCAGCTTCGACGAGTGCAAGTACATCAGCAAGTACGTCGGCTTCAACAAGCGCAAGTACTTCAGCAAGTACATCAGCTTCAACAAGCGCAAGTACGTCAGCAAGTACGTCAGCAAGTACGTCAGCCTCAACAAGTGCAAGCACGTCAGCAAGTACATCAGCTTCAACAAGTGCAAGCACATCAGCAAGTACGTCAGCTTCAACAAGTGCAAGCACGTCAGCAAGTACATCAGCTTCAACAAGTGCAAGTACATCGGCTAGCACATCAGCAAGTACATCAGCTTCAACGAGTGCAAGTACATCGGCAAGCACGTCAGCAAGTACATCAGCTTCAACAAGTGCAAGTACGTCAGCAAGTACGTCAGCTTCAACAAGTGCAAGCACATCAGCAAGTACATCAGCTTCAACAAGCGCCAGCACGTCAGCAAGTACGTCAGCAAGCACGTCTGCTTCGACAAGCGCAAGTACATCAGCAAGTACATCAGCAAGTACATCGGCTTCAACGAGCGCAAGTACGTCAGCAAGCACATCTGTTGTTACAAGTAAGGGAATGCCAGAAAGCTTGTCACTTGATAGCTTAGATATTGATAGTATTATTACATCGGATTCAATTAGTACATCGGTATCACAATCACTATCATTGTCAATAAGCATTAGTCAATCAATGCCTCATTCTACTTCAACAAGTGCAAGCGGCTCAACATCAATGCCTCATTCGGCATCAACAAGCGCAAGTGCTTCAACATCAACGATTCATTCGACTTCAGCTAGTCAAGCTCCTCAAACTGAAACCACTAAGACACGTAAGCAATTACCAAATACTGGTGAAACTTCATCAATCTCATCTGCTCTCCTCGGAGTTGTGGCTGGTCTAACAGGATTAGGTTTAGTAGCGAAACGCCGTAAAAATGATAATGAAGAATAAGGCGTATTGGTAGATAGTTGAGAATTGGCTAATCAGTCAGGAAAAACTCCAAGAGTTGAAAAACTTTTGGAGTTTTTCTATCTGCCAACTGTATTGGGCTGATGGGAAAGTTACAACGTGGAGAGGAGTAAGATAGTTCTTCCTTTATATTAAAAATGTTGAAAGTTATAGTTACAAAGTTATTACAATGCCCCTAAAGAAATAGTATCCTTACTTATCTTAAAAAGTTAAGAAAAAGTCATAATAGAATCAGTATTTGGAAATTTTTATTCGTTTTAAAAGTTAGTAGTTATCTATGTAATTCTTTATGAAATAGTGTAAAAATGGTATAATGTATAAAGGAAATTTCTAAAAAGTCTCATTTTTAGAGTAGTTAATCATAAATAAGTTAGGGACTCAGGATAAGGGAGTATAATTGGAAGATTTAATTAGTGTAGTTATACCTGTGTATAATGTAGAAAATTATCTGGAAGAATGCATTCAAAGTGTTTTGAATCAGACTTATAGGAATCTAGATGTAGTTCTGGTAAATGATGGTTCTACAGATACTTCGGGGGAAATATGTGATCGATTTTCTGAATTGGATAGCCGGATTCGTGTGTTTCATACTGAAAATAAAGGTGCAGCCTTAGCTAAAAACTTCGGTGTCGCTCAAGCACTCGGGGAGTATGTCCTTTTTGTAGATTCAGACGATATTGCTGAAAATAGAATGGTCGAAACTTTGCACAAACAAGTGGAAGAGACTGGAGCGGATATTGTAATTGGCAATTATTTTATTTATGATGAGAATGATTGCCAGTGTAAATTCTATGTTCTTGAAAGAGATTTTTGCATTGAGGAATTATCAGCTCAAGAATTAATTAATCGCCAAGCAGGGTATTGGCATTTAAACGCTTCAGCTTTTATTATGCCCATGTTTAAACTGTTCAAAAAAGACTTGCTATTGCAAGTTCCATTCACTAATGGTCGGCGTTTTGATGATGAAGCAACGATTCATAGATTGTTTATAAAAAGTCAGAAAACAATTTTTGTAAATGATAATCTTTATATCTATCGTGTTAGACAAGGCAGTATTATGACTTCGCAATTTGATATATCTTGGGTACAGGATATTTTGCAAGTATTTAGTTTAAAACTTGCGGATCTTATTCTTGCTGGTATTGATACTAGTGTTATGAGGACTCGTTTTGTGAATATTCTAAATGAATATAAATACTTATGTGAAACTTATAATCTCACAGATACTGATGAGTATAGAGAAATTTTGTTTAGATTAGATTTGTATAAGGGATAAGGAAGTAGCTATTGAAGTTACCTAGGATTGTCGTAGAAAAATTGAAGCTATATTGTACCATTTATGAGTAAAAAGGGGGAAAATAAATTTGGATGTTCCGATTAACTTTCAGGGGAATTATCACCATATTGAAATATCCGAGGGAGCTTGCCTTCAGATTGCTCAGGGGGTAACCATGCGATCTTTTACAAGTTTAGAAGTTTTCATGGGGGCAATTTTATCAATTGAAGAGGGAGTCTTTTTTAATGATCATTGTTCAATTCGGTGTACGGAAAAAATCACCATTGGACGTGATACTATGTTTGGGGATGGAGTCCGAATTTTTGATTCAAATCATAAGTTTAACAACTATCATGTGTTTAAAACTGCAATGAGTAGTGCACCGATTCACATTGGACGAGATTGTTGGATAGGAGCCAATACAGTTATTCTTAGAGGAGTTACTATAGGTGATAATGTTGTTATCGGGGCGAACTGTCTGATTTATCAAGATATTCCAAGTAATTCTATTGTGACTCATAGTGAACAATTAAAGATTACATCTAAAAATATTGCAAAATTTCATGCTTTTGTTTATACTCACTCAGATCAGTTGGAAGGCTTGGAGTATTTACTGATTAGTTTACCTGAAGTTGATTTTCATGTTGCAGCACCAACGAATGTATCAGACTATTTAAGGAGTTTTGAACGATTTAAGAATTTTCAACTGTATGAGTATTGTCAATCACGAGAAGTTTCAGATCGCATTTTAGAAATGGCTGATTTCTACCTAGATATTAACCATTGGAATGAAGTTGATAATATTATCGGACGTGCTTTAGAAAGAGGAAAGCCAATATTTGCCTTTGAAAATGTAGTTCATAGGAAAAATGAAGAGATACATGTATTCAGTTTGAAAGATGAAGATAAAATGGTTGCAACAATTCGTCATCAGTTAAAGGTAGATAGGAATGGAGAATAGATAATGCAGTATAATGTTGCTAAACAAAAAAAAGCCATAGTACTTGGGGCTGATGGCAATTATATGGATAAGGTGGAAACGACGATAAAGTCAGTCTGTAGTCATAATAGGGATATAAAATTTTATATCTTCAACAGTGATTTTCCTACAGAGTGGTTTCAATTGATGAATAAAAGACTATCTGTTTTAAATTCGGAGATTGTAAATATAAAAATTACAGATGATACAATCAATCATTTTAATCTTCCTACACCACATCTCAGTTCTGCAGCCTATCTTAGATATTTTATTCCTAATTTTGTTAATGAAAAGAGAGTTCTCTATCTTGATAGTGATATTGTGGTAACATCCTGTTTAACATTATTATTTGAAAAATCCTTAGATGATTATCCACTTGGAGCTGTTCCTGATTTACCCAATACTTATGATGGATTTAATTCAGGAGTTCTTGTTATTGATACGGATATGTGGCGTGAGGAGAATATTTCAAAAAAACTCATTGATTTGACCGTAGAACACCACGAACATGTTTATGGGGATCAAGAAATTTTAAATATGTTTTTTAAAGATAGATGGAAGCGATTTGATGTAACTTTTAACCTACAGGTTGGTGCCGATGCCCATCGATATTATATGGGAGATTATGATTGGTACGAATTATTTGAAGGTATTCCGTGTATTATTCACTATACTACAGAGAATAAACCGTGGAAACATTTTCGATTTAATCGTTTTCGAGATATCTGGTGGTTTTACTATGGTTTAAATTGGAATGATATTTTATTACGAACTCATGTTTTGAAAGAAACATTTGTAGAATTGATTTCACCACCATTGCAACATGCTAGTATTTTTACGAATACAGGAGATCTTGAGGGGATCAGTTATCTACTAGAAAAATTACCAGATGTCCAATTTCATATTGTAGCACCAACATATTTTTCGCCAAATATTATTGAATTACAAAGCTATTTAAATTGTTACATTTATCCATGTGCTGATCCTAAAATGAAGCAGGATATCATAGACAAAACAGATATTTGCTTAGATATTAATTATGGGCCAGCTATGGATCAGGTGTTACAGGAAATGGTTAGACGAGGAAAGACAATTTATTCATTTGATTGCACCAATCATTTTTTCAATGGGGAAAGCACAGTTTTTACAGTAAATGAAATAGATGAATTGATTAGAAAAATACAAAAACTAGGAGATAAGAATGCCTCAAAAAGTGATTGCTCTTGGAGCTGATGTCCATTACCTTGACAAGGTAGAAACCGTGATAAAGTCGGTTTCGGTTCATAACCACGATGTGAAATTTTATGTGTTTAATGATGATCTACCTAGTGAGTGGTTTTTATTGATGAGAAATCGTTTAAAGGTTATTGGTTCTGAGATTGTCAATGTTAAAAAGACAGAGCATAATCTCCATGATTTTCATTTACCTAATAATATTATATCCTATGCGGCATATTTTAGATATTTCATAGCAGACGAAGTGTCAGAAGATAGGGTTTTATACCTGGATTCGGACATGATTGTCCATGATAAACTGGATGACTTATTCTCCCTAGATTTACAGGGTTATGCAATTGCAGCCGTTCAAGATCATGATATGAATGGTTTGGTATCAACTTTTAACTCAGGTATGTTATTAATTGATATTAAAAAATGGCGGGAAAATAATTCGACAAAAAGATTATTGGAGTTGACTGCCCAATACCATGAACATGTCTATGGAGATCAAGGTATTCTTAACATGTATTTTGGTGATCAGTGGTTGCATTTGGATAAAGAGTATAATTTTATGGTTGGTTTAGATCAATTTTTACATTTAAATGGAAATAGTGAATGGTATAATTCTTCTTATTATGGTCATCGTGTTCCAAAGATTATCCATTATACTACAGAATATAAACCTTGGACTCATTTGACCTTAACACGTTTTCGTAAGTTATGGTGGTTTTATTATGGATTGAATTGGAACGATGTATTGTTGGATGTAGATATTACTAAACGATCCTTTAATGAACTAGTAGGAGCTCCCTTGTACAATACTTGTATTTTTACAAATAGTGCAGCTATGGAATCATTGGTGTATCTCTTGTCTGAACTGCCAGAAGTACATTTTACTGTTTTGGCACATACAAATTTCGCTCCCTTCGTCGTTGATTTGCAATCTTATTTAAATTTGTCACTTTTCCCTAATTTTAATCGTTTTAATCTGAAGGAAACCTTGGATAAGATGGATTTTTACCTAGATATCAATCATGAAGGGGAGATTGCCAATATTATCGAAGAAGTTCATAAACGAAATAAGCCAATTTTTACTTTTGATAACACTAGTCATGATTCAAGTGGAAGAAGTCATATTTTTTCATCATCGGAACCGGAGAAGATGGTAGAAGCTATTAAAAAATATTGCGCACGATTAAGTAATTAAAAGGATTTATATGAAGGCAATTGTACTTGCTGGGGATAAACATTATCTTACCCCAATACTCACAACAATAAAGTCTATTTTGTATTATAATCAAAATGTTAAGATTTATATTCTACATCAGAATATCCCTAGCGATTGGTTCCATGAACTCAAGGTTCAAGTAGAAATGCTAGGAAGTATAGTAGAGGATATTTATATCGGTGATGTGATTAATCCTGAATGGAAAACACAAGCACACATCTCACCCATTGCTTACGCTCGATACTTAATTCCACGGTTGACTACAGAAGATAGAGTAGTCTATTTAGATAGTGACATCATTGTACATGGAGATTTGAGTCCGCTCTTTGACTTGGATTTGGGAGACTACTCTTTAGCGGCAGTAAGGGATGTTGATGGTAATGGATTTAATTCAGGGATGCTGGTCATTGATTGTCAAAAGTGGAGAGAAAAAGATGTTACTTCCTTGTTGTTTGATAAGACAGTGGAGTACATGTCTTACCTTAATCAGAATACTACAGAGGACTTCAATGGGGATCAAACCATTTTTAATTTAGTCTTCCAGAATCATTGGCTAGAGTTGGATAAGCATTATAATCTTCAAGTTGGGCATGATGTCATCGCATTCTATAGTCATTGGGATTCACATTTTGAATTGGATCAAGAACCATTGATTATCCATTATACGACCTATAGAAAACCATGGTCCACACTGATGGGCTATCGCTATCGGGATTTATGGTGGGCTTTTCGAGACGTTAGTTTCGATCAAATTGCGGACCATTACGCAGGATGTTTGACTATCAAAAGAGTTTATGACCTTCACAATGTCAATCTATTTACATTTACAGATTCACAGGATGTTCTTTATATTGATGAACTAGCCCAAGCTTTGCCTGATGTTGGGTTCCATATTGGTGCCTATACAGACATGGGTGATATTCTTCTAGCTTTAGAAAAATATCCAAATGTGTACTTGTATCCTAGTATGGTAGGGGTGGTGATTGATGAAATGATTGAGAAGTCAGATGCCTATTTGGATATTCATACGGGAAGTTCTATGGAATTCATTGTCAATCGTTATATTAGTGCAAGTAGACCAGTATTGACTTTTGATATAACCAATAAAAACCAATTGGAAAAAACAGTAGTTTCCTCTCAATCTCCACAGTCAATGATAGAAACTATTGAAGAGTTAAAGAAAGATAAAATAGCCATGAGGGCAATTGTTTTAGGAGCTAATTACCAATATGCAGATAAGGTGCTAACTACAATCAAATCAATCTGCTGTCATAATCAAGGACTTCGTTTTTATCTGATTAACAGCGATTTTCCGACAGAATGGTTTTATAATCTCAATCGTAAGTTGAAGAAGCTAGACTGTGAAATTGTTAATGCCCGTGTCAATAGTTCTCACATAAGTCAATATAAGACCAATATTCACTATGCAACATTTTTACGTTATTTTATTTCGGATTTTGTTGAGGAAGATAAGGTCTTATATCTAGACTGTGATTTGGTTGTCACAAGAGACTTAAGTCCTCTGTTTGATTTCGACTTGGGAGACTATCCATTGGCGGCAGTCAAGGATCTGGGGGCTCAAGTATATTTTAATGAGCATGGCTTCAATGCAGGTGTTTTGTTAATCAATAATCGCCTTTGGAAACAAGAAGAGGTTCGCAAACAACTGATTGAAATGACCAATGAGTTACATGACAAAGTTGCCCAAGATGATCAAAGTATTTTGAATATCTTATTTAAAGACCGCTGGTTAGCTTTAGACTTTAAATATAACTGTATTACCTTGCACACACATTTCTCGGATTATCGACCAGAGCTTGGAACTTATCCACCGATTATCCATTACCTGACAGAGAGAAAACCTTGGGGACTTTACGAGCGCTCCATTTATCGTGATGTTTGGTGGTATTATAATGCCCAAGATTGGTCGGATATGAGTCAGCCAACTCCTTGTCTTACCAAAAGTCAGGTGAGTCAATACACAGGAGTTCAACATTCAGCTTTTATTTATACATTCTCATGTGATTTGAAAAATATAGTATATTTAATTGAAAATTTGCCAAATATAAAGTTTTATATAGCTGCTCCTGTTACGGTGGCAGATAGTATTACAGCTTTGCTGGCGTATCCAAATGTTTCAGTTTTATCTGATATAGCAGGACAACCAGCTTTGGTTGATAGTATGATTGAAGGCTGTGATATCTTACTAGATATAAATGCTGATGTTGAAGTTGATGGCATTATTGGACGTTTTCAACAAGCAGGAAAACCAGTATTTGCTTTTGAAAGTGTAGCCCATGGTGAGCAAGGTCAGTTCCTCTATGACCAAGGGCGTCCTGAAGAGATGGTTCGATTTATTGAAGCCTACTGTCAAAATGGAGAGTTGCCTGTAAAAAAGCTGCAATCCTATCCAAAGGTACTGGATATCCAGCAGAGTCTTGATTATATATTGGAACACCATTCTTCCGTTATTCGTTATGGGGATGGAGAAATGGATATTATGATGGGCCATGGGATTCCTTATCAAGACTATGATGAGACATTGGCGGAACAGCTTAGAAGAATGATCCAACTAGAAAGCTCTCCTGAATTGCTGGTTTGTCTTTCTGATGTTTTTGAAGTTTTGGAACGCTACAATCCCGAAGCTGTCAACTTTTGGAAAAAGCATTTAGAAAATTATAAAGAAGCCTATCATAGATTGTGCACAGCACCTTTCTATGGTTCGACTTTTATATCTCGTCCTTATATAGACCTCAAAGATAAGTCTGCTTCGGTAGCTCACTTTGAAAAATTAAAGAAACTTTGGGATAAACGAGATATCTTAATTGTCGAAGGTGAAAACTCTCGTTCAGGAGTTGGAAATGATCTTTTTGACAATGCTCAGTCAGTTGAGCGTATTGTCTGCCCTTCTAGAAATGCCTATAGTAAAGTTCAGGACATTCAAGAAGCGATTGAAAAGCATGTGGCTGGTAAATTAGTATTCTTGATGCTTGGGCCTACAGCCAAGGTTTTAGCTTATCACTTAAGCAAAAAAGGCATACAAGCAATTGATCTAGGTCACATTGATTCCGAATATGAGTGGTTTAAGATGGGAGCAACTTCAAAAGTGAAATTCTCACATAAGCATACCGCAGAGCATAATTTTGATCAAGAAATTCAACTGCTTGATGATGAAGTTTATAATGCACAAGTTGTTGTAAGGATTTAAACAAGAAAATGAAAATTAACATTACAAATATTTATGGCATGTCTGGTCAAAGTACAGCCCTAATCGCCCAGAATGAAACCGTTAAAATTGCAAGAAAGTTAGACTTTCACGAACTTGGCTTTTACTTTTACGATATTTATAGTGATAGTCAAGGTGAGTTGAATAGCCGTTTAGATGGTGTTTTAGCTAAGCTCGGTTATGGAGATATCGTCGTCTATCAATCTCCCACATGGAATGGCAGGGAGTATGATCAGGCCTTTATCAGAAAATGTAAGATTTTAAATGCTAAAATAATCACCTTTATACATGACGTACCCCCACTTATGTTTCCATCCAATTATTACTTGATGCCGGAGTATATTGAAATGTATAACCAATCGGATTTAGTAGTTGTTCCGTCAGAAAAAATGAAGGAACGTCTGATTAAGGAAGGGTTGACAGTTCAAAAAATTATTATCCAAGGAATGTGGGATCATGTTCATGACTATCCTTTGAGACGACCAGATTTTCAGAAAAAACTATATTTTGCGGGTAGTGTGGAGCGCTTTGAACACTTATCTAATTGGGCTTATTCAATTCCTCTCGATATTTTTTCCGAGTCTAATCAAGAGAATCCTAACCCAAGAGTTTCATTTAAAGGTTGGAAAACAGATACAGAGTTGCTTCTTGCTTTGTCAGAGGGAGGCTTTGGCTTAGTATGGGGAACCAGTGAAAATCCAACTGATGAGGAAGATTACTATCGATTGAATATCTCTCATAAAGTTAGTACTTATCTTGCTGCAGGGATTCCAGTAGTAGTGCCATCCTATCTCTCAAATGCTAGTTTCATACAAGAAAAAGGCTTAGGTTATGTAGTGAACAGTTTGGAAGAAGCAAATCGTCTTGTAGAGTACACGACAGCAGAAGCTTATCAACACATGGTTGAAAATGTATATAAAGTTAGTTATATCTTAAAAGAAGGATACTTTACAAAGAAATTATTGATTGCTGCAGTGATGCAGGTTTTAGATATCTAGAATAGGGTAGTTATGAATACCCCTCATCCATTAGGATGAGGGAATGACAGTAGTGGCAAACAGTCAATTTATAGATTTAGCTATATTCATCAGAATATTTCATCACTCGAATAAGGTAGGAGAAAAAAATTGAAGATAAAATTGACATCAGTCGTCGTGAAACGTGTTATGTGGACGATCTCTTTCTTGTTTATTTATGTTCTAGGAAGTAGATTGACTCTTCCGTTTATAAACGTTAATGATGCAAATTTTTTGGGTGGAACTGTAGCTTTTTTAGCTTTTTCTACTGCTATAACAGGTGGCAATCTTCAAAGCATCTCCCTATTTTCAGTCGGACTGTCTCCATGGATGTCGGCTATGATTTTATGGCAAATGTTTAGTATGTCTAAGAAGCTTGGTTTTGGTAGCTTACCACTTGAAGTTCAAGAACGAAGAAAAATGATATTAACATTTGTCATAGCTTTAATCCAGGCATTAGCCATTACCATAAATCTCCCTATTCAGTCGGGGGAGCATTATGGAATGGTCTTGATTTTGAATGTTCTGCTCTTGATTGCGGGCACTTTTTTCTTGGTCTGGTTATCGGATCTCAATTCTCAGTTTGGTGTCGGGGGTTCTATAGTTATCTTGATGTCCAGTATGGTAGCTAGTATGCCACAAAACATAGTCAAGAGTATTAAAGAATTACAGGTTAGTTTTTTATTTGTTGTACTATTACTTATGTTTTCTCTAGTTTTTCTATATACTGCTGTCATCATGCAGAGGGCTCGCTATCGTATTTTAGTGAATAAGATTATGATTCACAATCGTTTTAAACGCTATTCTTATTTTGATATTCAGTTAAATCCTGCGGGAGGGATGCCTTTTATGTATGCCATGTCCTTGGTATCAATTCCGCAGTATGTTCTAATGTTACTCCAGATTATTTTTCCAAATGTTTCTTGGATACAGAACTGGATGGGTCAATTTGCAATTGGACGGCCAATATGGCTATGTACATATATTCTGATATTGTTTGCATTGGGACTTGCTTTTTCTTTTGTCAATATGAGTGGAGAGGAAATAGCTGAAAAGATGAAAAAATCTGGAGAGTATATCTATAACATCTATCCAGGAGAAGCGACAAGTCACTATATCAATTGGTTAATTTTGCGTTTTGCAATCATTGGTTCTACTTATACAGTTATTATGGCTGGCTTGCCAATGTTGATGGTTATATATGATCCGCGCTATATGCAACTAACGATGCTTCCAGGGTTATTCTTGATTTTTAACGGAATGGTGTTTAATATCAAAGAAGAGATTCATGCCTTGACGTTGAATGAGAACTATAGACCACTCTTAGAAATCAATTCATAATTGAGAGGAGAATATATGTATTATTTCATTCCTTTTTTGGAGCGTGACAATCAATCTTGGCAGACAAATATTGTGCCCTGGTATAGGACTCCTTATCGCTTAGAATTTGATGATATCTTGCACCAAATTCGGATTTTTAAACGCCAAGAATTAGAATCTAAAATGCTATGGTTGACTTATCATCCCCACCTGCGCTATTTGTTACACAGACAAGATTTATTGGAGTCTGATGTTTTCTCTGTTTTTGATGCTATTCAAAATATTGCAAATGAGGAGATGCACCCCTTGCAACTGAAAGATTTAACATGGGATAAAGATTGTGACTTTATCTATACTCCCTTTGTAATTGCAGTTAAACAGCAAGGGGCGCTTTATGCTGAAGTTGAATATGGCTCAGAAGGTTTTATCAGCTATATTACTTATTTTAAAGATAATAAAATTGATTTTATTTGCTATTTTGATGATCGTGGCTTTTTATCTAGCCTTATAGAGTATGAGGATCAAAAACCAGTCAACCGTTATTATTACAATGCAAAAGGACAGTGGCAATTGAGGGAGAATTTGCAAGGGGGACAGCCAATTGTAAAGGTAAACCCAGCAGTAAGCTACCGTTTTGAAAAATTAACTTATGAGAGTATAGATGAAGTTATTTGGGAATTCTTAACAACATTTTTAAATCAAGACTATCAAGTTGGAGATTCATTTGTTTTGGCAGCTCATACCAGATTTCAAAATCAATTGTTAGAAAGATTGCCAGAAGAAGCTCCCAAAATTATAAGTTTCTTTATTGAAAGAAATAAAGCAGATGATTTACAAGCTCATCGCTATGTAGTAGAACAGTCTAGATTGTTGATTAGTGATCGTAAAGACTTTCTTGAACGATTGCAAGAGACTTATCCTCAATTTATTTCTAAAATGCATCATTTACCATCTTTTGATACGCGCTTGAAGTTGGGTATTAGTCAACGATTAAAGGAATCAAAAATTTATGTCCAATTGGATATACAGATGCAACAAGATCCACAGATCTTGTATGAAATCTTATACTTCGTCTCGAAAAATCCTTTGACTGAGGTTGTTTTTTCAGTATTTAATGCAGAAGGATATCAAATTGAAGCTTTACAGAAGCAGATCGATTCGCTCATTATGGAGCGTCTCAATCTGAAGGAACTGTTAAAGGATTCTGTGGTATCTGATGCAGAAAATACATTAGAGGAAAATACCAGAGATGATTATCGCTTTAAGATTATCAATCTAAATGATGAGATGGGCTTAATTCGAGAATTGGAGTACACTCGTTTAATTGTTGATTTAAATCCAGTCGCAAATATTTATACTCAGATTGCAGGAATTAGTGCAGGAATTCCTCAAATCAACCTACAAGAGTCAGAATATGTTACTCACTTACAAAATGGGTATATCCTGTCGGATTTATCAGAATTTAGTAAAGCTGGACACTACTTTTTAGATACCTTGGAACATTGGAATCAAGCCTTAATTTACTCAATCGATAAGATTCGACAAAATACAGGTGAACAATTTGTAGACAAGTGGGAAAAATGGTTAGAGGAGGCAAAGGGTGAGCAATAAATTACAGATTTTGCAGATAGGTAGCAGAAACTGGCGTCATTATTATGAGATTCCTGAGAATATGGACTGGCATTTCTTTTGGCCAAGATCAACGACTGCAATAAGGAAGGTCATGGCAATGGAAGGCTTAAAATCTTTTTCAGCTATTTTGGTTGAAAATCCTGAACATTTATCGGATTTGATTCCTTTGATGAAAAAGGTCACTCCTTATACTATTTTCTACCCAGATACAGCTGAGCCACAATCAAAAGATGTTCAAAATTTCTTGAAAAGAACTTGTGCTCAAGCAACAGATTTTTCAAAACCAGCAGAACTTTTACGCCTCCTATCTAAGGCCTTGTTTAGAGGGCAGTATGGAGACAAGTTGGCCCCGATTGATATGCTTGTTAATCCTGCTTTTGCGGGGGAGGTTCGTTATAATGGTTATGAACATCTAGAACTCTTAGGAAAGTATGGTGAAGACTTCCGTCCCTTAATTAGCTGGAAATATAATATTCGAGCAAGCGAGTTTAACCCAGTAGAACTCTGGCTAGAATATGAGAAAGATTGGACTTGTGATATTCGCCTTGTTGTTCGGAATATCCAAGATGGGTCCACTGCTAGTTTTGTTAAAGAACGAGTTTTTACAGTTGAGGATATGGAGACCGCCCTTGTATTGGACGATGATTTTTCCTCATTTATCAGTATTTCTCTAGAAGCGCGAGGAGCAGGACGTCTGAGAATCGGAGCTCTTCACCAGCGTTTAACACGCTACCAATTTGGCAAGTATGTTCTAGGTGGAGGCATTATACATAATAAAAAGCGTGAGGAACTTAATTACTTTTTCTATCCAGGAGACTTTAAACCGCCTTTGAATATCTACTTTTCTGGTTATCGACGAGCGGAAGGATTTGAGGGGTTTGGGATGATGAGATTTCTTGGTGCACCCTTCCTTCTTTTTCAAGATCCGAGAATAGATGGGGGAGCCTTTTACTTGGGTGATGACTACCTTGAAAATGGCGTTCGAAATGTGATTCAAGAATATCTTGATTTATTAGGATTCTCAAATAAGGAATTAATTTTCTCGGGTATATCTATGGGGACCTATGGTGCTATGTATTACAGTTCTTTCTTTGAACCTAGGGCTGTTATTGTTTCAAAACCCTTGACCAATCTTGGATTGATAGCAGAAAGAGGCAGACTTGAAGCGCCTGGGCTTTTCCCTACCGCCTTTGACATTTTACGTCACCATTCTAAAGGAGATGCTAGTTTAGCTGCCATGAGATTCTTAGATGACCGTTTTTGGGTTCCTTTTAAACAGGCGGATTTTAGTCAAACAATTTTTGGACTCTCTTATATGAAAGAGGAAGACTATGACCCGCGTGCTTATGATGATTTAGTAGAGACACTCTATCATTCTGGTGCTCGTATCATGTCAAAAGGGACTTCAGGTCGACATAACGATGATAATGACACAACTATAACTTGGTTCATGAATTTTTATAAAATGATATTAGAGAAAAATTTTGGGAGAAAGTTTTGATGGTTATCAAAAGGACTAGAGAGATTTATTGGGGAGAATTTAAAGGGGCCAGTTTAGGAGACTTGAAAGAGAATAGTTTTTTATATGGTTCAGTTGTTATTTATCATTCGCGAAATCATGTTTATTTTGAAAATGGTATGGTGAATTCTGGTACTATGATTCATGAGTGGACCTCAAGTTTTAATTTTCAAGGAAATCGTTTAACTCCAACCTTGCCTCTTTTAAAAAAGGGGCATCGTTATCGTTTGGTTAGTCAAATGACTGTTCAGCCCCAAAAAGGTTTGTATTTTAGACTCATTTTTATGGATCGTTATGATAAGCAGATTGATCAAGTGATTGAAAAGAATTTTGATTTCACCTTTATCTATCCAGAAGAAGCCTATCATTATAAAGTCCAACTGTTGAGCGCAGGATTACAATCAGTTGACTTTCATTCATTTTCAATAGAAGAGGACTATTCTAAACAAGATGTGGAATAATAGACAGTTGAGCAAGGTGAAAAAAATCTTGCATCAAATTAATCTAAAAAAAGAAGGGATTGCCTCGCTAACAGATGATGAATTAGCAGGTAAAACTCAAGAATTTAAAGAGAGATTGGCTGCTGGAGAAACTTTAGATGATCTTTTAGTGGAAGCTTTTGCAGTTGTACGTGAAGCCGATAAGCGGATACTAGGGATGTTTCCCTATGATGTACAGGTCATGGGAGGGATTGTCATCCATCAAGGGAACGTTGCGGAGATGAATACAGGTGAGGGGAAAACCCTGACTGCTACGATGCCAATCTATCTCAATTCTTTATCAGGGCAAGGTGTTATGCTAGTGACGACAAACGACTATCTTGCCAAGCGTGACGCTGAGGAGATGGGGCCAGTTTATGAATTCTTAGGTTTGACGATTCGAACTCCTTTTCCTGAAGATGATGAAGACTTAACACCTGAGGATAAGCGAGAAGTTTATAGTGCAGATATTCTTTATACTACCAACAGTGGTCTTGGCTTTGACTATTTACTCGATAATCTAGCTTCTAGTGAGGATAAAAAATATATACCAGAATTTAACTTTGTCATCATAGATGAAGTTGATGCGGTTTTACTAGACAGTGCTCAAATACCATTGGTTATTTCAGGATCACCTAGGGTACAATCCAATTTTTATAGAATTATTGACACCTTAATGACAACTCTAGTTGAAGGCCAAGATTATATCTTTAAAGAAGAGAAAAAAGAAGTTTGGCTTACTACTATGGGTGCTAGAACTGCGGAGAGCTTTCTTGGAATTGACAACCTATATTCTAAAAAACATAGCGTGCTAGCAAGACATTTGACCTTTGCTTTACGCGCTCATACTTTATTTAAGAGAGATAAAGACTATATTATTCGTAAGGGCGAGAAAGATGAAGAGCTGGTGTTAGTGGATCAAAGTACAGGCCGTTTATTAGAAATGACCAAGCTTCAGGGAGGTTTGCATCAAGCTATTGAAGCAAAGGAACAAGTCCCACTATCTGAAGAAACAAGGGCAATGGCTTCTATAACATATCAAAGTTTATTTAAGAGGTTTAAAAAGATTTCTGGTATGACTGGTACAGGAAAAGTTGCAGAGAAGGAATTTTTAGAAACCTATGGTATGTCAGTTGTGAAAATTCCAACTAACCGAAAGAACCAGCGAATTGATTATCCAGATAATCTCTATGTTACGTTACCTGAAAAAGTTTATGCCTCGCTTGATGAGATTAAGTATTACCATAAAAAAGGGAACCCTTTATTGATTTTTGTGGGTTCGGTTGAGATGTCGGAACTTTATTCTTCTCTCTTACTGCGAGAAGGAATTGCTCATAATGTTTTGAATGCTCATAATGTAGCTCGTGAAGCACAGATGATTGCAGAATCTGGTCGCATGGGAGCTGTGACAGTTGCGACTTCAATGGCTGGTCGAGGTACAGATATTAAACTTGGACCTGGAGTTGCGGAGCTTGGAGGTTTAGTGGTTATTGGTACGGAGCGCATGGAAAGTAAGCGAGTTGACTTACAGATTCGAGGGCGTTCAGGACGACAGGGAGATCCGGGCTTATCGAAATTTTTTGTATCACTGGAAGATGATGTGATTAAAAAGTTTGGTCCTTCTTGGGTCCATAAGATGTATAAGGACTATACAGTGAACAAACAGATAAGTCCTGAGCTTCTAGAAGGAAGACGCTATCGAAAATTAGTGGAAAAAGCGCAAAAAGCAAGCGATAGCTCCGCTAGATCAGCGAGAAGTCAAACATTAGAATATGCTGAGAGCATGAATATCCAGAGAGAGATGGTCTATAGTCAAAGAAACCGCTTGATTGATGGGACTGAGGATCTAGATGGTTTTGTTGTAGATGTACTAGATGAGTTCATAAAAAAGAGTTTGTTAAACGAACAATTTGAAAGCAAAGAGGAATTGTATCACTTTATCGTAAAAAATATCAGTTTTCTTTATCGTGCAGTTCCTCAAGAGCTGGATATTACGGATAAGGATGCTATCAAACGAGTTTTGGAGACAACAGTCCAAAAAAGTCTAGAAGAGAAACGAACACTTCTGGAAATTCATGACTTCTTTTCAGATTTTCAGCGTTTGGCCTTGCTAAAGGCCATTGATGATAATTGGGTTGAACAAGTAGACTATCTTCAACAATTAACTTTTGCGATTGGCGGGCAATCAGCTGCTCAAAAGAATCCTATTGTCGAGTATTATCAAGAAGCTTATCATGGATTTGAAGAGATGAAAAGGCAAGTGAAGAAGGATATGGTTCGAAACCTTCTACTGAGCAGAGTAGATATTTCTCCAAAAGGTGAAATCGTGACTCATTTTCCATAAGAGGAGAAAATATGACAATTTACAATATAAATTTAGGACTTGGTTGGGCCAGTAGCGGTGTAGAATACGCTCAAGCCTATCGTGCTGGTATTTTTAGGAAATTAAATATCCCCTCAAAGTTTATCTTTACAGATATGATTTTAGCTGATAATATTCAGCATCTGACAGCCAATATTGGTTTTGATGATGAGCAAGTTATCTGGCTTTATAATCACTTTACAGATATCAAGATTGCACCAACTAGTGTAACAGTGGCTGATGTCTTGGCTACTGTTGACGGTGTTGAAAGTCGTAGAGAAAAGAATGGCAGGGTTTTGCGTGTCTTCTTTTCTGACCAAGATAAGTTTGTCACCTGTTATTTGGTTGATGAGAACAAGGACTTGGTCCAGCATGCAGAGTATGTTTTTAAGGGGAACCTGATTCGGAAAGATTACTTCTCTTATACTCGTTATTGTAGCGAATACTTTGCTCCCAAGGACAATGTTGCAGTGCTATATCAACGGACATTCTACAATGAAGACGGAACTCCGGTCTATGATATCTTGATGAATCAAGGGAAGGAAGAAGTTTATCGTTTTAAGGATAAGATTTTCTATGGAAAGCAAGCTTTCATGCGTGCCTTTATGAAATCCTTGAATTTGAACAAGTCAGATTTGGTCATTCTGGATAGAGAGACAGGTATTGGACAGGTTGTGTTTGAGGAAGCACAAGCGGCGCATTTAGCGGTAGTCGTTCATGCGGAGCATTATAGTGAAAATGCTACAAATGAGGATTACATCCTTTGGAATAACTATTATGACTATCAGTTTACCAATGCGGATAAGGTTGATTTCTTTATCGTATCAACTGACAGACAAAATGAAGTGTTGCAGGAGCAATTTGCCAAATACACACATCACCAACCAAAGATTGTTACCATTCCTGTAGGCAGTATTGATTCCTTGACTGAGTCAAGTCAAGAACGTAAGCCATTTTCATTGATTACCGCTTCACGTCTTGCCAAAGAAAAACATATTGACTGGTTGGTCAAGGCAGTTATTGAAGCTCGTAAGGAAATTCCTGAATTAACCTTTGATATTTATGGTAGCGGCGGAGAAGATTCTCTTCTTAGAGAAATTATTGCTAGTCATAAGGCAGAGGACTATATTCAACTCAAGGGGCATGCGGAACTTTCGCAGATTTATAGTCAGTATGAGGTCTACTTGACGGCTTCAACCAGCGAAGGCTTTGGTTTGACCTTGATGGAAGCTATTGGTTCAGGCCTTCCTCTAATTGGTTTTGATGTGCCTTATGGTAATCAGACCTTTATAGAAGATGGGCAAAATGGTTATTTGATTCCAAGTTCATCTGACCATGTGGAAGACCAGATCAAGAAAGCTTATGCAGCTAAGATTTGTCAATTGTATCAAGAAAATCGTTTGGAAGCTATGCGTGCCCATTC
>ERZ773051.548-NODE-548-length-25548-cov-27.868984_pt1 | contig 25548 bp, 24 predicted proteins | sample MGYA00580631_ERZ773051 | MGnify/ENA primary metagenome ERZ773051 (study PRJEB29015, sample SAMEA2738137) | human oral metagenome | biome: human oral; feature: human-associated habitat; material: saliva | place: China | collected 2204 ... | reverse complement strand
AAGAATTGGCGAAATAGGATATCTACATGACTAAACCCGCTTGTCCTTATGGGGACAAGCGGGTTTTATAATGCGTACTATTTTAACTTTTTAGTGAAGCTGCGGTGGCGGTGTTCTTTCTTATCGGCTTTTACGCGGAAATAGTTGTGCTTAATGGCCGTATTTTTGTCGTCCGTCGTCGTATACACGTCGAAGAGGTCGAGAGATTCGATAAAGGGAACAAATTTTTTAAAGCCGAAGTTTCTTACATCAAAGTCGGAGAATTGTTTATTCAATAAATTCCCTAAGGTGCCTGAGAAAATCCAGCCGTCTTCATCCGAGTTTTCTTCTGTCAGTTTGATAAGAGCCAATTTAATAGTCGATAAATCTTTGCCTAACGTATTATCGAATGCGTCTTGCCCGTTATGACGGTATTCGGAAGGATGGGAGGCCTTTTCACGGTCGTGCGGTACCGAAGTTTCAGGTTCGGTCGGTTCTTCGCAAGCTTCTTCAAAGAGGACATCCAAGTAGAGAAACTTGTTGCAAGCCGAAATAAATGAGCGAGGTGTTTTGCTTTCACCCATGCCTAAAACATACTTTTGTGATTCTCTTAAACGAGAAGCCAAACGAGTGAAGTCGCTATCCGATGAAACAATACAATAGGCATCCAAATCGCTTTGGTAAAGAAGATCCATTGTATCAATAATGAGTGCCGAGTCGGATGAATTTTTACGAATAGTATTGCTGTATTGTTGAATCGGCTGGATGGCATTATCGAGAATAATATTTTTCCAAGAAGCCATTTGAGGTGTTGTCCAGTTACCGTAAATGCGTTTATAAACAATATTGCCCAAGTTGTTGGCTTCAGACAAGATGACATCGATATACTTGTTGGAAATGTTTTCGGCGTCAATAAGGACAGCCAATTTCATTTCTTGGTTCATCGTCTCCCTACTCCCCTTTGTATGGTCATTAAATGAGTTGTTGTAAGCGGTTCGTCAAGTCTGTCGGATTTTGCGCAGCCGAAAGATCCATAATCGGTTGTGCCCCCACGTACAAGAGATTGTCGCTACCGCGGTGAACGTCGGTGGCAGTCGGTTTTTTACCGTCGTGGTAGACGGCCGACAAATTGCCGGCAATGAGGTAGGCTCGTTCTTTACCGCTCATAGAGGAGATGGTTTCCGGCTGGTACCAGTCTTTTCCGTGGAGAGAAATCATTCCTGTATCGGCATTGACCTTAACGACACCGCCACTCCACTTTGTAATATCTTCATTATACACGTTACGGCGGGAAATAGTGGACGGATGGTCATTAAAGAGTTCGTTAATACCGCCCGAAGACTGGCCGGGGTTCTTGTCCAGAATTCGCTGCCATACGGCAGCACCGGCTCCGATGTTGTATCCTGCATTAACGGCGTATGTGAATGCCAAAGCATCGGCTTCTTTTTCCATCGGTTTCGTAATTAATTTAGCCGTGCCGACTTGAGATAAGATACCTGTAATGAGCTGAGTAGATGTATCACCGCCGATAGCCGCACCGGCAAGGACTAAAGGCATTTGTTTACGAATGCCTTGGATAGGGTGTCCTTTTTGGCCGTGTCCCATTTCATGAGCCAAAACAAAGGCCAGTTCGTTTTCATTGTAATTTAAAGGTTCAAAGGCCCCTATATTAACGCTTAGGTTATGGCCGATAGTACAAAAGGCGTTAAAGCTTTTGTCGTCATTAACAAAGTAATTGTACGGCTTTTTCGTAATAGACGGATCCGTTTTTGCAATGGAAGCGGATAAACGCGTCATAATACGGTCCAACATGGCGTTGGCACGAGGATCGTTGTTGACACCGTATTTCTTCTTCATTTGTTCAAAAAATTCGTTGCGGCCACCGTTATCGAGATGCTTTAACTCTTTTTCGAGGGCGAAGTATTGTATGCCCGCACCGGCGAAACTTGTCCAGTCTATAGCTTCGGCTGTTTGCAAGGTTGAAGAGGCGGGACTGAGAGACACTGCCAGAATACCGGCAAGAATATATGATTTTATAGATTTTTTCATGAATAAATCCCCTTTCGAGCGGGTAGAAAAATATTTTGCACTTACGAGTTTCATTATACCACATAACAGCCCGTAAACAGCAAAAGGAAGAGGAGGGTTATGTATTTTTAACACATTGAATACTTTCTTGCAGTAAAAATGAGACAAAGGAAAAATATAAGGTTTGTGAACAGACCTTTTTAGATTGATGAGAAAATAGGGTATTGACATAAAGATATAAGGACGATATGATGAATGACATAATTATATACCGTCCATAAAACCGAAGAAGCGGGAGTAACGACGTTATCGTGCACTTACAGCGAGCCGGAACGGTGAAAGCCGGCAGAACGCAGACCGTCAAATGGGCCGCAGAGGGCGCAAGGAAAGGCAGTAGCCGAGTATTTTGCGACGTAAGGCATACGTCAGTTGCCGGGAATATGTTAGTATTCCGTCGAGAGCAGGGAGTTTCTCCTGAACCAAGGTGGCACCGCGGAACCGTATCCGTCCTTGACATGTATTCTTGTCATGGACGGATTTTTTTGCGAGAGGAAGAGAAAATGACACCTAATGAGTTGAAGCAATATGCCAAAGATTATAAGATTGTGCCCCTCAGTCGTCGTTTGTATAGTGATGTTTGTACGCCGGTAGAAGCCTTACGTATCGTCAAAAATGTGAGTAAACACTGTTATATTCTAGAAAGCATGGAAGATGCCAAACGGTGGGGACGATATACTTTCATCGGCTATGACCCTAAGGGGGAGATTACGTGTAAAGACGGTATTGTTCATGTTATAGAAAACGGCAACGTCACGATCAAAGGAGAGGAGCCGACAGTAGTTATTCGTAGAATTTTAGAAGCGAATAAATCTCCTCGCATTGAAAATCTGCCACCCTTTACAGGCGGCTTGGTCGGCTATTTTTCTTATGACTACTTACAGTATGTTGAATCGTCGATACACTTTACGGCGGAAGATGACGAGTCAATTCCTGACCTTGATTTGATGATCTTTGATAAAGTCATTGTCTTTGACAATTTGAAGCAAGAAATCATTCTTATCGTCAACATAGACTTGAAAAATCCGGAAGAGAATTATGAAAAAGCTCAACATGAGTTGCAAGTTATGCATGATTTATTGCTGTTCGGGAAAAAAGCGGCACCGGATCCGTTGGTATTAAGCAAAGGATTTACCCCGCTTTGCGATAAGAAAGAGTATTGTCGTATGGTGGAGAAGGGGAAGGATTACATACGGGAGGGACATATATTCCAGGTTGTGCTCTCCAATCGTCTGGAAGCCAGAGGAGAGGGGAGTCTGGTTGATACGTATCGGATTTTGCGGACTGTAAATCCTTCGCCTTATATGTTTTACATGTCTATAGGAGATATTGAAATCGCCGGGGCGTCACCCGAAACCTTGGTCAGATTGGAAGAAGGAAAATTGGTTACATATCCCTTGGCAGGGACTTGTAAACGCGGGGATACAGAAAGAGAAGACGAACGGTTGGAAGCTGAATTACTCGGAAATGAGAAGGAGTTGGCGGAACATAATATGCTTGTCGACCTGGGCAGAAATGATTTAGGTCGAATTTCCGAATTCGGGAGTGTACAAGTCGATTCGTATCTGAAAATTTTGAGATTTTCTCATGTCATGCATATCGGCTCTACCGTATGTAGTAACATTCGACAAGACAAAACGGCCTTAGATGCTATCGGAGCGGTACTTCCGGCAGGAACTCTGTCGGGAGCACCGAAAATCAGGGCTTGTGAGATTATTGACGAGTTGGAAAAGTGTAAACGAGGTATTTACGGAGGTGCCGTCGGGTATATAGATTTTACGGGAAATGCCGATACGTGTATTTCTATTCGGTTGGCCTATAAAAAGGATGAACGCATTTTCGTGTGCAGCGGTGCGGGGATCGTAGCTGACAGCATAGCCGAAGGAGAATACGAAGAGTGTAAAAATAAAGCGGCCGCCGTCATTCAAGCCGTAGAACGCTCTAACGGAGGGATTGACTGATGATTTTACTTATAGATAATTACGACAGTTTCTCCTATAACCTGTATCAGTTAGTGGGAACATTTAATCCCCTTATTCAAGTGATGCGAAACGATGCATGCAGTGTACAGGAAATATTGGAGATGAACCCTGAAAAAATTATAATTTCTCCCGGCCCCGGCAGACCGGCTGAGGCCGGGATTTGTGAAGCAGTGATTCGTCAGACGGCCGGAATAATTCCCATACTGGGTGTATGCCTTGGTCATCAGGCAATTTGTGAGGTTTACGGCGGTACCGTAACTTATGCAAAGGAGATAATGCACGGGAAGCAGGCTAAGGTAGTTGTTGAAAACCAATCGCCCTTATTTAAAGGCATTACGCAGCCTTTTAAGGTAGGACGATATCATTCTTTGGCAGCTGATGAGGCATCTTTGCCCGATGAGTTGATGGTTACGGCAAGGGCGGAAGATGGAGAAATAATGGTTGTAGAACATAGAAAAAAGGCCGTATACGGGGTTCAATTTCATCCTGAATCGATACTGACTCCTACGGGCCCGAAAATAATTAAAAACTTTTTGGATTTAACATAAAGGAGACTGGACGATGATTCGAGAAGGAACGATAAAATTAGTGGATGGAAATGACCTTACGGCACAGGAAACGACGGAAATTATGAATGAAGTCATGAGTGGTCGAGCGAGGAATATAGAAACGGCCTCCTTTTTGACAGCCCTACAAGCTAAAGGGGCAACGATTGAAGAAATTACGGCTTGTGCTGAAGTGATGCGTAAACATGCAGATGCGTTTAAGGGAGACGGAGATTTATTGGAAATTGTCGGTACGGGCGGTGATAAGTCCTTTACTTTTAATATTTCCACAACGGCCGCCTTTGTTGCCGCTGCGGGAGGTTGCCGCGTAGCCAAGCACGGTAATCGGGCAGCTACATCGAAAAGCGGTGCCGCCGATGTGTTGGAAGCGGCCGGGGCGGTTATTGACTTGGACGGAAAGCAATGCAGAAAGGTTTTGGATGAAACGGGATTTTGTTTTCTTTTTGCCAGGTCCTTTCATAAAGCTATGAAGTATGTAGCCCCGGTTCGACAGGGACTTTCTATTCCGACGGTATTTAACCTGTTGGGGCCTTTGACCAATCCGGCGGGAGCAACCGTACAGGTGTTGGGAGTATATAAAGAAGAGCTGCTCGAACCGATGGCTCGCATTTTGTATAATCTGGGAGTTAAAAAGGGGATTGTCGCCTACGGGATGGACGGCATGGACGAGATTTCCGCGTCGGCGCCTACAAAAATTTGCGAATTCTCGAACGGACGCTTTACAACTTCTTTAATACGGCCTGAAGACTTCGGGTTGATAAGAGGGGAAAAAGCGGACTTAATCGGCAGTACGCCGCAGGAAAATGCGACTATAATGAGACGCATCCTGAGCGGAGAAGAAAAGGGAGCGAAACGAACAGCCATCGTCTTAAATGCAGGCGCCGCCTTATATGCGGACCGTAAGGCCGCTTGTTTGGCCGGCGGCATAGAATTTGCCGGAAAAATTTTAGATGAGAAGAAGGGGCTGCACGTATTGAATGAATATATTGCAGCTACGCACAGAGTATAGAGGTGATTATATGATACTGGATGATATTACGGCCGCCGTTTATAAACGGTTAGCAGATGATATGGAAAAGACTTCTTTGAGTGAAATGAAAAAGGCGGCTGAAAATATGTCACCTCTAAAGAAAAAAACTTTTAAAGAAGCATTGAGAAAAAGCGGTATGTCCTTTATTTGTGAAGTGAAGAAAGCCTCCCCTTCCAAGGGTACTATTGTTGATGATTTTCCTTATATAGAAATTGCCCAAGAGTATGAGGCAGCCGGAGCCGATGCCGTCTCCGTTTTAACGGAACGCGATTACTTTAAAGGATCTATAGAGCATTTAAGAGACATTGCAAAAAGCATTGGCCTACCCGTCTTGCGTAAGGACTTCATTGTTGAACCTTATCAGATTTATGAAGCGAAGGCGGCGGGAGCGTCGGCAGTTTTGCTCATTTGTGCACTCTTACCGCAAGAGGAATTAACTGAACTTGTAGACCTGACTCGTTCGTTGGATATGGATGCATTGGTAGAAGCCCATAATAAGGAAGAAATTAGCCGGGCTCTTTGGGCGGGATCCGATATTATAGGTGTTAACAATCGCAATTTAAAAGATTTCACTGTTTCCTTGGATACAAGTGTGAACTTGAGACGGGCTGTACCGAAAGAGATTATTTTCGTCGCTGAAAGCGGTATTTGTTCGGCAGAAGATATTTCACTTTTACGCAAGAACCGTGTTGATGCCGTTCTTATCGGTGAGAGTCTAATGCGTAGTGATAATAAAAAAAGGACTTTGGCGGCTTTAAAGGGAGTCGGCGGTGAAGATTAAGATTTGCGGTCTTACGAGAGAAGAAGACATACGGATTGTCAATGACGTGCGACCCGATTATGTCGGCTTTGTCTTTGCCGGCAATAAACGCAAGGTGGATGAGGCCCAAGCGGCTCGTTTAAGACAGTTATTAGATGAAAATATACCGGCTGTAGGGGTCTTCGTTGATGCCCCTATAGAACAGATATACCGCTTGGTCAAAGCAAAAACCGTACAACTTGTACAGCTACACGGTAATGAGGATGAAGACTATATAACGGCACTGAACGAATCCTGTAATGTTCCTGTTATCAAGGCTTTTTCCGTACAAACGAAAGCTGACATCGAGAAGGCTCGGGAAAGTTCGGTGTCTTGGGTTCTCTTGGATAACGGTAAAGGCGGTACGGGTGAGCGGTTTCCGTGGGAACTTATACCCTCTTTGCAACGCCCTTACTTTTTAGCCGGCGGTCTTTCACCGGAAAATGTACGGGAAGCGGCTACTTATCGGCCTTATGCTCTTGATGTAAGTAGCGGTGTAGAAACAAACGGGAAAAAAGACAAAGATAAAATAAAGAGATTTGTAACATATGTGCGTAACTTATAGGAGGATATATGGAAAAGGGCAGATTCGGGATTTTCGGAGGGCAATATGTACCCGAGACGTTAATGAATGAAATTCATGATCTGACTGAAGCGTATGAACGGTATAAGGAAGATCCTGAGTTTCAAAAAGAACTGGAAATTTTACTTAATACCTATGCAGGCAGGCCGTCAAGTTTATACTATGCCAAACGGATGACTGAAGATTTAGGCGGAGCTCGTATATATTTGAAGCGGGAAGACTTGAATCATACGGGGGCTCATAAGATTAATAACGCTCTCGGCCAGTGCTTATTGGCTAAAAAACGGGGCAAGACGCGGGTCATTGCCGAAACGGGGGCAGGGCAGCACGGAGTAGCTACCGCTACGGCTGCCGCATTTATGGGGCTTAAGTGTGAAATCTTTATGGGAGAAGAAGATACTCAGCGTCAGGCACTGAACGTGTATCGTATGGAGCTGTTGGGAGCAAAAGTTCACGCCGTTACGTCGGGGACGCGTGTTTTGAAGGATGCGGTTAATGAGGCGATGCGAGAATGGGTATCACGCGTCGACGACACACATTACGTCATCGGTTCGACTATGGGGCCGCATCCTTTTCCTGTCATGGTACGCGATTTTCAAGCCGTTATCAGCAAGGAAGCCCGTAGTCAGATATTAGAAGCTGAAGGTAAGTTACCGAAGGTTGTCATGGCCTGTGTCGGTGGCGGCAGTAATGCTATCGGCATGTTTTATAATTTCATTAAGGATGAAGGCGTGCGACTTATCGGTTGTGAAGCTGCCGGTAAAGGTATAGATACGCCCTTGCATGCAGCGACGATGACCAAGGGCAGTGTGGGAATTTTCCACGGCATGAAATCTCTCTTTTGCCAAGATGAAGACGGGCAAATTGCTCAGGTATATTCTATTTCCGCAGGACTTGACTATCCCGGAATCGGTCCTGAACATGCGTTTTTGAAAGAATCCGGCCGTGCCGAATACATTCCTGTTACGGATGATGCGGCCGTGGAGGCCTTTGAATACACTGCTCGTACGGAAGGGATTATTTGTGCCATTGAAAGTGCTCATGCCGTATACGAAGCTATGAAGCTTGCACCTACGTTAGATAAAGATGACTGCATAATTGTCTGCCTTTCCGGCCGAGGTGATAAGGATGTGGCTGCTATTGCCCGCTATAGAGGGAGGGATATTCATGAATAGAATACATCAGGCTTTTGACCACGGTCCGGCTTTTATCACCTTTCTGACCGCCGGTGATCCGGCTCCTGACAAGACGGTAGAATACATTTTGGAAATGGAAAGAGGCGGTGCGGACTTAGTGGAAATCGGCATTCCTTTTTCAGATCCTATTGCTGAGGGGGTTGTCATACAGGAGGCTAATATACGGGCTCTTAGCGGGCATACAAAGATAAAAGATGTCTTTAATATTGTCAGAAATGTACGTAAGCACTCACAAATACCCTTAGTGTTTATGACTTATGTCAATCCCGTCTTCAATTACGGTACAGACCGTTTTTTTGCCGATTGTGCGACAACGGGAGTCGACGGGATTATTATTCCCGATTTGCCCTTTGAAGAACGATCCGAATGTGCCGATGTTGCAAAAAAATATGGTGTATCTCTTATTTCTATGGTAGCTCCCACCTCCCAAGACAGGATTGAGGCAATCGCCGCCGTAGGAGACGGATTTTTGTATGTCGTCTCATCTCTCGGCGTTACGGGAACAAGAACGAAAATTACGACAGATTTAAAAGAAATGACGGACCTTATTCGTTCTGTAACATCTATTCCTGCTGCCGTAGGTTTCGGCATTAATACGCCTGAACAGGCTTCTGCAGTTGCCGCTGTTGCCGACGGTGTAATCGTCGGCAGCGCTATTGTAAAAATCATAGGCCGATATAAGGATGAAGCCGGTCCCCGTATTTATGACTATGTAAAAATGATGAAAGCAGCCGTTAGGAAGGCTGCGGAAAAGTAAGCAAAAGGAACACCCCGTCTGCAGGAGACATCTGCAAACGGGGTGTTTTTCAACCATATTCAATTGTCGTAAAGTCTTATCTTAGTGTGTCTATAAAATATACAAGCAGATTACTTCCATTTAAACTTTCTTACACGACCTACATAAAATATCCTTTGCCATAGCACGCACAACAGGTAATCGAAGTGATACTTTTGAAATACGTATTTATTTCTTAAGAGTGTTGTGTGTAAAACGGTAAATTGTCGTCATGCTATACGTCCATCCGTAATCCTCTCTTACAGAGAAATCTTTTCTTGCAACGTAATGAGCGACTCTGTTTCCAAGTGGAGGTGCAGTCAAGAAGTACCGCCCGAAGGAGTCGTCGATTACAGGTTCTTACTGATGGTGCGAGTCCGCCGGCCGTGAGAGGAACAGCCGCTATATTGCGAAGGCTCACTGTGTTGTTCTGCGTCCAACGGAATCACCTCATCTCCTTGATTTTGCCTACAGTATAACATGGGAAAGGGGCGCGTCAAGAGGGTACACATGCTACTTCTGCAATTACAAATGTTAGACATAAGAAAATATCATCGAAATAGATTTAGGTTAAACGAATAATTAATTAATACTTTTAGAAAATCATTCCTTAAGCTACTCGGTCACGAGAGCGGGAACACAGTCACTTGGTGCCGATGATTTTCTCTATAACCGGTTTATGCAGTCCGTATATGTCATCCGAGTAAGGGTGATAGGCCGACGAGTTTTTTAGCGACTGGAATAGTTCGAAGAAACAATGGCGTAGGCGCTCGCTTTTGATTATGTAAAACGGGCTGGTATCAGGATCGATCAAGAAAGCATTCTTTTTGAAAAAAGCCGAATCATAATTTGAATAGAATGATAGGTTGGCAGTTTTAAAACCAGCGGCCTTATCAGAAGTTGTAAGAACGCCTAAAGAGATGCGGGGATTGTTTTTAGCGTATATCCTCATCGATTCTATATGATGTCGACGTTCTTCGTTAGTCAATGAGTATTGGACATTTGTCAGGTCTATTTGGCCGTTTTCCAAATAACGGATGAGGGACGGTAAGGGAATCATTACGTCTAATTCCGCTTTGCACAGAAATTCTTCCCAAATAATCTGTAATTGTTCGATATAGGTTTTGTTAACGGGTGAGCTCTGCTCACTGATGCTGGTGAATACGCTATGAGGTAGAAGGTATTCAATGCCGTTAGTCAAAAAAAAGAAAAATTTCGATGAAGCATAGAAAGATGAACGATATCCCATATCGACATTCCAAGGGTTAGAAGCAGTGGACATGAGTTCATGCGAACGTGGAAATAGGAGACTCAATTTACTTGAAATATTCTGAATATTATCGTCAATCCTTACAATGGAGGCAATGACAAAGTTAGAGCTTTCGTCTAAATCGTATTGGACTGTACAGAAGTCTCCGAACAGGATAAAGTGTGTATTTGCGTTTTTTGCGATTTCGTAAAAATGAAAATCAACGGATAAATGTCGGTTTAAAGTATTGTAGATTGCCATAATTCGACTTAAGTCGTTTTCCGCTTTGTTTAAGTCCAGCTCCACATGAATTTTAAGCGCTTTCGTAGTAGGCAAGTCGTCAAAGAGATTCCAGAAACCGGCTTCATGTAGATCGTAGAATTCACCGTAAATAAGTATTTCCTTGGAAGATGACGGAGTCTGTAAATAATGATTCAAAATCTTGCGTAGTGCCGTTGTTACTTCCAAGTGGCCGACGGCAATATTTGCCTCGGGTACCGATACGCCTGAGGTTCCTGGTTTTAGGCGAAGCGAATTACGATACGATTGATTTAAATACTCAGTAATGGCGGCCGCTGTTGAGTCGGCTTGGACGGGGAGGGGAAATATATCTTTAAAAGCCTTTAGCTTATCCGATGTGTCCAGTATGGAAGCGAACAAATGGCCTAAGGCGGTATTGATATTTTGTACGGAGCGGGATGAGGGCAGTTTACAACCGCTTTTCCACTTGCTGATATAGGAGATATCATATCCCGTCGCCTGTGCCAACTCTGCGGATCTGGCATCTGAAAATTTAATGATTTTCTTTAGTGCCGAACTATAACTTTCTTCACCCATAAAAGCTGTCACCCCAAATCATACAAATATATGATACATATAATATAGATAGTGAATTTTATTACATAAACTGTAGTTTCATTTTATCATGGACATATCTTTTTCGTAAGAGAAAAATCAGAAAAATAAATAGAACCAAATGAATTCACTATGAATTCAATAAAGAGTCACGTTGTCCTATTTAATTCACAAACTTTGATGCGTAGAATAGAGCTCAAAGATACAAAAAACACATTTCAGAAAGTGAATAAAGGAACGATTACACATAAAAATTAAAGTAATGCTTAAACAAATCAATATATTGAGGAGGTCTTTTTGTGGAAACATTTATATTCCCGCTTCAACAGCATATCGGAGCTCCTGCAACGCCGAGTGTAAGAGTAGGAGATGACGTTAAACGCGGACAACTTTTGGCCGCTAAAGCGGAAGGCAAGTTGGGAAGCAACATCTTTTCCAGCGTCAACGGTAAGGTAACAGCTGTTACGGACGTGGCCGTTACGATAGATGCCGATGATGTACAGCCTAAGGATTATGTGACACTTACTCAAACGGAGCCGTTGAAACTTATTGAAGAGGCGGGTCTTGTCGGCTTGGGCGGTGCAGGCTTTCCCACGTATGTTAAGCTGGGTAGCAAGTTGAATCCCGGCGGTGTTGTCATTGCCAACGCGTCGGAATGCGAGCCTATATTGTCGCACAACATTAAGCGTATCGAAGAAATGCCCGAACAGCTGATTCGGGGGCTACACATTGCCATGGATATTGTCGGTGCCGATAAAGGGGTTATTGCTATTAAGGGCTATCATACGGAAGCAATTGAAGCTCTTCGTAAAGCCTTGGATGATTCATCGATTGACTTACATCTACTACCCAACATTTACCCTGTAGGTGATGAAAGGGCCATTATCAGAGAAGTTCTTGATAATCTTCTTGATGTCGAGCAATTACCTTTGGCAGCCAATGCTATTGTTATTAATGCTGAAACAGTCTGTCGCGTACAAGAAGCCGTGGATTTAAAGAAGCCGCTTATCGATAAAGACCTGACCGTAGCCGGCAAGATTGCGGGCGAAAATATTCAGGTGTTCCGGGATGTGCCCTTGGGGCGATTGGTCAGTGAAGTTATCGATAGGGCCGGAGGAATTACGGAAGAATATGGCGAACTGATAATGGGTGGTCCTTTTATGGGAAAACGTACGTATCCTGAAGAGCCTATTGTCAAGACTACGGGCGGTATTCTCGTAACTCAGGATTTTATGCGCGGGCCTAAGAAAATCGGGCTTCTCGTTTGTGCGTGCGGTGCTAACCAGGAACGGCTGGAACAGATTGCTGCATCTATGGGTGCGGAAGTGACGGACGTAGAATTCTGTAAGCAAGCTAAGCTGATGAAGAATGGCACAAGAAAATGTGAAAATCCCGGACACTGTCCCGGACAAGTGCAGAAGGTTATGGCGATTAAAAAATCCGGTGCCGACGCCATCTTAATCAGCAATTGTACGGACTGCTCCAATACAGTCATGTCTTGTGCTCCTCAGCTCAAACTCCCGGTATATCATTGTACAGACGGGGCGCTTAGAGCTGTAAATCACAAACTTATACGTCGTATGAAAGAATAAGGTTTTTAACAATGCCAGTCATTGTTTAAAGATAAATATTAAGAAGGAGTGTGATAGTAATGTCGATTACGAAAGAAACCCTGGAACAGCATTTGAAAGATCCGGCAATTTTTTGCTGCCGCAGGGAAAAGGGAACGGTCATCGGAGCCGCGGATTTAGAAGATCCGGCCTTGTTCGATGATATGGTTGACGCCGGTTTATTGACCTTAAGTGATGACGGCCTGACGATTGAAGAAGTCTTGGGAAGCACCTTGTTGGTTGATACGGAAGCTTTGACCCCTATCAAACGTGAAGTGTTGGATAAGGTGAATGAAGTACAAAAAGCTGCACCTGCCAAAGCAGCGGCATCTACGGTAAAGCCTGTAACCCAAATGACCCAAAGTACAGCAGGAGGTAATGGTATGATTCATATTGATATTGACAAATTGGAAGGCCTCTCCCTCGATATTCCCGTAGGAGCGGCAATCGGTGGGGTTCCCGTTGCGGCACCGGCAGCAGCAAACGTCCCCTCAGGTCAAAAGACAGTTATCCGCACCTTATTGAAGCAACATATTAAGATTACGGACGCTGAAATCGGTAAGGAAACTAAGATCGAAAACGGTAAAATTACGATTGACGGAAGCATCGTAAAAGAAGCGGCGGAACAAGATCCCTTATGCGTCAGCCTGGCTTTGGACGTTATTAAACCGAACGAACGTCATATCTACACGGATACGATTATGGATGTGTGCCCTATCGCTACCAAAGTTGAAGGTGAATTGGGCGAAGGCATTACGAAAGTTGCCGACGGTGTTGTATTTATGTTAACCGGTGTTGATGAAGACGGCGTCCAGATTCATGAATTCGGTTCCTCCCAAGGCTTCCTTGACGAAAAGATGTATTTCGGTCATCCCGGTTGTGCCGATGAAGACGATATTATCATTCGTTGCCATGCCGTCATTAAACGTCTTACCGGTATGAGCCGTCCCGGTCCCTTTGCAGCCCATAAATGCGAAGATTTTATCATTCAGGCCGTTCGCGACCAATTAAAGAAATATAAGGGCGAAATTGTTCGTGAAGAACATTGTGAGGACCTTCGTCGTAAGGGAAATCCCCGTGTTGTTCTCGTAAAAGAAATTATGGGTCAAGGTGCAATGCACGATAACGTACTTTGCCCGACAGAACCTTGCGGTATTCTCGGTGGTCAGAAAAATGTTGACCTCGGTAATGTTCCCGTCGTATTGACACCGAACCAGGTTCGTGACGGCTCTATCCATGCGCTCACTTGCATTGGGCCTGCCACGAAAGAAATGACTCGGCATTACATTCGTGAACCGTTAGTAGAAGGATTGGCTGAAGATGAAGAACTCGATTTGATCGGCGTAATATGCGTAGGCTCTCCGCAGGTTAATGATGAAAAATTGTGGGTATCGGAACGTCTCGGTAGTTTGCTCGAAAGCCTGGACATCGACGGTTGCATTATTACAACTGAAGGTTTCGGTAACAACCACATCGACTTTATCCAACATATCGGACAGGCCGGAAAACGTGGCATTCCCGTTGTGGGCGTATCCTTCTGCGCATACCAGGGTCAGCTGGTTGTCGGCAACGAATATGCTAAGGCTATGGTTGAAGAAAACATGGATAAGGGCGGCTTTGAAAACGACGTTGCAGGTTGCTCTTGTGTAACGACATCCGTAGCAGCTCGTGCTATTCAAATGTTGAAGAATGAAATGGCAGGGGTAGAAGTACTGCCGGCTCCTAAGAAATGGAACAACGATGTAATTAACGATAACAATAAATTGGTAGGACAGCCTGAAACGGTTCTCCTCGATGTAGGCACGTTACACTAATGGAAGCACTTGACTATCGTATCGAACCCGCATTAATGGGCGGACAAATTACGGAAATATCGGATACGGACATTAAGGTTAACTTAAACGGCAGATTAGGTGTTCTACATATGAACCCGTATTTAATGGAAAACAAAAAAGTTCGTAAGGATGATAAAGTCCGATTCTATTTCAGTTATGTACAAGTGACGGATAACCCGTTAGATTACGATTACTTGCCTTTAAAGACGGAATCGAACGTTGAACCGTGCCTTGTGGGCGGTACTTTGGAAGAAGTCAACGATACGGCTGTAAAGATTCGAATCGGAGCCGATGCGGGTACTGTTGCAGTACCGCGACGGTGGATCTTCACGGACAAAGAACCGGAAGTGAACGATACAGTCGAGTTTTATTTAAGTCGAGTACAAAAAGTTTAACTTATCTTACACGCAAGATATAAGGGAGGTCTATTCAATGAAATTGACAACAGTAGAAGGGATGCGATCCGAGATTTTCGTACCCCTCACTCCGAAACCGATTTTTACGGAATTAAAGAAACCCTTGAATAAATGCAAGGTTGCATTTATTACAGCAGGCGGTATACATAAGAAGGATCAGACGCCGTTTAATACGTCCGGTGACTTCTCGTATCGTACGATTGAATTCGATACTCCGTCAGATCAACTCATGGTTACCCACGGCGGTTTCGATAATTCTGATATTAACAAAGACGTTAATGCCATGTTCCCTATCGATCGTCTTCATGAACTCGTAAAAGAAGGATTCATTGGATCTTTATCGAAAGAAACATATACCTTCATGGGTGGCGGCGGTAACGTCGAAAAGTTTACTAACGAAACGGGCCCGGAAATTGCCCGTAAGTTGAAGGAGCAGGGTGTTGATATTGTCTTATGCACAGGTGGTTGCGGTACTTGCCATCGTTCAGCTACAATCGTAACGCGTTGCTGCGAAGCTGAAGGCATGAGTTGCGTAGTTATTGCCGCACTTCCTCCGATTGCTCGTCAGCAGGGTGCTCCGCGTATTACGGCTCCCCATGTACCTATCGGCTCCAATGCAGGCGAACCGAACAACAAAGAAATGCAGACGGCTATTCTGAAAGAATCCTTGGAATGGGTAAGAGATTGCCCGAGTTTCAACGGTTTAAAAGTGTTGCCGTACGAATACAGACACAACGTCTAAGATACATATACGGAAAAAGGGTACGATGTTATCGTACCCTTTTTTCGGCATACCAGCTAAAGAGGTGATTTTTATGGGATTGGGACCCAGTACGAAGATGACGACGCTTCATCATTATCGTTGTCCTGTGACCGAAGCCTTAATGGCAGACAAAGACCTGTCTATTCAAAGTGTTATTGTAAACGGAGTATCGGAAGGATATGATGATAAGATTTTTACAGCTGTGCGTACCGGTGAGTTGGGGGAAGGGCTGCATGCAGACGGAGCAATCGTTATTACGGACGGGTGGGGTAATCACCACATCGATTTTGTTACAGCTATAGAGGAACTGGGAAAGAGAGGCATTCCTTCAGTCGGAATGAGTTATATAGCGCAACAAGGGCGATTAGTGTGTACCAATGAATACACGGACTTAATTGTAGACTTTAATAAGAATACGTCCGGATATGAATCTTGCATAGTAGGCGATAATAATTTGGAAAACTATGACGCACGTAAAGCCGTAGCCCTGTTAAAGTTACAGTTAAAGAGAAACGGGATAAAGCTTCAGCAAGAGTCGGATAAACGTGATAAAATTTTATTTATGAAACGGTATGTTCAAACCGTGAGTTGTGTATCCTTTGGTGAAAGAACCGTGCTGGACAAAGGGCGATTGGTGATTCGAAATAATGTGGCGGACGTCTATAAAATTAATAAAGAGTTAATCAGCCGCTTGCATGTAAGTATTATACGTCCTGTAGATAGGCACATAAAGGTACATACGAATCTAGACTTTATGCCTATTGCCTGCAAGGTTGAAGGGCGTTTGGGAGAAGGCAAGACGATGCTGTTGAATGGGATTACGGTTATGATTACGGGTGGTGAAGCCGAGGGTGCCTATGAACCTCATAATATCGGTTCGTCGGAAGGTTATTTGGATGAAGTAATTCGTTTTGACCGTAGTGGTACACCGTCGTCTCAAGATTGTTTGTTACATTTTGATTTTACCCTAGCTCCGGGTAAAGGAAGTACTATTGAAGCAATTCGGGAGGCTCATCGTGCTGCTGATTGTATCTTAAATGAAATACGCCGAGCTATGAAAGCGGCAGCGCCTGATGATGAAGCTTACAGTATATTGGAGAACAGAATCTCACCGAAGAAAGCCAATATTATCGTCGTAAAAATCGTATCAGGGTTGGGAAATATGTATGAGACTGCCGTATATCCTCGAGAGCCGGCGGGAATTATAGGCGGAAAGTATTTGATGGATATTAATAATGTACCTGTTCATATTACCCCGTTACAATGTTTGGACGGTGCTATTCATTCGTTATTGTAAGCAAAAAATTAAAAGCCTTTGACCCAAGCTTATACTTGAGGCAAAGGCTTTTTCATTTATTCCTTATCAGTCGTTAATGATCAGAGCCATGAAGACGAAGTCTTCCGTTCCCTTTGTGTTGTCTACGCCGTGTTTAAAACCGTTAGGCGTGAAGGTGACTTCGCCCGGACCGATTTCCCGGATCGAACCGTTGTCGTTGTAAAGTGCATGCCCTTTGAGAACATAGTAGGTTTCGCTGTTGCCGACGTGTTCGTGGTAGCCCAAAGCGGAACCGGCAGGGATGGTTACTTCCGCATAAAGTCCGCATTTGTCGTTCAGTTCTTCCTTACCCAATAAATGCTTAATATACATAGGACCTTGACCGCCGGCGTGATTCATCTTTTCATCCGTCCGCAAATCGGATGTTACGAAATTTTTCATATTCATAATCCTCCTTCTGAATTGAAGCTCTGTTTATTATACGGCAAAGCGGGTGGAAATAAAACAGACCTGCACGTTAAAGAGCAGGTCTGTCCTATGGAATCTAGTATTCCGTATCTTCCGTTAAAGGTGTTTTTCCGAAGCGGGTTACCAAGTCCTTCTTTTCCCAATGCCATTTGGGTGAAGCCAAACTGATGGAGTCGTCATAAGCAGGTGATTGCATATTGAGGATACCGCAAACCAGTTCGTATACGAGGTCATTAGTGAAGTACGACTGTGCATGAGATTTTAAGGTTGCCGTAATCTCCGGATTACGTTGCATGTAGTCGTCGGAAAGCCATGTAAACATGGGAATCCGCAAAACCTTAAAGCTGGCTCCGTCAGGTTGACGGGCAATGCTCGGGTCCGAACCGTGGTCGGAGAAATAGAGCATGGCATCTAAGTGCAGATTATCTCTTGCGTAGTCGAAGACTTGGGACAAGAACCAATCGGTATATAAAATGGTATTGTCGTAGTCCGCCTCTTGATTTATCTTGCCGTCATCAAATTTTTGGAACTCTGCCGGATAGCGGTTTCTATATTCTATGTGGCTGCCCATAATGTGGAGAACGACAAAGTTCTTTTCATTCGGGTTCACCTTCGTTAAGAACTGTAACAGGGCTCCGTCCAAGGTCGATTCTTTCAAGTCCTGGTCGACCCATTCCGAGACATCTGCTGTCTTGGCAATGAGTGAAATCGGTGTATCGGCTACGCCTACGGAGCCTTGATTACTAAACCAATACGTCTTATAACCGGCTTTTTTTGCCATGTCGATGATAGAAATGGATTCATTAAACTGTTTTGTATTGTAGAAATTAGACTCCGTCAAGGCATGTTCCAATACGGGAACCGTATACCATACACAGCTGTAGACATTAGTAAAGAGGGTAAAGTGCGGGTCTTCTTTTACGGCACTCAACCAAGGCGTATTGTCCGGTGCTGACGGGTTATAGGCATTCATGAGTGTTCGTGTTTCCGATTCGCCGATAACGACGATAACCGTATTGGGTCCCAAGCGAGGATTGAGTTGTACTGCCTGTAAAGCGGCATATTTATCATCATGATTTTCCGCATATAATTTAGCCCGTTCCAAATAATCGTGAGTGTCTAAAAAAGTTCGTACAGGAAAAGAATTAGGCAAGAGTTCGTCGTACAATATCCAGACGGACGGAACGATGACGAGGAGGGACAATAAGGGTAAAATCTTTTTGTATACCGTCGTTTTCGGCAAAGACTGTGCCGTATAGTGGGTGCCGAAGAAGAATGCGATAATAAGGAATAGTAGAAACATCGTACCGATGATCATTCCCGCACCTAACGAATGCAGGTATTCCAGTGTTTCAGCCGGACCGGTTTGGAAGATAATCAAAGAACCGGATGTGGTAATACAAGACTGATACAGACTGTAGTAAGCCCATTGCATGACGTTGACGGCTACGACAAGAAGTAGCAGGCCGGTCATAACTAAAGCACTTATTACGCGCGGTAAGAATTGCTTGGCCGTCATGGATAAAAGAAAAAGTACGGCAAAGAGAAAGAGACCGTTATATATGTCGTAAATATTATTTAAGTAGACCGTGTTGCCGTTAATTAGAGTTATATAAGCCAGATACGGCCCCGTGATTATCCATGACAATCCCACGAGAGCCGGTGCGGCAAGGGTGCGAAACGACAAATTTTGCACGTATAAGGCCAAAGCAACTACGACAGCGCCGACAGCGGGAATAAGGCCTCGCAGCATAGCGTCTATATTATCCTGACCCAAACCGAGGGACACGATAAATTGCCACTGAATACATAAGGCATATAAAATAATGAAGACCCCAATGAGGGATAAGATTCGTTTCTTTGTGTATATCTTATGGGGTTCTTGAATATATTCTGAGTCTGATGATTGATGCATGTAAATAAATCCTCCTCCGGTAACACCGCATTTACGCCACTTATTATACTCTAATGTATATGAATTACATAGTGTTTTTGCTTTTTTGGTGTAACGGCTCGGAAAAATGAAAAAAATGCTCAAAAGAATCGGAAGTTTATTTGAATATATAAAAGAGTATGATACACTGAGTAATGAATAATACACCGATGGATATAAGTTCTATGCGGACGTCGTCATATAGAGGGGAGTGTATTGGAAATGAGTACTGGTGGTAAAAAAATAGCCGTTATCGGTGCCGGACCGGCAGGATATACGGCAGCGCAGGAATTGTCGAAGAACGGTTATACCGTCGATATTTATGACAAAGAGGATCGACTTGGCGGGGCTATTTACACGGGTATTCCCGAGTACCGTATGTCCAAGATCTTTTTGGACAAAGTTTTTGCGTCTATGAAAGAAGATAAAAATATTACTTTTCACTTTAATACGAAAATCGATTGTGAAAGATTTGAGGGTCTAAGGAAAAACTATGATAAAGTTCTTGTCGCCACAGGAGCTCAGATTGAAAATACATACGGCTTTGAACCCGGAAACGGGTTATATGCCGGGTTGACCCTTTTATATGACCTGAATATTCGCGGCAACCATGAGTATTATAAAAAGTATAAGAAGGCCATGGTTTGGGGCGGCGGTAATGTCGCTATGGATTGTGCTCGATCTCTTGTTCGTATTATTGATGACGTGTCGGTTGTTTACCGGCGCTCGGAAGAAGAAATTACGGCTAATAAGAGCGAAATCCGTGATGCACGTAATGAAAATGTTAAATTCAACTTCCTTTGTAATGTAAAACGCGTTCTGCGTGATGATTCAGGCGCCGTCACGGGTGCCCAATTGATTCGACAAGAGCTGGGTGAGCCTGATTCATCGGGGAGACGGTCGCCGCAGTCCGTGCCCGGATCGGAATTTAATATTGATGCGGATATTATTGTCATGGCTATCGGGCAGAAGGTAGATTTATCAGAACTGGCCGAAGACTTAAAAATAACGGAGAATTACCGGACAACCTTGGAAAATGTCTTTATTGCCGGCGATGCCAATGTCGGACCCGCTACTATCGGCAAGGCCTTGATGGAAGGACGTGCCGTTGCGGCAGAGATGCAAAAGGCTTGATTTCTTGTAATACGAACATATGTAAGAACTTGTTTTTTGCATATGTTCGTTTTTTTATGTAAATCTATTGCCAAGGATCAAGAAAATATGATATAATCTCACTTGTTCGAGGCGATTCAGTCGCCCGGAGAGTGTAAAACGGCCTCGTGGTGTAGCGGTTAACATGTCGCCCTGTCACGGCGAAGATCGTCGGTTCAAATCCGATCGAGGTCGCCATTTTTGCTCAGGTAGCTCAGTCGGTAGAGCAGGGGACTGAAAATCCCCGTGTCGGCGGTTCAATTCCGTCCCTGAGCACCATCAATTTCATATGCGGTCGTGGCGGAACGGCAGACGCGCTACTTTGAGGGGGTAGTGAACGTAAGTTCGTATGGGTTCAAGTCCCATCGACCGCACCATAAGTAAATAAGCGCTTCTCGAGAGATTCGAGAAGCGTTCTTTTTGTTTGACAACATTTTATATTGAGGGGTTTGACAACATTTTGACAACACCCAAAGAAAAAGCTTTGACCACATTATGAAGATGCAGTCAAAGCTAGGTTAGAAAATATTCTGTATTTTTGCAATAACATCCGTTTCCATAGCGGGGGTTACGTGGCTATAGGTATCCATTGTCTCTTTGAAGGACGAATGGCCGAGACGCATTTGGATGACTTTGAAATTCACCCCTGCTTCAATAAGTAGTGTGGCATGAGTGTGCCTTGTCCCGTGCATAGAAAAGCCTTTAACCCCTATCTTTTTGGCATATTCTCTTGATACTTTGGTTAACTCGTCAGGGTTGCGAGGACCGCCATTGCGGCCGGGAAAAACCAAATCGTTGTTGATCCAGTCGAAGGTCTGGAATCGTCTGGAGTCAACCACTTTCCTATGAGTCTTTAAAACTGCCAATGTTTCACTGTCCAATGTAATGGTTCGTCTTGAAGCCTTGGTCTTTGTAGTCGGCGATATTTCGCTGTGTCCATTGATTTTAATGGCCGTCTGATTCACAGTAAGCGTGCCGGTCTTGAAGTTAACATCTTGCCAACGTAGCCCTAATAATTCTGAACGTCTTAATCCGGACGTAAAGGCAAGCTTGAAAATAGTATAAAGTTCTTTATTGGTGATGACTGACAGATATTCTTTTACCTGTTCTTTTGTGAGAGTAATCATTTCTCTTGTTTTACGCTTTTTGGGGCTGCTTACTTTATCCATGGGGTTTCGATATAGGATTTCATCGATTACAGCCTGGCGTAGAATTGATTTTAGCAACGTATGTGTATAGGCAATCGTCCTGGGAGACAAATCCATTTCGTCGATTAAATTTCGCAGCACAATATAGTTAATATCGACTAGTCTCATGCTACCTAGTCTAGGCAATATGTATCTATTAATTGTACCCATATATGATTGCATGGTATTAGCTGTGACTGATTTTTCTTTAATGGATGCCCATATATCCACCCAATCTCGGAAGAGCAACGTGTCATCAAAGTGGGAAGCCTTTTTAATTTGTGACAAATAAGCGTCGCATTTCCCCTGGGCTTCGGCCCTTGTCCGGCCATAGAAATATTTACGCTTTCCGTTGACGCTTGCCGTTGCGGTATATCGGCCGTCGGGTCGCTTTTTTAATGCCATAAAAAAAATACAGCTCCTTTCTGTAAAGGGGCTGATTATGATATACTGATAGCGTAATCAGCCCGTGAGACGGTGGATTATGTTGCCGTGGCATTGGTAGTGCCTCGGCGTGCCCGTATTCTGTTGGTAGCAGAGTACGGGCAGTTTTTTTTATTTAGTTTAGTTTTCGAACTATTGGAAAAATTCCAATAGTTGAATTAGGGGATAACTCCTCTGACTTGTAGATTAATTTTAAATGATAGTTAATTGTCGATACGTCTACACTAAAAAGGTTAGCGATATCTTTTTGTGTCATCCAAAACGTCTCGTCCTTGTATACTACAGACGCTTGAATATTTTCTGATGAACTTTGATATAAACGACCCCGAAGATGTACAAGACTGTTTACGATACGTTAAATCACTATTAGTGTAAGACTAAAAAAAACGAACACTAACAGATTAAATCCAGAAGTTTTTAGTAGCCCTCACTGCGGTGAGGGCTTATTTTTTTATATTTCTTTAACAGCATCAACTAGAGCTGTGCTATTCCAATTGACAATTTTATGAGCCGCCTTTTGTACTGCTGAAGGTATGCGTTCATTACCGCGTGGTTTAATGGCGATAATTTTCTTTCCCATTCTAACAGCTTCATCAATTTCATATTGAATCCAATTACTGTGGCTAGCGTACATACCAGCAATTATTATAACAATGCTAGCATGCTTCATTTGCTCTGTTAGTGCCTTTTTTAGTTTTGGCGTGTTTTTAGCATCTACAGGGTCATGTTTCGGGACGCTATAATTGTGATATAATATAAGAGAGCTATCTAGCCACTCAATTATAGTATAATAATCATCATTGTAATTCCAAGCATGGCTAATAAAAATGTTTTTTCTTATTGGGGCGAAAAACATACATACACATCCTTTCTATGGGGGGGAATGAAAATGAAACAAAGATTTATGAAAAAGCCGATTGTAATAGAGGCATTCCAAACTGATAAAGAACTTATTATTCAAACCTTAGAAGGTCCAATGAAAGCTTCAGTGGGAGATTGGATAATTACAGGTATACGTGGTGAGCAATATCCTTGTAAGCCTGATGTGTTTGAAAGTACATATCAACCGGTATCTAATGATACTAAGCTTACTTCTTGCTTGTAGAGCCACTATTCATATTGGCCCAGTTTATATTTTCGTGCGAAATAATTGATTCACATCGTTCGACTAACAATATAAATCGTTCATCATCTGATAACTCTTTATATACACCTGCTTTATTTAAGTAGGTGTATTTTTCATTTTTTAGTAGCTCAGAGGTTTTTCTATACTCAATCCAGTTTTCATGAAAGTTGTGCAAACCATGTAAAGCTACCACAATAACAACGCCCGCAGAGGATGCTGCGATTATATATTTAATGAATTCATATTCTGTAATTGCTGGTGTCAACACGGCTATTATTCCGCCAAGTGCCATTTCAGCCCATTTACACCGTTTAAACCAACTTTGATTAGAACTACTTTTTTTGTCATACCATTCAACCTGATTATCTAAGCGTTCATTTATATATGCGTCTATTTCACATTGTGTCGCCATGATACCTCCTAACATGCAATCAAAAATTAAAATGATGATAAAAGTCGATTCTTGCTAACTCAGCATCATCTATATGTGACATACGAACCATTTGTTCAACAAGGTTCACATGTTCATCTAAGTAAAAATCATCATTAATAATATGCATTAATTCATGTTTAATCTCCTCTCTTAAATTTTGCTCAAAAATAAAGCTATCGTTAGCATACCTTTATTGGGTAAAGGTATCGAAACTCCAGTATGTTCAGCGCCTTAGTAGTAGACCGATATTGTTGTCGGTCTGCTGTAAGGGTCCCGTTCAATAAATTCGTATGGATAATAGGAATAAAACTAAGTATAGCAAAATTATATTTTTCCTATAGGAAAATCGATATATAAAATGTAAAATACGTGATACAATTAGAAAAAGAAGATCAATATATGGAAGGAGGAGGTATTATGGGGAAAATCAGGGAAATAATTTCAACAATTTTCCTCTTTCTTATTTTTACATCAATCGTGTGTATAATAATTTCTTTAGGTCTCTATATAGGGGGTATCCACTTAAATCAATATATAGATATTGGTAGATGGATTGCTAGTATTTTTATTGTTCTATTTTCGCTGAGACGAAAATATTTAGTCATTAACTAGTCGTCTTTGGGCGTTTTTATGTTTAAATCATCAGTAATTTCTTGAAGGACTTCCACGGATACGTGGGAGTCTTTTTTTTGTTTTAATAATTTTAAAATAAAACCTAAGACTCCATCGGTTGACAAGTCAGCGTTTATTCCTTCCTGTGGGGTATAAGAAAAATGAGCTTTTCCACCGACGATTAAAAAGCCAACAATTACAAGACAAAGTATGCTTACTGGGTCACCGAGAAACTCAACAACTCCGGGACTTTGAACGTTTATTCTAGCTGAAATTTTATTAGAAAAAGCGTCTTCTGTTTCCGATTGTCGACTGGCAATCGAATTACTTAATGTCGATGCATATTCCAGTAAACCGGTGATAAATAAAGGCAGGTAGGGAGCCGGTATATTTGACTTTCTCTGGACGGAGAAATTAATATGAGCAACGCCGTCAAGAATATAGTACGGGTTTATAGCCCTTTCTATAAATTCTGTATAGTCATTTGCATTTGATAAGGCCTGTTGATTTCTAAAAAATAAATATAATTTCGAATCAATCATATGTTTTTCGGCAGATTGGATCCATTTAACCGAACGTCTCTTTTTAAAATGGCATGCACCTTTATCTTCAAGAACTTCATTTGTTAATGTTTCTTCGTACCAAGAATCTTCCGTCAAAACACCAAAGGCAAACTTGTTAGAACGAGCTGCAGGAATAATCACAATATCGCCTTTTTTCATTTCATAACAGAATCTGTAAACCTGATTCATAATCCGAGTGGTCATCCGGCCATATATCAATTTATATCCTTTTAGAATCTCTTCAGTCCGTTCTTTTTCGGCAATAGGCTGTATATCATCCCAACCGATTGCTACATAGTTGTTTTTACGGAAATCTTTAAAAAAATCACCACCATTTGTTCTCAGAAACCAATAATTTCTACGGGGAACCTCAACGGGGAGCAGATGTTCTTCTTTTAGATACTTTAACAAGTCTTTTTCTGTAACGGTGGAAAGCAATGGTATATACCTCCTTGAATAAATGGTCTATCAAAATAGATGAGATTATTTTAAAACGATCGCCGCAGTTCAATGACCTTGCCGATAATGGTTACGGGAAGGTCGTTTATTTCTTCGTTTGAGTAGAAGGCAGGGCCATTATGTATGCTTGGCTCCATACTTGGCCTGCACTTCCGGAGAGAAATACATGTTG
>ERZ773051.547-NODE-547-length-25585-cov-33.089463_pt1 | contig 25585 bp, 21 predicted proteins | sample MGYA00580631_ERZ773051 | MGnify/ENA primary metagenome ERZ773051 (study PRJEB29015, sample SAMEA2738137) | human oral metagenome | biome: human oral; feature: human-associated habitat; material: saliva | place: China | collected 2204 ... | reverse complement strand
TTGTTTGTTCGATTGGAAATGAGGCTATTCACTCCAGACATGGCAAATAGTTGCTACGTTTTACCATTGTTTGTTCGATTGGAAATGAGGCTATTCACTCCAGACATGGCAAATAGTTGCTACGTTTTACCATTGTTTGTTCGATTGGAAATGAGGCTATTCACTCTAGACATGGCAAATAGTTGCTACGTTTTACCGTTGTTTGTTCTATTTGAAATGAGGCTATTTACTCCCCTCTTCATTCGGAGAGGGGTGGGGGTGAGGCTTCTTCTCTATTCCATTGTTTCTACCGTCACGTCCTTAAACTCTGCCATAAAGTTGAGCAAATGACTTTGGTAATGGTTTCGCTTCACCTTCATCTCCATCGTAACTAGGTAGTAATGACCCGATGAAGTGTCTTTGCGATTCATCTCATAAGAGTCTATTATCACCTCTTTCTCACGTAATTGCTGTAGAACAAGCTTTATATTCTGTTCTTTCGGAGTGCTGAACGTAACACTAATATTGCGTGTTCCGAAGTGTTGTAAGATGAAATAAAGGGCTTCCAAACATAGGATAACGAGGATAGTTGTTGCGATAGAGAGCACGTACATACCGGCTCCAGCGGTCATACCAATGGCAGATGTCACCCATAAACCAGCTGCTGTGGTGAGTCCTCTCACTACATGTTTCTGAAAGATAATCGTACCTGCGCCAATAAAACCAATTCCTGTGACTACCTGTGACGCAATACGACTGGGGTCGAGTGATACATGCTCGTGCATACTTAGAGCGTCACTGAATCCGAATTGGGATAGAACCATAAACAAACCACTGCCCAACGCCACTAAGAAATGCGTTCGAAAGCCTGCTTCTTTCGCACGATATTCACGTTCCAGTCCGATAGCTCCACCCAACATAGCTGCTATAAACAGCCGTAATATGAACTCAGAAGTTGTTATATTCATGATGTTTATCTTTTAAGTAAATAGGTCTTCGGCACAAAAATACAAAAATAATAATGTAACCTACGCCTTTCTTTGCGAAAAAATACGCCTTTAACCCTTGTCGGGTTATCCTAGGATTGAAGTGTAAAACGCTTTCCTCATAAATGAGGATTGTTTATGTTAAGGCTTATCCGTACCTTTGTCGGATAATTTATTTCGACGAATGAAGCAAGAACTAATTGATAAATACAATGTGTCTGTACCTCGTTATACGAGTTATCCACCCGCTAACTTCTTCCGTCCTTTTACAGGAGAAGAGTATCTGAAAGAGGTTGATTATAGCAATGAGGTGCGTGAAAAGAACCTTTCCTTCTATTTCCACATGCCTTTCTGTCGCCGTCTTTGCCATTATTGTGGCTGTAATTCCTATCCAATGGCTAAGGAAGAGCGGGTTGCAGAATATGTGCAAGCGTTGCATAAAGAGATAGATCTCGTGGCAGCCCACTTGGATAAGAGTAGGCGTATATCGCAGATTCATTATGGTGGTGGTAGTCCAACTGCTATGCCAGTGAGTGTTTTGAAGGAACTAAATGAGCATTTACTATCCTTGTTCTCAACGATAGAGCAGCCCGAGATTGCCATAGAATGTCATCCTGGTTATCTAACGGCAAAGGACTGGCAAGGCTTGTTGGATGCACGATTTAATCGTTTTAGTCTGGGTATTCAGGACTTCAATGAGGATGTACTAAGGCTCGTTAATCGCACACCTTCTGAATTACCAACGGAAGAGATAGTGGCTATTCTGCGTAGCGCAGGTGTTAGTCTTAATATGGACTTCCTTTTTGGTTTACCGCTTCAGACGTCGGAAGGCTTCAAGACAACAATAGAACGTGCTGTAGCAATGCGCCCCGACCGAGTTACAACCTTTAGTTATGGTCACTGCCCATGGATATTTAAGCGTCAGATGATACTTGAGAAGGCTGGTCTCCCTAGTGCGGAAGAGAAGGCAATGATGTTCCAAAGGGCTAAAGAGGTACTGCATGAGGCAGGTTATCTTAGTATTGGTCTGGACCATTTTGTGCTCCCTAATGATGAACTATCTGAGGCTTTGCGGTCGCATAGATTGCATCGTAACTTCCAAGGTTATTGTACTCGTCGCACAACAGGACAAGTGTATGCCTTTGGCGTAACAGGTATTAGTCAGTTAGATACAGCCTATACCCAGAATACAAAGTCTATAGATGAATATATTGCAGAGGTCACAAAGGGCACATTACCTATCCGCAAAGGTTACCAACTAACACCTAGAGAACGAATTGTACGTGAGGTCATAGAGCGTTTGATGTGTAACTATCATCTTGATTGGACACATCTTGCAGAGGATTTAGCAATATCTGTTGCTGAGGTGAAAAGGGCTATCAATTATGATGTAGAACGCCTACAAGAGATGGAACGTGATGGTATTCTTCGTTTGACAGAACATACGTTGGAGATGACAGGAGAGGGCAATCCCTTTGTTAGAACAGTGGCTGCAGCACTCGACCCAATGATGATAGACACTGATAAGAAGTTCTCAAAACCGATATAAAAAGCCTTATATCTCACCCTTGCTTTATTGAGAGAAGAGCGGGCGAGAGGCTTCTATATAACATAAATAATATGGAACAACAAAGAAAGATAGTTGTGGTTGGCGCAGGACTTACTGGTCTTACTTGTGCCGCCCACCTGCGCCATAAAGGTCAGGATGTTGTGGTACTGGAGGCGGCTGAGCGTATCGGTGGACTCATGCAGACGGAAGAGATAGATGGCTTCATTATGGAACAAGGACCGAGTACGGGTACTATTAAATATCCAGAGGTGGCTGAACTCTTCGATATGTTAGGCGATGATTGTGTGCTAGAGGTGGCACAGCATTCTGCTAAGTGCCGTTTGATATGGAAAGATGGGCACTTTCGTGCATTACCTTCTGGACTTTGGACAGCTATCACAACCCCGCTCTTCACTTTGAAGGATAAGTTCCGTATCCTTGGTGAACCATGGCGTAAGAAGGGAACAGACCCTAATGAGAGTGTTGGAAGCCTTGCTGAACGACGCTTAGGGCGGTCATTTGTGGACTATGCAGTCGACCCTTTCCTCTCTGGTGTGTATGCTGGCGATCCCTATAAGCTACCTACTCGCCTCGCCTTGCCTAAGCTCTATGCTCTAGAACAGCAGTATGGTAGCTTTATTAAAGGCTCTATAGCACTGGCTAAACAGCCTAAGACAGCCAGAGACAAGCGTGCAACGAAGGATGTTTTCTCAACGTGTGGAGGATTCCGCAACCTAGTTTCTGCGTTAGGGAGAGTTATAGGTGAGGATAGAATCCTAACGAGTTGCAAGGAGTTGAGAATAGAGCCGTTAGGAGATAAGTGGAAACTAGTTTGGGGCGAGAATACTATAATAGCTGAGCAAGTCATTACCACTTGTCCAGCCTATGCTTTACCCGAGTTATTGGAGTTTTTACCTAAGGAACAGCTCAACGATTTAAGCAACCTTTATTATGCTCCTGTAATAGAGATTGGAGTGGGAATGAGGCATACGGGGCGTGTACATTGGAATGCTTTTGGTGGTTTGGTACCTTCTAAAGAACGCCAGAATGTATTGGGAATCCTCATGCCTTCCGCTTGCTTCGAAGGTCGTTCACCTAAAGAAGGAGCCAATTATGCGTTCTTCATTGGCGGTGCTCGCCATCCAGAATATCTCAATAAGACGGATGAAGAGCTTACGGAATTGGTGAATAAGTCTCTTCATACGATGTTAGGATACCCCGAAGGCACACGTGCAGACGTCATTCGCATTTATCGACATAGCCATGCTATCCCGCAATATATGCCCGAAACGGATGCTAGGCTCCATACCATTGACGTCATAGAACAGGCGCACCCAGGATTGCACATCATAGGTAATCTGAAAGATGGTATCGGGATGGGCGACAGAATTAAGCAAGCTGTGGATATGGCAGATAGGATTAGTTCGATATAAGGAGTTAAAAGGTCTGTTAGACAGCCTTATGGATATACGGGAAGGGCTGAATCACCTATTGTGGTTCAGCCCTTTTGTTATTTCAGAGAATATTAGTTGCCTATTTGTTAGAAGCGATAAGTCACCGTAGCCTTGATGTTTCGTGGTGCTCCAGGGAATGAGCGGAGCTTGTCGTAACCGCCTACCCAGTAGACTTTATTCATCACATTATCAAGATTCAGTTGTACTTGTAGGTTGCGCAGACGATAGTATAAAGCCGCATTCACCAAGCCATATCCAGGATAAACAATCGTATTCTCACGTCGTCCGACCTGTCCATATCGTTTGGTTACAGCATTCAAGCCGAGTCCGAAACCAAAGTTACGTAGCGCACCAGTAGGAACGATATACTTCGACCATATATTGAAGGCATTTCGTGGAGTATTAGGACGTTGCATACCAAAGTCCTTTTCTGAGTCAGTCGCAGTCTTAGTGATTGCTGCATGTGTATAAGCATAGTTAGCAACGATACTCCAGTTTGGTAAGATGAAGCCTGCTATATCCATTTCTATACCCTTTGATGTTTCTTCACCCACCTGTTCCAATCGTTCTGGGTTGGCTGGATCATTTGCATTATAGAGCGTGTTACGCTTTTGAAGATGGAAGAAGGAGAGCGTCGTACTGAGTCGTTTGTCGAACCATTCTCCCTTGAGTCCTGCCTCAAACAGTTGGCTATATTCTGGGTCGAAAGGTCCACCTGTATTAGGATTTCCCTGTACAGACGCACTCTGTGGCTCGAACCCCTTTACCCAAGTACCATATACATTTAAGTTCTGATTAATGGCAACGACTGCACCAATACGTGGTATGAAGGCGTGTTGTGTGGTGCGTGTCTCCTTGTTAGTCTTGTAATTCAAGATATCTGTGAAGTATTCCTGGCGGATACCCAAGAGCAGTTTAACGGGTCCTGCCTCAAGTTGTTCCTGCAGGTAGATGCCGTGAGAATATTGCAAATAAGGCGAGAGAGCCGTTGTTACGAAGACGTATTTAGAGTAGTCACGCTCCACGTTGTTATTATTACTTGTCAAGTCATAATAGGGGACGTTGGTCTTTGGATTACCATCCTTGTCTAGTATGTAGCGTGCAATGTTTGCGGGTTTAAAGGCTGTTGTTGTCGTTCCATCCTTGAGTAGGTATCCGCCAGCAGTCATAGCAGATGAACCTGCCTGCTGTGCCATTTGGAAGTAATCATAGCCCAGCAGGATGCGATGACGCAGCGTACCCGTTGTCACATTATAGTTGAAATAGGTATTAAAACTATTGTTACGGAAGTGGCGCTGACGTATCAGACATTGCATGAGAATACGTGATGGACTTTGTGAACCATCTGCTAACTTCACGTAAGCGTTAGCTTGGTTGTGCTCACGTAAGTCCTCATCGTAGGATGAATTCAGGTAAGTGGCATTGAGTGAGAGGTTATCTGTAAACTTGTGAGTCACGCCAAGCGTGATGTTTACAAGGTTCTCTTTCAGGTAGTCATTCGTAGCTGATAGCGAACGGCTAATAGGTACTGAACGCAAGTCACCATCACCAAAGATTGGCTGACCACGGTCCACTTTGCCATCTGTACGCTGATATACAACATCGACATTGAAGCGTGTTCTGTGTGTTGGTAGGAATGAGAAAGAAGGTGCGATGATATAATTCGTGTTCTCTTGTAGGTCACGATAGGAGTCGGTATGCTCGTAACCTAGGTTGAGTCGATAGAGCAAGGTATGCTTCTTATCCAGCGGTCCGGTGAAGTCGGCATAGGTGTTCAAGGTGTTGAAACTGCCGACAGTTGTCGATACTGTATTGCGGTTATAAGGCAACGGCTTCTTAGTAACACGATTGATGACACCTCCTGGTGCTGCGTTTCCAAAGAGGGCTGAAGCAGGTCCTTTGATAACTTCTACACGTTCGATGTTAGCCAATGACTGCTGTTTCCAAAGGCTAGTTTGTGCACGCATACCATTGACGAGGTTACCTGAATTTCGGTTACCTGTTGTTCGGAATCCACGGATAGAGAAGTCGTTATAGAAGGTGTAAGGGCTTACGCCACTGATATTCTTCACCACGTCGTTGACAGTCGTTGCACCTTGGTCACGCACAAGTTCCTTTGTTACGTAGCCTATGGACTGCGGAATGTCCTTCAGCGGTGTCTCCGTCTTTGTTCCAATGAATGAATTTGTGTTCTTGTATGACCTTTCGTTACGTCCGATAACCTCCACGGTTTGCAATGTCTGGTCATGTAAGAACGGGGTGCTCGATAGCGAGTCTTGCATTAGGCTATCTTTTTGTAGTTCCCCTTGCGAGTGCGCTTGTGCATGAATAGGAAGGGCAGCACTATATAATAAGGTACCCGTCAACAATAAATAAGAATGTAGTCTTGTTAACATGTGATATTTGTTTTAATCCTGAAACGTTATATATTTCGCTGTGCAAAAGTATATAAAACAGGTGAATACGGCAATACCTAAGAATAGGTAATATAGTGCGTTTTAGCGACACATACGAGTCTGCTCAGTGACACATATGTGTTACCACCTGTAACACATACGAGTCATTTCATTTACACGTATGTGTCATTTCGGTAACACGTACGTATCATTTTCGGTTACAATTATGAGTTCTTCTCCCGTCTAAAGGCTATAAGTACATAGATGAGGCTAATGATAGCGACCGCAGTTTCGGCTATGTAGAGACCGCGATAAGCGAAGAGGTGTGCCACGGTTCCCGCTAGTACGGCAACGAGCAGCCCGCTTATATGACTGATTACAATCTGTATCGTGAAGTCTGTACCCTCTCTGCCAGGGCGAACGCATCGCATGGCTGAGGTGTAGAGAACCACGGTAGCTAGTCCGTAACAAGCCTGAATGTAAATGATACCCATGACGAATGCTACCTTATTGAAGTCGGTGAAGGTCATTGCAAGGAAATATACGGGTGCCAGAATGATGAGCCCTGCAATGATGATACGTGCTTTATGTATTCCGATTCGGCGTATGAGTACTCCAGAGAACCATGCCATAATAAAGGAGGCAGTGGTACCAACGATTCCCGTAAGGAAGCCAATCTCCTTCATGTCGTAACCCTTATCAACGAGGTAAGGGCGTAACATGGAAAGAATACCTATTATGCCCATGTAATAGAGCATTAGGAATCCTATCTGCGGCCATATTTCCTTACGTGTAAAGAAGCGGAAGATATCCGTCCACTTGGCACGCTCTCGTGGCTTCTCATTCTCTATTCTGATATGAGTATTGAGCAGTAAGGGAATGATCATCATCGTAACAAATAAGGCTAGGCAGGGCACTACGACATTCCAACCATAGCTTTTAAGTAAGATGAGTAATAGCCCTCCACCAATGACAGCGCCTCCGAAAGCTCCCATAGATTGCATACTGTTCAGCATACTATGATCGTGTTTCTTGAAGGCGAGTATGGCAAGCGCATCAGTAGCTATGTCTTGTGTAGCAGAGGCGAGCATGGAGATGCAGGCGAGGATGATGACGAGCGTAATTTCCGAGTGCACGTTGATGAGCCCAGTGGCTAAGAGTGCAACGGCATATATCAGTTCCGTGGTGATAATCGTTCGTTTGTAGTCGCCCACTGTTACGCAATGTCGGTCAATGAAGGGCGACCAGAGGAACTTAATCGTCCATGGTAGTCGGACGAGGTTTAGCAGTCCGATGGTTGCAAGACTATATTGCCCCTCCCTCATGATTACCTGTAAGGCTGTCATGAGAAAGGATGAAGGTACCATCTGTGCGATGTATAGACAGAAGAACGTACCGAGACTTAGTTTCTTTGAAGATATACTATTGAACATGTGATTCGTTGGTTTTTCTGCCCTAATTCTAGAATGTCACGCTGACAGAAGTACCGAAGGATAGAGGCTTACCCTTCTGTGCGTAGTTACCCGTTGACATCTTGAAGCCATACGCCATATAGTCAGTTCCCGTTAGATTCTTACCCCATAGATCCCATGTAACTATACCCTTTGTGATACTAACTTTCGCATTGAGCGTTGCATAGAAGTTCTGTCGGACGATGTTATCATCAGCCCAATAGATTCGACCGAGACCTGTTAAACCAGCATTAAATACCACCTTATCAAACCATCCAGCCTGCATAATGGTGTAAGTACCATCTAAGGATAGCGTGTGGTTAGGCACCATAGGAAGTCTATTACCAGAGAAGTCCTCGTTAGCACTCTTCTTGTATTCCAAGTAACGAGCATGGGTGTATCCGTAGTTCATTGTGAGCTGTAAACTCTTGATTGGATGATAAGCCATTGAAAGCTCGAAACCCTTGCTATCGGTGTGCCCTGCATTAGCAATCACGTTACCCACACCAGGGACAGTGTAAGTCGTTTGCATGTGTCGCCAGTCAATGTAGAATAAATCAGCCTCGGCTGTCATTCGCCCATTCAAGAACTTTAATCGTGTTCCAACCTCATAGTTCCAGCTGTATTCTGGAGCGTAAGTACGCTCGGCATCAGTCTTGAATATCGTGTTAAATCCGCCTGGCTTATACCCCCTAGTGACACTCGCATAGTAGAGGTTATCCTTGTTTGTGAGATATTGAAGCGTGAACTTAGGTGTGAATTGGCGGAAGCTAGCACTACTAATAAAGTCCCTTACATGAGCCGTTGCGCCTGTTGTAAGCGTCACCTTCTCCTGGTTGTAACTTGTCTTTGCGTGCTCGTAATCAAAGCGTAAACCCGCTGTTGCTGATAAGCCTCTCCATATATTATATGAGCTTTGATGATAGATTGCATAGCCCGTAGTGGGGTTCTTATAGGTAGTAGGCGTTGAGAAATTCCTCGTGTAATAGCTCGTTTCAGCGAATTGGTTGGAATGTAGCAACATACCAAACACGCCAATAATCCATTGGTAACGCCCCTTGTCATTCGACTTCAAGGTGATGTCCTGTGATAACATATTCTGATGATAGCTATTATCAGTGAAGAATATGTCCTTCGGGGTGAAGTCCTGGTCAAGTCCTTGGTGTGATTTGATGAATTGATAAGATGTCTGACTATTGAAACTAATATGTCCGTTCTCATATCGTACATTGAAACCAGTAGAAGAGATAAGACGTTTGTAAGGGCTATTGCGGTTATAACTGATAGGCGACAGCTCATCTTTTACAATGTCATAAGGCGCATAAGGATATCCATTCTGCTTACTAAGTGTGAGCGTACTATTGAGATGGATGAGCCAATTCGTGTTGGGTCTCCAATAGAGTCCTATGCGTCCTTCGCCTTCATTCAGCTTGTCAGCCTTCTCATTTAGGAAGTGATTGGTAAACATACCATCGTTGTGATGATAGGAGATAGCGGTAGAGATACCGAATTGATCACTCACTTTCGAATAGTTAGAAGCCTGTGCAACGAAGTCGTTAAACCTTCCATAACCAACTTTGATGCGTGTCTTTTGATAGTCAAGAGGGTTATGTGTGTAGACATTAATAATGCCTGCAATAGAGTTACGCCCGTATAAAGTGCCTTGTGGACCTCGGAACACATCCACGGCGGCAATATCACTAAGGTCAATGTTGAATGCTGATGACTCAAAGTGGGGCACACCATCAACATAGAAGCCCACCGCTGAGCCCTTACTCTTCGAGCCTATACCACGGATATATACTGGTGTATTAGCATACGAACCATAGTCAGGCATATAGAAGTTAGGCATCACAGCCGTTAACTCCTTTAGATTCACAATCTGCTGGTTCTGTAATTGCTGAGTGCTAATGGTTGATACAGCCGTAGAGGTTAGGTTTCTCTTGTTTTGCTTAAAGTCAGTTACTACGATCTCTTCAAGTGATACGTTCTTGTTCGCTGTTGAGTCAGGGTTTATCCCAGCTGCCCCACTGATAGTTAGGGACGCAAATAATAAGGCATTTAACATATAAGATGGCTTAATTTAAATGTTTTTGTGCTGCAAAGGTACGGATGATGACTTATCCTGACAATCCTCATTTATAAGGAAATTAAGTTGTCTAACTCGTGCTAACAAGCAAAGAGAATGAGATTACAGCAGGCTGGCAAACGCTATTTAATATATTTTCTAATATAGGATAAGCCCTATCTAAAATACTTTTCTTACCTTTGCAAGGTATATTTAAACGATAGAAACGAAATAAGAAGGATGAAGAAGATATCATTTCTCATAGCGATGTTGGCGGTAATACTCGCTTTTGGTTCATGTAGTAAGAGCGAGACTTATGCCAATCAACTCGATAGAGAGAAGAAAGCGATGAACGACTATATCATCAAGCATAGCATTAATGTCATTACGGAAGAGATGTTTGAGAAACAGGGCTTCACGACTGATGTCACCAAGAACCAGTATGTGCTCTTTAAGAATACGGGCGTGTATATGCAGATAGTAGATAAGGGGACAGGTAGTGCTATTAAGCAAGGTGAGACCGCAACTGTGCTTTGTCGCTTCCGTGAAGACAATCTCTTAAAAGACACCTTACAGCTTACAAACAATGTACTATACTTTGGAGGTAAGGTAGATAAGATGTCTGTGACAAACACAAGTGGTACTTATACGGCTTCGTTTGACCCATCTTCTAGTGTGATGTATGATGTTTATAAGACGGCATCTGTACCTGCTGGTTGGCTCGTACCATTACCTTATATTAAGATAGGACGTATCACTTCGGCAACTTCAACACTAGCTCATGTGAAGTTAATAGTTCCATCACAACAAGGTCAGATAGAGGCGTCTCGCAATGTTTATCCATGTTTCTATGATATAACTTATCAGCGCGGTTTCTAACATCCAGCACATTAATATATAATAGAGGGTAGCTGACTGCCCTCATAAAGATATTCAAGCATGACTCTTATAAAATCTATTTCCGGCATCCGTGGTACTATCGGAGGTCGTGCGGGGGATACTTTAAACCCGCTGGATATTGTTAAGTTCACATCAGCTTATGCTACTTTCATTGCTCGTAAGCACCCAGGAAAGAAGTTAAAGATAGTTGTTGGGCGTGATGCTCGTATCTCTGGACCTATGGTTAAGAATGTGGTATGTGGCACATTGATGGGTATTGGGGCAGATGTAATTAACATTGGGCTTGCTACAACGCCTACCACAGAGCTTGCTGTGCGTATGAGTGGTGCTGATGGAGGTATTATTATCACTGCTTCTCACAACCCTCGTCACTGGAATGCACTGAAACTTCTGAACGAGGAAGGTGAGTTCTTGACTGCTGCTGATGGTGCTGAGGTACTCGATATAGCTGCACGTGAAGATTTCGAGTATGCTGATGTAGATGGAGTAGGGAGTTATACGGATGATAACTCATTTGATGAACGTCACATTGATGCGGTTATGAAGCTTGAATTGCTCGACCTTGAGGCAGTCAAGAAGCGTAAGTTCCGTGTGGTTGTAGACTCTATCAATTCTGTTGGTGGCGTCATCCTTCCTAAGTTACTAGACCGTCTTGGCGTTGAATATAAGTTCCTTAATGGTGAACCAACAGGTGACTTCGCTCATAACCCAGAGCCTATTGAGAAGAACCTAACGGGTATTATGGACGAAGTAGCCAAAGGTGGCTATGATCTCGGTATCGTTGTTGACCCTGATGTGGACCGTTTAGCATTCATCCAAGAGGATGGTAAGATGTATGGAGAGGAATACACGCTCGTCACAGTGGCTGACTATATCCTCGACCATGTGAAGGGTAGTACCGTAAGTAATCTCTCTTCAACGCGTGCTCTACGTGATGTAACCGAGAAGCATGGCTGCAAGTATTACGCTTCAGCAGTCGGTGAGGTCAACGTAACCACAAAGATGAAGGAGGTGGGAGCCGTTATCGGTGGTGAAGGTAATGGTGGCGTCATTTACCCAGAGAGCCATTATGGACGTGATGCACTCGTTGGTATAGCTTTATTCCTTAGCTCATTAGCACAAAAGGGAATGAAGGCAAGCGAGTTACGCAAGACTTTCCCAGAGTATTTCATAGCAAAGAATCGTATCGACCTTACGCCAGAAACGGATGTAGACGCAATCCTTGTTCGTGTAAAGGAGTTGTATGGTCAAGAGAAAGACGTGCATGTTACGGACATTGATGGTGTGAAGCTCGACTTCCCAGATGCATGGGTTCATCTCCGCAAGTCAAACACTGAGCCTATCATTCGCGTCTACAGCGAGGCTAACACGATGGAGGCTGCAGATGCATTAGGCAAGAAGCTCATGCAAGTAGTTTACGATATGCAGTAGTACTCACCTTATATTATATAAGAGAAAGGAAGCTTTAGAACTATTCTAAGGCGTCCTTTCCTTTTTTATAAAAGGCTATCTCCCAACCTCTCTCCATTCCGTAAGGGAAGTAGATAGCGTTGTTTGTATATAAAGGAGATATTCCTTTGACGAGAAGAGGGCGTTTCTTCGGCGAGTAGAAGGCGTTTCCTTATGATAACGAGAGGCTCTCTTGGTCACGAGGAGACGCCCTCTTTATTTCCATTCATTAGCCCTCTTCATTGAAAGTGATGGTGCTAAGTAGTACAGCTGAAGGCATTTGTCCTACTAGTTTTCGATAGTCTCTTGTAGAGATATAGCCCATGACTATTCCTAAAGATAACTGTGTAGTATAAAAAAGTTATCAGAAAATGTCTCAATTAGTTGCTTAATATCTAAGAATTACCTATATTTGACGCGTGATACCTATGCGATCCTAAATCATAAAAGCAATATACTAATCTAACAATGTAATCTTATGAGAAAAACAAAGGAAGAACTCAAGTCTGCAAGGAAGGGCGAGAGACTATTCATGGCGAGTCTATTTGCTACTTCGTGTTGCATGCTCCCAATGGTTGGTCTAGCATCTCCTGCGGATAATGCTGTCATGGTTGTGCAGCAGAAGAGCAATGTAATTCATGGTATGGTGATGGACAATAATGGTGAAGCCATTATAGGAGCTTACGTCGTGAAGAAGGGCGAACGCAGTGGAGCTGTCACTGATGTGGATGGTAAGTTTACGATAGATGCGACGGATGGAACCGAATTAGTCGTGAGTTATGTGGGCTTCCAGTCTAAGACCTTCGTAGTGAAAGCGGGCAAAGCAGACTATTCCATCACGCTAGAAGCTGATAATAAAGTGCTAGATGATGTTGTTGTTGTTGGCTATGGAACCCAAAAGAAGGTGAACTTAACGGGCTCTATTGCTACCGTATCAGCCGATAAGTTGGTGAATCGTACGGGTAGTGACGTATCGAACATGTTGACAGGTCTCATGCCTGGTGTTACTATTATCCAGAACTCCAGTATGCCAGGTGCCGACCAGGGAATCCTTCGTGTACGTGGATTAGGCACCATGGGTAACTCCAGTGCGATGGTGATAGTCGATGGAGTAGAGTCCAGTTTGAGTGCTGTAAACCCCAACGATATAGAGAATATATCGGTATTGAAGGATGCAGCAGCCTCTGCCATCTATGGCGTTCGAGCAGCTAATGGTGTTGTTCTCATTACAACGAAACATGGACAGAAGGGGCGTACAACCGTCACTTATGATGGCTATGTTGGTTGGCAACAAGCCACTCGTATGCCTAAATATGTTGGTTCTTATGACTATGCGAAACTGATGAATCTTGCTTATAAGAATGATGGGCAAGCCGCACCTTATAGTGATTCTGCCCTACAGAAGTTCAAAGATGGTAGCGATCCCGACCGTTATCCAAACTCTGATTGGTTGGGTGCTTTGCTAAGTGAAAAGGGCTTCTTCCATAACCATCACGTGGGTATAAAGGGCGGAGGAGAGCGCGTTGTATACTCTTTGGCGATGAACTATTTTGATAAGGACGGCTTGATTTATAACACAAACTACAAGAAGTTTAATATCTTAACCAACCTTGATGCACAAATAAATAAGCGTGTTAAGTTGTCAACGAATCTATCGCTCTATCGTAGTAAGCAAACATCTCCTGCAGAAGGGGTGAGCAACTTGATGCATTATGCCTTTAGAGAGGCGCCTACAACAGCCATCCAATATGCAAATGGGCACTATCCTCTCTTCAAAAACGAGCATAACTCGGTTGCTTCCGCTCGAATGGGTGGAACGAGCACAAACGTTGTAACGAGTGTTCAAGGTAATCTTGGATTGACGGTAGACATAGTTGATGGCTTGAAATTCCGTGGTATTGCGGCTTCTTCATTCAGTCTTTCTGACAATCCTGTACATAGTATGTCAATGCCATTCTATGGTATCAATGCGGGTGGCGAATCGTTGGTGAAGACCACACAAAGCTATATCTCAGAGTACGACATCAAGTATTTTGAGACGAACCTACAGGCTTATCTTGATTATAACAAGACCTTCGGGAAGCACAGCATTAGTGGTTTACTAGGCTTATCTCAGATCTATCAGCAAACACGTTACCTCTATGCAATGCGCAAGAACTTACCCAATAGCCTCAGCCAGTTGAGTGCTGGTGAAGTAAAAGGGCAGAGTACAGATGGTAATGAGGTTGAGTATGCGCTGCGTTCAGCCTTTGGCCGCTTGAATTATGTATATGCTGATAAGTATCTCTTCGAGGCTAACTTGCGTTATGATGGTACTTCACGCTTTCCAAAGAATAAGCGATTCGGTGCATTCCCATCCTTCTCTTTAGGTTGGAGAGTATCTGAAGAAGCCTTCATGCAGTCTACTCACTCGTGGCTTAACAACTTGAAGTTGCGCCTGTCATGGGGATTACTTGGCAATCAAGAGACCGTTAATTCTGATGGTTCCGTCAACTATTATCCTTACCAGAACACTTACAGTTACGGTTACGATTACAGTTACAACGACCAGTTGCAGTCGGGTATCTCCATCTCATCACGTATGGCAAACCCTAATATTACATGGGAGAAGACAGCGCAGTGGAACTTTGGTATAGACGCAACTCTCTTCAGTAACCGCCTGAACTTCACGTTGGATGTGTTCCGTAAGGATACGCGCGATATCCTTTTACAGCTCCCTGTTCCTGGTATCTTGGGTGTTGATCCTCCTATGCAGAATGCTGGTAAGGTGCGTAATACAGGTTTCGAACTTCAAACGAGTTACAACAATCATGTCGGTGACTTCGTCTATTCTATAACAGGGAACTTCAGTTATGTACATAATAAGATAGTCGACCTCAGTGGAGGCGATGTCCCTGGGCAGTCGGTAGGTGACCCACTTTGGGCATACTATGGCTATGTGTGCGATGGAATATTCCGTTCACAACAGGAGATAACCAATCATGTTAGGCAGTCGATGGGCGATCCCGTACCAGGTGACTTGAAGTATCGTAATCTCAATGATGACGATAAGGTGGATAGCAACGACCGTAAGATTCTAGGTTCATACTTCCCTAAGATCAACTATGGCATTAATATCAACTTGCAGTATAAGGGCTTCGATTTCAGTGCAGTGCTACAAGGTGCCGCCGACGTGAAAGGCTTACCAGTGCCCGAGATACGCTATGCCTTCTATAATGGTGGTAAGGTGACAGACAAGTACCTCGATAGTTGGACAGAGGATAACCCAAATGCTTCGATGCCACGACTATCTATGACTGACAAGAAGAACAGGCTCATCTCGAGCTTTTGGGTACAGGATGCTTCTTACTTGAAGATGCGCAATATCCAACTCGGATATACGCTCCCTGCAAAGCTAATGAGCAAGTATGGAGTTAGTAGGATGCGTATTTATGGTAGCATAGATAACCTCTTTACCATCTCTAGCTTCGATAGTGTAGACCCAGAATTAGTTTCTGGTAACTACTACCCATTGACGCGTAATTATACTATAGGGCTTAACATAACATTCTAAAAGATTACAATCATGAGAACAAAATATAGTATTGCTGCTTGCTTGTTTGCATTTGCTTTCCTTACTTCTTGTAATGATAGTTTCTTGCAGCGTGACCCTAAAGATAAGTATTCGGATGTATCTTTCTGGAAGACTCCAGCGGAGGCAGAGAAATACGTGACTGGTATAAATCTATATCTGGTAGCCCCCGAGAACCACACCATTATGACGGATTGTTACACTGATAATGCCGTCCCTGTGCACGTGGGAGCAGAGCAAGGGTCGCTATCAGCTGGTACGGCGGTGTCAACGAATAGGCATTTCCAACAGGTTTGGGATGCTGCCTATGAGGGTATCCGACGCTGTCTGGTGTTCTATCAACATATAGATAATGTGCCCATGGCGGCTGCTGATAAGGCAAGACTCACGGGGGAAGTGCAGTTCCTAGAAGCCTTCTTCTATTCAACATTGATGAAGTTTATGGGAGGGGTGCCTATCCTTGATCACCCGCTTGCGTTGAGAGAACCAATGCCAGAGCGTGCTACGGAGGAAGAGACTTATAATTACATTGTAAGTCTACTTGACAAGGCTGCACCAGCATTGCCTGATATCCGTCAGAGTAACGATCACGGCAAACCTAGTGCGGGTGCTTGCTATGCGCTCAAAGCACGATTGGCGCTCTATGCCCATAAGTATGACGTGGCTGAGCAAGCCGCTAAAAAGGTGATGGATATGGGAGTATATGGCTTATATAACAATTATGCCAACCTCTTCCAGCCTGTTGCTGAGGACTGTAACGAGATTATATTCGACCGCGAATACCTGTCGAATCCTAAGAACTCCAGCGAGGGAAGCATGATAGGACTATTCTTTGCACCTATTGTAATGGGTGGTTGGGAAGCCTTGTCGCCAACGCAAGACTTAGTGGATGCCTATCCTTGCACTGATGGAAAGTCCATCCAAGATTCGCCACTTTATGACCCTAATCATCCGTTCGAACACAGAGATCCCCGCTTAGCAGCCTCTATCCTATGGAATGGTTCGATGATTGCAGGTCATGAGTACACGACGAACAGTATTGGTGATGGCAACCACACACGCACGGGCTATTGTATGCGTAAATATATGAATCCAGAGAACGATGGTATCAATAATTACGACTGGACAAACTTCATTTATATCCGCTATGCAGAGGTGCTACTCACTTATGCTGAGGCGCGTAACGAGCAGCTTGCCTCACCTGATAACCAGGTCTATGATGCGGTGAATGCTATTCGTCAACGCCCTAGCGTGAATCTCCCAGCATTAGCTTCTGGTATGACCAAGGATGAGATGCGTGCGGCAATTAGGCTTGAGCGTCGCCTAGAGTTTGCCTTTGAAGGCATACACTTGTTCGATACACGTAGCTATAAGACGACAGAGGCTGACGTGAAGAAACCCGTTTATGGTATGCGCCCTGACGGCACGAAGTTCCTTGTAGAACAGCGTAAGTTCAATCCTAATCGCGATTACCTGTGGGCTATCCCATTGACAGAAGTCGATTTATCAAAGGGTGTCCTAAAGCAGAACCCTAACTGGGATTAAACCCTTCTGATACCTCATAGAGAAAGCCGTGCTGCGAGTAATGATTCGTAACACGGCTTTCTCGCATTATAGCTGTTTATGATCTACTAAAATCGATACATACGAGTCAGCGTTCTGACACGTATGTGTTAACGCCACTGACACATACGTGTTATTGAGCTGAATCGTATGTGTCATTGTGCTGACACGTATGTATTAAAAAACATGGGAATTATGTGTCTGTATTTGAACTTATTAGTTTCAAGATAATTCTCACTTATTCTCAAGGTGGAGTCTCACGTATTCTCAAGAATATTCCTACTTATTCTCAAGGTGGAATCTCACTTATTTCATGGAAAGAGGGTAGAGGCTGTTAGCTGATAATCATTGCTAAGAGTAAGTCCTTCTCATGGCTTATATTAGTGCCGTAGATACTATTGTCACATTGCTCTTCACGTCTTATAGAGCTATTCGGATGGGGAATAAGCCTTTATAGTAGTCTTATCTGCACATTTTCAGCAACCCCTCATCCATTCTTCCGATTCTCCTTATTAGGCAACCCTAGCTTCCGTTATCAGTCGTCCTAGTTCTTCTTATTTGCTTTTCTAGCTCTCCTTATTCACTATACTATAACAAAAAACGGAAGACCTTATATAAAGTCTTCCGTTTTTAAGGGTGGAGGGTGGGACTCGAACCCACGACATTCAGAACCACAATCTGACGCTCTAACCAACTGAACTACATCCACCGTGTTGGCTATTTCTTTTTAGCGTGTGCAAAAGTACGGCTTTTATTTGAACTGACCAAATATTTCCCGTACTTTTTTAATATAATTCCTTACTTAGCAGGTGTAGCTGGAGCCTGTGGAGCGTTGCCCTGCGCACCTTGTGCTGGGGTAGCTTGCTTTTGCTGACTTGCGCCAAAGTTAGGTAAGTTGTTAGGATTTGTTGCGCTATTGCCCGTTGCAGCTTTCTCTATAACGCTCTCATCTGTGTTTGCGGTTGGAGCAACATATGCGCTTGCAATACTGATAACAACCATTGCAATTGCCAAACCCCATGTAGCTTTCTCTACGAAGTCAGTAGTCTTACGAACTCCCATGATGGCATTAGATGAAGAGAAGTTAGACGATAAACCACCTCCCTTTGACTCCTGAATCAAGACAACTCCTATCATCAAGAGCGCAGCAATCACAATAAGGATTACGAATAACGTGTACATTTTCTTGTCTTATTTAATATTGTTATTTATTATCAATTTCTCTAAGAAACGTATTTGATCTGCAAAGTAACGATTTTTTTTCGGATATACCAAATTTAATCGCTTAATAATTTCCAGTGCCTTAGAATATCTACCCTGTTTGATGTATATACGTGCCAAAGTCTCGGTGAAGTAACCAGTATCCTCTGTTTCAGCTGCTTCATCATCATTGTTATCCTCGGGTTCGTATTCTGTTTCCTCTTGTAGGGTAATTTTACCACCCTCGTTATTGATGAAGTCATCAATTAGCTCTTGTCCTTTCAGCTGCGGCGTTCTATCTTGCTTCTGCTCGCTCTCGCTTTCAAGTAAGTAAGCTACGTAATCAACAGTAGCATCAGCAGGTGTTGGCTTTCGATGAGGTGTTGCCGTCTCTTCGCTATTATCTTCTGGAATTTGATCAAGGAAGGAGTCAATGAGCGAGCGAGTACGATCTTCTTCTGCTTGTTGTGTAAGTTGCTTGTCTTCTGTAATAGCTTTCTGATTAGTTTCTGCCTGCTTCTCTTGCGTTGCCAGTTGATAGTGGATACCCTCAACAAGGTTAAAGAGTATGCGACAATCAGAGATATAGACAGCTGCCCGCCGTAATTCATCATCAAACGTAGGGTCGTGCATTAAGAAGAGATTCTGCAACAGAAGGATGCGTGCTGGCTGATAGTAAGGATATAGCGCAAGCAGACTCCTAAGACTGTATAAAGTCTCCTTGTTCAGTTTCTCCGGATGTTTAATGAGGTTGGCAATATCCATTGGTTGATGTGTGATAGACGATGATTATTAGTGAATAGCGTTCTTTCGGATTACCAGTTAGCAACTGTAGCGTTGAAGATCTGGTCAGTTAAATCCTTTATCATATCCGTAACCAACTTCTCTTGTACGGAGTTTAGACTTTGCGTAGTAGAGTAGCTAGACGTAGCAGTAAACTGGCGTTCGAAATCTTCCTTATGGTTTGTATTATTCGTAAAGCGCACATTCACCGTTATCGAAAGTTCCGTCTGAGCCGAGTAACCCTCGCTAGACACACTCTTATTGCGTTGTTGGTACTGCGTTATCTCACCTTCTATCTTCATATCACCATTCCGCTTTACTTGTTGCAAATGCGTATGGTTAGCAAAGACATCCTTCAGTTGATTGTTGAACATTGGTCCCATAGGTCCCCATACGTAAGCAGATCTGATAGGGAAGTCCGCAATCTGAATCGTATGCACCTTATCATAATTGATACTTGCACCATTAAACTTATAGGAAACACTGCATGCTGCCAGCAGAAGCACACAAGTAATTGCGAGCCCCCACTTGCCTAAGCGCATTGACTTAAATCTCTTTCTATTATTCATCTTATGTTAGAATCGCTCTGTGAAGTCCTTATTCTATAGAATCTTTCTCCAATCCATACTGCTTAATACGGCGATAGAGTGTGCGGTCACTGATACCGAGCTCTTGCGCTGCCTTCTTCCTATTCCCATGATTGCGCTCTAGTGCTTTCTCCACTAATTGCTTTCCAATATCGTTAAGATTGAGCGTCTCTGGCTCTGATATTTCCTCTGCTACCGCATCCTCAACTTGTTGTAACGGGGTCTGAATAGTCTGTTTGTCAGGAGTAGTAGGTAGATTAGGTGTTGCTATAGGTGCAGGTTGGAACCCACTTGCACCATTGAGTTGTCTACTCTCTTCTAACTGCTTTCGTACATTGTTAAGGTCACGACGCAAGTCACTCACGTTGCCCCTTAACTCGTATAGAATCTTATACAATATCTCTCGTTCGCTCTCATAACTCGGCGAGCCGTTGCCGTTTGGAATCGTTGCCAACTGCGTACTATCCTGATCGCGGGGTATGAAGTGGAGCAAGGTCTCTGCGTCAATCTCCCGCTTCTCGCTCAGCACAGACATCTGTTCCGTAATGTTCTTCAACTGTCGAACATTGCCCGGCCACTTGTATTGCAGCATTATTTGGCGTGCTTCCTCAGTCAGAGTAATCTTCGGAATACGATACTTCTCCGCCATTTGCATAGCGAACAGGCGGAAGAGCAAGATAATATCTTCCCCGCGTTCTCTAAGTGGTGGCATCTGAATAGGAATCGTATTTAAGCGGTAAAACAAGTCCTCTCTGAACTTACCTTCGCTGATAGCCTTACGCATGTTGACATTCGTTGCGGCAACAATGCGCACGTCTGTCTTACGAATCTCCTGTCCACCCACACGTATATATTCTCCCGTTTCCAGCACACGCAACAGTCGTGCTTGTGTTGCGATAGGCAATTCGCCCACCTCATCGAGGAAGATCGTACCCTTATTAGCTATACCGAAATATCCCTCACTCTCACCGATAGCACCCGTAAAAGAGCCTTTCTCATGACCAAAGAGTTCGCTATCGATAGTTCCCTCAGGGATAGAACCACAGTTTATTGCGAAGTATTTCTCCCTTCTACGTGGTGAGTTATCGTGGATTACGCGTGGGATAATCTCCTTACCGACACCACTCTCACCGATAATTAATACAGACAAATCCGTAGGCGCAACTTGAAGTGCTACGTCTAAGGCGTGATTCAGCCCATCGCTGTTACCTACGATGTTATATCTCTGCTTGGTTTGTTGTAATTCTCTTGTATTCATTCGACTGACAAAATTACCTATTTAATTTGAATAAGCTGCAAGATTGGCAGACTTTAACAACTCCTTTCAGCTGGCTTTTAGGCTTTACTAACTTGTATGAGGCACTCTATTTATTCGGCTAATATAACATAAAAGAGTCTCGCCAAATCAGGAAAAGTCACATTAACGAATATCCCTTGAGTTTCAAGTAATGAAACGGTAGGTTTCATAGGATGGAACCGTGCGTCTCATTCACTGAGTGTCTAAGAAGGATATTAAATAGTCTCTATCCTTAAAATACGACTTTTAGATAAATTTAAAAGAATCATTAGATTGTCATATTTACTTCTATTCTGTTCATGTCTTAAAGAGATTATGTGTAGACCTTTCGCAGGAGAGGATACACCCTTGTTGGGTTTTGTTGAATAGTATATATAATAATACTTATAAAGATTAACTAATACATAGATACGCCCCCGATACATATATGCAAGGTATTGTTTGAAATAAGTATTTAGATCCAATTGTATTGTATTGCCTGGTATCATCTTTGGTAATTGCTTGCTTAAAATACCTCTAATTTTTGTCAACTCTCCTTCTGATAGTTCATAATAAACCTTATCCGTCCCATAAAAATGTGTTCCATTGCTATATATAGCAGTTGCTATCATCGGAATATCAAGATCCTCTTTTGAAACCTCTGTAGCATATATTTTCTGTTGTAACACATTATATTCTTTTGTTTTTGGTTGTTTATCATTACAAGTACAACCTACAAATGTAAAACAAAAAGCTATAATTAAGAGATTACTTAATTTATACATAATTTATTTCTTTTTTGTATTGAGTCTATAATCAAATCCTCTTGTACCAGGTTGTGCTTTTGCACCATATATAATTTCTTTCCCCGCTGCATCTTTAAAAGGAGATCCATTCATATATACATGCCATAATCCTGAACGTTTCTTCTCATAGTGCTTCCCGTAAACTAAAGAATTAAGCCATTCTCCTTTTTCTTTTGTGGTATGTAATGTTACATCTGGGGCAATAATGATAACCCCTTTAAATTCTTTAGATACAGAGATTTCTTGTGCAAAGGTAGATGAAGCACAACTATGTAAGACCAATATAGGATGACCATTGTTCCTTTTCCGCCATCCCTTATCGGCAATGTCTATACGCCTTGCAAATAAAGAAACATCCCTAGATAAGTATGAAGCAACTTCCATCCACCGCTCTCCTGAACTAAGTTTAGATATACCTATCCCCCATGCTTGTTGACGATATTTTTTATCCGAAGGGTCTTTTAGTCCATGAACCCATATATTTACAACATTATTATCATAATTGTTTCTAAAATATGCAGAATTATTTCTAATATCATTTTGTGGAGGAATACCTTTTGTCAATATAAACCAATTAAGTTTCTTATCACCTTTTTAATCTATAAAATTAATGGGATGGTTGTCACAATAAGAGTAAGAACTACTAAATGGCATTTCTCCTATACGTGGATCCACTCCATACCAAATACTTGTAATAGGATTCATGTACCTTGCACCGTAATAGTACAAGCCAGTTTCCTCATCAAACTGTTTGCCATTGAATTTATACGGCAGATCTTCGCTGCTGCTGTGCTCATCAACTAACAGTTCACCGTATGGTAGGTAAGCATCATATTGAGTGATGTTAGCTTTGTCATCTGTGATGTAAGACGTACTGCCGAGGTGGTCACTGTGATAGAAGAAGGTCTCCTCCTTTGTAGTGTCGTTTAGAATATAGCCATAACCAGCCTGTGGGTCATCAGGGTTGCTCGATGCGTTCACCATCAACAAGTATGTAATGATGATTGGTATAGTCCAGTTATACAATGAGAATCAAGGGTGTTTAACACCCTTGATCAACAGTGTTAAACACCTTTAGTCAACAGTGTTAAACACCCTTGGAATGAGGTGCGATATACCAACGAAAGAAATTTATTTGACGCTGTTCTATTCATACGCATAACGGTTGATGTAGCTATTGAAGTCCAATTTTTCGATAGCCATATGACCGAAAGGTAGGCATAGTTGAGATAGTACTTATTTATATTCAGCAAAGCAAAAATTCTTATTATGTGGTATTGCCTTTTATATTTCTTTTTCATTCGATTATACTTTGCATACTACTATAAAAGAGAGTTCCATCATTCAGATAAAAATATATTTCTCCATGATTTACCTTATAATAATATCTTACTTTCTTATTTGACTTACTATTATAGATCAGTACTTTATGTTTTATTAATAAGTCTGGAAGACAATCTACCAATGTTACATAAAACAAAGCCTCCTTTTCTTTTAATCCAGCTGGAATGGATATTGGAATCCTTGGAGGGATATACAGGTAACTAAAATTATATCTATTAGAATCCAAAAGCGAGCATATATCTTGATATGATTCTACTTTCTTACTTTTAGCAATTTTCAAAAAATCATCTTTTCTGATATACAAATCTTCTGTATGTGTATAAGCTTTTATATAACTTGGCGAGGTTGTATCCAAGATATTTGTACATCCCGATATGTAATTTAATATTACTCCGAGAATTAATAGTTTTAAAACAGAGTATAAGCTATCTATCTTCATAATTATAATTAAAAAATAAGTCACCTTTTTCATCATATGTGTACGCAATACGCAAAGGATATCCCAGTTCGTACCTTATCATATTTTCAAAGTGCATAGCGTTATAATCATCTCTATGGATTCTATTTAATGGCGGCATAGCTTTTGGAGAAAAAGAGTTATAATCTGCTTTTCCTTTTAGTGCAGCATATGCATGCCCCATTTCATGTGCCAAACCGATAAAGGCTGGTCTTTCTGTATTGCGAAATTCATCTGGACCGCCCTCTGTATTATATGGATCCCAATAAATGTTTCCACCAGACCCTGCTATACTAGAATACTTTGAATTAGAAGGAACCATCAATAGTGAAGCGCGTGTTCCCAAAGGGGTAAAATGATTTTCCTTATAAAATTTATGAATGTATATATTCTTTTTACTCTTCTGGAATTCTTCTAAAACATTAGAACCACTATCAGTGCCTGATATTATGTCTATCGCCTCCTTAGCTTCTTTCACAAAACCTTCTACCTTACCTGAATAAAGAGAACCATCTTTATTGTAAAGTTTATGATCTTCGTATAGAATATTAGTTTGCTTATTAACAATCCATAGACTATCTCCATTTAAATCCCTAAAGAATAGAGGATTGGAAGCACAAGCATTAAAACCAGAGAGGTGGGGATATTTTTCTTTAAATCTATCTACCCCATACCAAATACTTGACACAGGATTCATGTACCTTGCACCATAATAATACAAGCCGGTTTCTTCATCAAACTGTTTACCATTGAACTTATATGGAAGGTCTTCACTTGATGAGTATTCCTCCTTTTGGCTCCCTATCTGGCTCATGAGCTTAATATATATCAATATGAATAACTATCATTATATCCATTCACTGATGCAATTTCTTGACAGAATTTTTCTTATATAAAAAACACAAGAAAATCATTTCGGTTATGAATATTAAGAATCCAAATACTATATAGAACGGAGCCTCATATGGCATGTAATTTATGCAATCAATCCATATACATAGATACCAAACAATGAAGACAACACCTATGAATGAAGATACCCATTTTCGTATCATCGGAGTTCCGTATATAAGAAAGGTAATTATGAAACCTAACGTATATAATGTGTTGCTGTAAAAATAAAGGATACCTTCCCCTATATCAAAACTATTTTTGTATCTATATTGAACAAAGGTGGTCACTAAAATATACACCAAAGATAACATAACAATAGATAATATTTTCTTAACTTCGATCTTCATTTTACTTTAAAATATAAACACCCATATTACTTGCTGGATAATCATTCTTTTTCATTACCCAATTCGGAAAATCTATGCCGAGAAAATACGTATGTTCAACGCTCTTATAATATCTATGCTTAGCCCAATCAATAGCTCTTTTTATCATAGCATTATCATACGTATTACTATAGTCATAAGACGGAAATATTAAATTCCACAAACTGCCATTAGCAAACTGTGCACCATCCGCAATAGTGTTTCTCGCTGCAAACTCCGAATCAAAACTGTTCTTATAATAATTCCTATAATCATTAAGTGCAAACGGGATTTGTCCGATGGCATCTGCCAATAAGGAATGCCTTCAATTTCCACAAGAAGATAGCCATTGGCTGGTTTTCCTTCTGCTTTCCAATCCCCTGAGCCGTGGGAGCTATAAGACAACATATTTTTATCGCCATATTTGCAAGAATGAGAATTACTGGTCATTAACCCGTTGGCGGAATTAATCAATAGATAAAATATCAGAAATATGAATGTAAAAAA
>ERZ773051.546-NODE-546-length-25596-cov-4.666145_pt1 | contig 25596 bp, 44 predicted proteins | sample MGYA00580631_ERZ773051 | MGnify/ENA primary metagenome ERZ773051 (study PRJEB29015, sample SAMEA2738137) | human oral metagenome | biome: human oral; feature: human-associated habitat; material: saliva | place: China | collected 2204 ... | reverse complement strand
CATTGTGGTCAAGGAGGACGGCACGGTAGTCGTTGTTTTCAAGGGAGGGATTGAGATTGGTGTTGGGGGATGAGTGCCTCTAGAAAAAAATAGATTCCATTATGCTCCCCATCCTACATTATAGTCAGATGCACATTCCTTTTCAAAGAGAATGAGATTTTGGATATCGTAAAGCAGAACTGCATCACCACATTCGGTGGTTCTGTAGGAAAATCGGCATGGAGCGCCTACCGCGCTCAAGGGATGATGAAGATTGCCGTTCTGGATGCTGACCTCATAGCAAGGAAGCAACATAGATTTCCGAATCTCGTCTGTATGGAAACTATCTAGTTATCATAAATCCGGAGAAAATGACGTACATTACGGCTTTATCGAGGCGTTTATTGAGCGGCTTAGCGAGAAGTACAACATCCGCGAAATTGTCTTTGAGCGACGTGACGCGGTACAGATGGTGCAAAACCTCGAGGGGATGAGCTTCACCGTTGTTCCATTCGGGTAGGGCTTTAAGGATATGGGGGCACCAACCAAGGAGTTGATGAAGCTGACGCTGGAAAAGAAATAGCGCACGGCGGGCATCCCGTCATGCGCTGGATGGCAGACAATATATTCATTCGCACCGACCCTGCAGGAAACATCAAGGCGGACAAGGAGAAATCCACCGAGAAGATCGACGGCGTGATCGTGCTTATCATGGCGCTTGACCGTGCGATTCGGTGTGGGAATGATACCTCCGCATGTGTCTATGATGAGCGAGGAATTTTGTTGCTGTGAATTAGTGTTTATTCGAGCGGTTCCAGTTTTGACAGCGTGACCTTGTCGTATGCACCGTTTTTCTTATCTTCGGGATGGGGTTCCAATGCGATGATGGTAATATCTTTCTGCTCTGGGCCATACACCCAATACATTCGCATGGCGCGACTGGTTCGGTTCTCCAAATATGACTGCCAGACCTTTTGTCCGTACCGTCTGGTTAAATCTTGGATTTCGTGTGTATGGAGGCTTGGATAGAATGGATTGGAAGCAAGAAGTTTTAATGCTTTGCCCCATTTTTTATAAAGGTTGGCATCTGCTTTTGAAATACTTCCATCCATGCTCTCTTTGTGCAGACGCATCCACAGTTCAAGCATTTCAGGAATACCCATATGAATCGAAAAATCCATATTCAGAATCCGGAGAGGTCAATCGGTGCAGAAACTTTTCCTGCATTCAGATTGCGGATGGATTCATCCATCATCTGTAGCGTACGTTTCGATATTTCCTCTGGACGAACCAGTTCTCGCGGCTCTAGCAGGATGATGCCGTTATCGTATTCCTGTACTTCGTAATAATCATATTTAGCACCGCGCAGTGTCAGACGTTTCTTTGCATCCAAGTGAGCCTGATAGCGACCTTTGATTGCAGCTTGCATACATATTCCTCCGTTCTAAGGAGTGGGATTTCCCACATTTGATATGGTTAGTATAAATCAAATTCGAATATTGTGCAAGACATGGGGATTGGGAGATTGCAGCGGACATAAAAATTACAAACCTGAAATGGAGGTTTCCATGAACTTCTTCACAAAACTCTTCCGTTCACGGGACAAGCCCAAGAATCACCTCGGCGGCTTGTCCTTTTTGTTTGGACAGACAGCGGCGGGCAAGGCGGTCAATGAGAGGACTGCGATGCAGACAACAGCGGTTTACGCTTGCGTGCGCATCCTTGCCGAATCCATCGCAGGATTGCCGCTCCACGTCTATAAATACAAAGGGCAGGGAAAAGAGCGTGTGTATCTACCTCACTTTCGTTGGATTTTCTATATATTTTCATTATACTACAGTCCACCCAATAATATGATCAGAAACACATAAAAAACACTAACTTTAATTTTTCGACTTGCATTAACAAAAGAACTGTGCTATTATTTCTAACAGGTCGTATGAACGATATGCAGACAGAAGGGAATCACCATGACAAAGCCCCCCCATCGACAGATGAACAAATTCGGTTCTTGTCCCTTTGCTACGGCGCAAAAACTCATCGCAGGGAAATGGGCGATCCTCATCATGCGTACCCTTGCCGCCGGTGCAAGGCGCTTTGGCGAAATTCAAAAGGAAGTCGGCGCAACACAGGCGACACTTGCCACACAGCTGAAAACGCTTGAATATGAAGGCCTGCTGACACGCACCGCCTTCCCCGAAGTCCCGCCGCGCGTCGAATACGAGCTGACGCCAATCGGTTACGCGTTCACCCCCGTCCTCGATTGCATTGAAGTGTGGGGAAACCGCTACATCGACTATCTGCATCAACACACGACACAGGCAGAATCTCTGCCGCAGGAAGAACCCACTCTATCATCACATAACGAAAGGTGATGCCACATGAAAATCACATATTGGTCCGACTACGCCTGTCCCTTCTGCTACATCGGAGAGACACGCATGAAAAAAGCCATTGCCGCGATGGACACCACCGAGCCGATTGAACTTGAAATGAAAGCGTTCCAGCTTGATCCAAATGCACCGCGAAAATCCGTAGGCAACATGACCGACCTCTTCGTACGCAAGTACGGATTCTCGCCAGATGAAGCAGAAAAGCGCATCGACAGCATTACTGCCATGGGCAGACAGGAAGGACTGAACTTCAACTTTGTCGATGCCCAGTTTGTCAACACCGTGGATGCACATCGTTTGACCAAGTATGCACAAAGCAAAGAGCCGGAGAAAGCCGACCGTCTTATCGAGGTTCTCATGGATGCCTATTTCGGCAAAAATGCCGCCCTCTCCGAACCCGATGTTCTGCGCTGTGCGGCACAGTCGGCAGGTCTTAATATGGAAGAAGCGGAAAAAGTGATCAAGTTCGACACGCTCTATCTGGACGAAGTGCAGCAGGATGAAACGGAGGCCTATATGCGTGGCGTCAGCTCCGTGCCGCTCTTTATCATCGGTGATGAACGCATTGCCGGCGCAGACAGCATCACACGGATGAAAGCCGCACTCCAAAAGGCACTGGAAAAATAATTTTTGTAGGTTGTAAAATCAAGTTGCACAGGAAAAATTCCATAGCGGAAGCCTTATGGTAAAATAGAGTTGAACAGACCAATCTACCAAAGGAGTCACGCTATGGAACAACTAGAGTGTACCACAAAATCGGAGCATCGCAAAGGGGCACATCTCACTTATGAAGAGCGCGTCATCATCCAGATCAGACATAGAGACGGACGCTCCCTTCGCAGCATCGCACAGGAGATCGGCTGCGCGCCCAACACCGTACACAACGAACTGAGGCGGGGCAGAGTTCTGCTCCACAACGGGAAGCGCGTGGGATACAGAGCTGTCAACGGTCAGGAAGTATACGAGAGCAACCGCGAACACTGCGGACGCCCCTCGTTGCATGAAAGCAAGAAAGCATTTCTCTCCTATGTAGTGAAGATGTTTCAGGAGATCCCTTCACCAACAAAGTGTACTGCGCCTCCTGCGGCAGCAAGTGTGAGCGTGACACTTGGACGAAGGGAACTAAGGTGTGGTCTTGCAGTCAGCCGCGCACGAAATGCGGATTGAAACGGCTGCCCGAATCCGAACTCAAGGAAGCGGCAGAATCCTTGTTCGGTGACTGCTACGAGGGCAAGATCGTGCAGAACGTCGAGCGGGTTTCCATATCCGATGATGAAGTGATTTTCCATTTGAAAGAAGGAGGCGCATACCGATGGCAAAGACAGTGCGGGTGATTCCTGCAACGCCCAGAGTGTTTCGGTCAGAGACGGCAGCGGTGCATGGGCGACGTAAAACGGCAGGGTATGCCAGAGTTTCCACCGACCACGAAGAACAGGCTTCCAGTTATGAAATGCAGATGGCGCATTACAAGAACTACATCGAAAGCCGCGCCGACTGGGATTTCGTCGGCATGTATTCGGACGAGGGAATCAGCGGCACCAACACAAAGAAGCGTGACGGCTTCAACCAGATGATCGAGGATGCCCTTGCAGGCAAGATTGATCTTATCATTACAAAGTCCGTCAGTCGTTTTGCAAGAAACACCATAGATTCGCTGCAGAACGTCCGAAAACTCAAGGAAAACGGCGTAGAGATTTACTTCGAGAAAGAGAACATCTGAACCTTCAACACGCGCGGAGAACTCCTTATAACGATTATGTCCAGCCTTGCTCAGGAGGAGAGCCGCAGCATCTCGGAGAACACAACATGGGGCAAGCGGAAGCAGTTCGCTGAGGGCAAGACGAGTGTTGCCTACAGTGCCTTTCTCGGCTATGACAAGGACTTTAAAATCAACGAGGAACAGGCACAAGTAGTGAAACTCATCTACAAACTCTTCCTTGGCGGGCGATCCTTCTATGCGATTGCCAAGGAACTGGAGGAGCGGGGCATCAAATCCCCGTCGGGAAAGGACAAGTGGTACATTTCTACGGTGCGCTCCATCCTTACCAACGAGAAGTATTGTGGCGATGCGCTGATCCAGAAAGAGTATACGGCGGACTTCCTCGATAAGACGCGACGAAAGAATACGGGCGAGATTCCGCAGTATTATGTGGAGGAGCATCACGAGGCAATTATTCCGCCAGACTTGTTTGACTTTGTCCAGTCGGAGATAAAGCGTAGAGAGCAGAACGGAAAGCACAGCGGCGTGAGCATCTTCGCGAATAAAATCAAATGCGGATGCTGTGGAGGTTGGTACGGAGCGAAGGTATGGCACTCCACGGATAAGTACCGCAGAGTCATCTATCGTTGCAACAAGAAATACGCCCACAAGGGCAAGCCATGCAGCACACGGCATCTGACGGAGTGTGAGATCAAACAGATTTTCGTTAAGGCTCTGAACTCCTTGGTGGAAGTCAAAGAGAACGTGATTACGGAACTTCGTTCTCTGATAGATGGCGTTTGCCAAACGGGGGAGCTGTTGGAGGAACACGATAGAGTAGAGCAGGAACTCGGTGTTTTGGTAGAACGTCTTGAAACGCTGATTCGTGAGAATGCACGAGTGGCACAGGATCAGACGGCATATCTGAAACAGGAAAATGAGATTCGCGCACTCTATGTGGAAAAGCAGGGACATTTGGAGCAGTTGAACGAGCAAATTACCAAGAGGGAGAGTAAGAGAAACGCTTTGGAGAGCATGATTCAAGTGGTATGTGGTATCAACGAGGAGCAGGTTGCGTTTGACGAGGAGATATGGGGCGGACTGCTCGATCACATTGTGGTCAAGGAGGACGGCACGGTAGTCGTTGTTTTCAAGGGAGGGATTGAGGTTGGTGTTGATGGATGAAGTATGTCTGCATGTTACGTAGACTGCATAGAATGATTCTGTTCATCAGTTACCATATGATACGATCCTTTCTCGTTTTTTTCAGCCAATCCAAGAGGAATTGACGGAATGTACGCGCCGCTTCGGTGAGGATGACCGTCTTGTCCTGTATGAGGCATACCTCCTGCCCCACATCTTTTCCGTCGCCAAGTTCTCGCATGACAATGTCCGGCTGTCTGTTCATGACGGCTGCGTAGTCGTAGCCGAGATTGATCGCAGGATTATGACGCAGCAGATCAACAATGAGGGATTCATCGGCAGTTTCGGCTAGAATCTCGATTTTGAGACCTGGCAGGAGAATGTGTTTGTCGATATTATGACGGAAACAGTGATAGGCGCGTCCTTTACTGATGATCATTTGTCCGTCGAGATCTGTGTAGGAGATACGACTCTTTTCTGCCAAGGGATGATGCACAGAGAGTCGCGCACAGTAGCGGGAGAAAAAGAGTACGTCCCCTTGAAAGCGTGTCTGATCAAAAGGAGCGGTGACAATGGAAAAATGAGATCGTTTTGTTAGAAGTCCCTCCATTGCATCGTCGTCTGTTGTATCGACAATGCTCAGAATAATACTCGGATGAGTAGTATGAAAATCCTGTAGAAATTGCGCTCCGAGATAAGAAAAGACGTGATCCAGTGCAAAAATGGTAACGACACTTTTTGAATGGGTGGCGAGGGATTTCATGCTTTCGATGGATTGATATTCATCCAGCATACGTTGAACGTGGGGCAGTAGTGCTGCTGCATAATCGGTCGGAATGATTCCGCGTGGGGTACGGGTGAAAAGCGGCTGCCCAAGCTCCGCCTCCAATGATCTCATCGCTCTGCTGAGACCTTGTCTTGCAACATAAAGATGATCTGCTGCCGTCTGGATATTGCCGCAGCGATAGACCTCAATGAAATACTCCATCTGTTTTCGATTCATCTTCATACCTCCCAGCTTTTTCATCGTTATCTATTTTACTGCAACAATATTGTTGCGGCAAGCCCCGTTGTTTTTCTTGTTATCATTTGGGAAGTTCGATATACTGCTGAAACAGATCAACCAAATGATGAACAGGAGGAACACTTATGAAACTCACACAGATTCGCAATGCAACGAACCGTTTGGACTATGCAGGGAAAGTCTTTCTGATTGACCCGTGGCTTGCACCGAAACATCAGCTGTCGTTCGTCGATATTCCGGACATGCCGTTCCACATCCCCGATCCGATGAAGGAGCATCTTCCAATGCCGTTTTACAATTTGCCGATGGATATGGGGCAGATTTTGAGCGGTGTCGACTACTACATCGTTACGCATCTGCATCCCGATCATATTGATATGGCACCGGACGGGACGGTCGGTGCGCCGCTTGATAAGGCGGTGCCAGTCATCTGTCAGTCGGAGGAGGATGCCTCTGTTCTGCGGAGTTCCGGGTTTTCAGAGGTAATCGTCCTGCCGACAAGCGGTATGGAGTTCGGTGCGGCGAGACTGACCCGCGTCCCTGCCCTGCACGGCACCGTTGTTCCGTGCGGTGACGCGATGGGGATTGTGTTTGAGGCATCGGAGGAGAACACCTTCTATTTGGCAGGGGATACGGTCTGGTATTCCGGCGTAGCTGAGACACTGCGGAACTATCAGCCTGAGGTGATTGCCCTGAACTGTTGTGCCGCAGAGACCGTGGAAAACGGACGCCTCATCATGAACGATGAGGATGTTCACTGCGTTGCAATGACTGCGCCTAACGCCCGTCTTTATCTGACGCACTTGGACAATGTCGCACATGCTGCGCTTACGAGGCATACACTGCGAGGATGTTTGGCACGTCGCGGTGTGGTGAATTATGATATGCCGTCCGATGGTGCGTCGGTTGAATATAAAGCCGCAACAGTCGGCGCTTAATTCCTGTCATACGGTAAATTCCGCACACAAAAGAGATTCCATTCGCCTTACCTAGCGTTTGGAATCTCTTTTCTTTTGCAAAGAATCATTAGACATCTTGACCTATCCTGTGTTATAATTTTCTTATGTTTGAAACGTAGGAGGGAAGACCGTTGTTTGCAAAGACTTATGGTGCGACGACCCTCGGGATTGACGGACGGATTATCGACGTTGAGGTGGATGTGTCACCGGGGCTGCCGGGCTTTGAACTGGTGGGGCTTCCCGATACGTCGGTGAAGGAGTCGAAGGAGCGGGTACGGACGGCAATCCGCAACTCCGGCATTCAACTGCGGCAGGAGCGGGTGACGGTGAATCTTGCACCTGCCGATGTGCGCAAGGACAGCTCCGGGCTTGATCTGCCGATTGCGGTTGGTCTGCTTGCATCCTACGGTATGGTTCCCGAGACGGCGGTGCAGAGTGCGCTTTTCTCGGCGGAACTTTCTCTCGATGGGAACTGCCGTCCGATCAGCGGCATTCTTCCGATGGCAATTACGGCACGGGAGCATGGGCTGACTGAGTTTTACGTTGCACCGTCCAATGCAGACGAGGCACTCCTCATTGATGGACTGAAGGTCTATGCGGTCGAGAATCTGGCGCAGCTCGTGCGCCATCTGACGGGCACGGAAACACTGACCCCCAGCGTGCCAAAACAAATCAAAGACACAAAAGACAATACCTTCACCGATGACTTTGCGGACGTACAGGGACAGTATCAGGCGAAACGTGCGCTTGAGATTGCAGCGGCGGGTGGGCATAATGTCCTGATGGTCGGTGTGCCCGGTTCAGGTAAGACGATGCTGGCGCGTCGAATGCGTTCGATTCTGCCGGAACTGACGAAGGAAGAGGCCATCGAGATAACGAAAATTTACAGCATTGCCGGACTCCTTGGTAAGGATACGGGTCTGGTGAGACAGCGTCCGTTCCGCAGTCCGCATCATACATCCTCGATGGTGGCGATGATCGGCGGCGGCAGTATCCCACGTCCCGGTGAGGTGACGCTTGCGCATCATGGCATGCTCTTTCTTGACGAGCTGCCGGAATTCAGCAAGAAGACGCTTGAAGTACTGCGCGAGCCGATTGAAACGGGATCATAATTGAAATAACATCCGCACCACAAGAGGCCGGGAGGAAAATCCTTCCGGCCTCTTTTTATTTGAACACGATTTTGAAATCCAGAATATATTTATGTCCGTAGTTGTAGTCACGACGAATGATATCGACGCGATCCACAACGGCTAGGACGATTCTTCTTTTGGCCTCGATGGAATCGGGGCAGGAGGAAACCGCTTCACAAATTTCATCTGGTGTCGCCGCTTCATATTCTCTTGGATCATTTTTTTCAAGAGCAGATATGGCAGCGGCGATTTTTTTTTCATCTGATTTTATTTCCAAGAGACGTTCAGTTGCTTCGGATTGCGTGAGTAAAGACTTTGAGAACCATGTCATTATCGCGCTCTTTTTCGAGCGTATCGAATCCAGCTTTTTTCGCAAGTGATCTTTTTCCGCAGCGATTCCATATTCGGATTTTGGAGGAGACTGGGCAGCGATATATTTACGCAAGGTCTTTTCGTCTGAACATATCTTTTCGAATACATTCCAAAATATTTCATCAGCGATTGGAATTTCCATTAAGCGCGCACCGCAATTTTTTACAGATTTGTCTTGTGTCGAGCGGCATTCATAAAATCGACGTTTTCTTTTTCCGCCTCCTGTTATGCGAAGCCTACACCCGCATTTTCCGCAGAAACCAACCCCTTGCATCAAGGCGATGTTTTCGTTCCGCTTCCATCTTTTGTATGTTCGGTGATGGGACTTTATCTCGAGCGCTTTGTGATACAGCTCTTCCGGAATTATCTGTGGGCAGGACATTTCAATCCATTCCTCTCGCGGGCGCGGGATTCTTTTATAAGACTTCGTGCCCGTTTTCTTGTGGTATGTCGTATTCGAAAAATAGTGCCCGGTATAGTGCGGACGGGACAGCATATTTCGCACGCTCGAAGCGCACCACTTCGTACGGGTAGGGCTCGGGATGTTTTCCTGGTTTAGCATCTCGGCAATCACCTCGCACCCGCCGATACGCTCATCAACAAAGAGCTCGTACACGCGCTTCACGACAGCAGTCTCGGCAGGATTTACGACATAGACAGAGCGCTCACGGTCGAAGTCATAGCCATAAATATGGCTATCACAGACAGCTTTACCGGCCCGGAGCTTCGCCCGCTTTCCGCGCATGGTTCGCTCACGAATCTTCGCCCGCTCGTATTCGGCAAAGACGCCTTTCATTTGGTAGTTCATCATTCCCTCGGGGCTATTTTCAAAGTGCTCAAGGACGAAGACAGGGGACGCCCCGGCCTTCTCGATTTCTTCCGTTATGATTAGCTGGTGAATTAGCTTACGGGCCATGCGGTCTGGACCGTGAAAAATCACGACGTCGAAAAGACCATCTGAGACAGCGTCGCGGAGGGCATCTAGACCAGGGCGCTCGAGGAAACCGCCTGAGTAGCCGTTGTCGATGTATTCTTTTATCACCTTCGCCCCGATCTCGGCAGCTTTCGCGCGGCAGGATTCGAGCTGGGTTTCGATTGAGTAGCCATGTTCTGCCTGCCAATCTGTTGATACGCGGGCATATATTGCAGCATTCATCTATGTTTCTCCGACTTACAAGCCCCCGGATTTATCCGTGGACTGGTATAATTTCCGACTGATTCCCTTTTCGCAGTTTATGATGACTGCCTTTTATATGGACTTCTTGCCAACCGTTTTTTAACAGAAGGTGCAGCAAGTCTTTATCACGCATGGATTCTACCCCTTCGCTGACTATTGACCTCCGGCAGGTATTTTTCTATGACGGTACTTGTGAAGGGCTGCTAGGGCGGGGCTTTAGGGCTTGTAGCGGACTTCTACGACTTTACCTAAAATCTGGATGGGCAGGTCTTTGATTTCTTGGTTGGAGTAGAAATGCGGCTCGTATACGGTGGTATTGGTAGCAACAAGGATGATGCCGTCTTTTTGCTTTTTGACGCGCTTAACGGTGGCTTCTTCACCACCGACAAGGACGACGGCAATATCTCCGCTATCAACATCGGGCTGCTGGCGAATGATCACAGTATCCCCGGCTAGGATTCTCGGCTCCATGGAACGACCGCAGACACGCAGCGCAAAACACGTACTACCGGCGGCAAGCTTTTTCGGGATTTCTTCCCAACCAATGATTTCTTCTATCGCTCCGATGGGGTTACCCGCAGCGACACGCCCTAAAATAGGAATACGGATAGTCTTTTCTTTAGAGGGGGAGGCGGGCGGCGCAATAATATCTTTATCTTCTCCCATCAATTCGCTAGGTGAAACGTGTAAAGCTTTTGCAATAGCAACTAGCTTCGATTGTGTAATGTCATTAACCCCCATTTCTATTTTGTTTATGGAGCTTCTTGACTTAAAACCAACCAATCTTGCAAGTTCATCTTGAGACATTCCTTTTTCTATGCGCAGGCGTTTTATATTCTCGTTGATTTTCGGAACATCAGAAACACCCATAAGATAACTAGGCGAAACATCCAGAGCTTGCGCCATTTTAAATATATTTCTTTGTTTCGGCTCATAGTTGCCGGACAAATATTCACTTATCGAAGCCTTGCTTATTCCTGTTAATTCATGTAATTCGACTGCTTTCATGTTTGATGCACTCATTGACGCTCTCAAGCGGTCTGCGAATGTTCCCATATACATCACCCCCTCATGCAGATTATATAGTAAAAGTTCGGAAAACACAATAAAAATACTGATTCCAATAAAAAATATTCGGAAAACCTAAAAAACTATTGCAAAGCCAAAATTTATACCTTCCTGTTGTGTTTGGTAAAGTCGACGAAGATTATATTGCTTTTTTGCCGAGGACGGGGGTGTCGCTGACAAGGAGAAAGTCGAGGTATTTGAGGAGCTGTTCGCGGGCAGGGGAGGAGAGGAGATAGTATCTGTTGATGCGGGGATCTGCGCCTTCTGCGGGGAGGTCGGGCGTAGAAGCTGGGTCGTTACCTATAATATAATCTACAGGAACATCGAAGTATTTAGCCGCTAATTTTAATACGTTAATGCTTGGGTCTACTCTGCCGTTTTCGTATTTAGAAATAGCGGCTTTTTTTACGTTCAAAACCTTTGCAAGTTCTTCCTGTGTAACACCTTTTGCTATACGCAGCTCTTTTATTCTGGTCATGATTTATACCTCCTTATAAAGTGTATCTATATTAGATACTTTAATTATACGGTGTTCGTGATAGAGGTTCAAGAAGAAAAATAGATTTAAAAGTTTCCTAAAAATCTATAAAATATCTTGACAGGATATAACCCATAGTATATACTATAAGTGTCCTAAAGAGATACAGAAAAAATAAAGAGAACGTAAGGCAATGAAGGAGGTGTGTATATGTATAGGAGATTGCAGAGGCTTAGAAAGGAGAACGGCTTTACCTGTTCGGATATGGCTACACTGCTCGGTTTGAAGACGAAGGCGGGATACAGCAAGAAGGAGCGCGGCAGAACAAAATTTTCTTTAGATGACGCCAAGAAAATATCACGTTTTTTCGGCGAACCGATTGACGCTATTTTTTTTGAAAAATAAAGTATCCTATTAAGATATAAAGAAGTAACGTGAGGATATAACGGAGGGAATTAAAAATGAATGCGGCAGACAGAATTCAACGCATGTGGCGGGAGGAGTACGGGAGATCACACGGGACAGAGCTGCGGGCGTTAATCCGCATGAAGCTTATCCTGAACGAGCAGAGTGATAAACCACTCAGCAAATCAGAGGTTCACGCGGCGCTGGCGTATGAACTGAAGATGTTTTTTGCCATTAAAGAAATGGAGGATTTATAAATTATGAAGACGGAAGAGAGAAAACCGAAGCGGATTTTGAACCCGCGCATCCGGGAGGCTTTGGAGGTGCTGGCAGATTTTGCGTGTATCGGTACCTGCATCGTGGCGTTTTATGTGTTCGCTATCTTGATGCGTTAAGAGAAAGGGGGCTAGCGGCGGAAAAAGAAGGGAAGTCGAGCAACTCTGCGTCAAGTCCGATGCAGAGAGAGGGGAAAGAGAAGATGCGTGAGATACAGATTTTTGAAAATGCTACGTTCGGCAAGGTGCGGACAATCGTTATTGACAATGAGCCGTGGTTTGTTGGGAAAGATGTTGCGACGGCGTTAGGGTATGCAGACGCTTTCGGAGCAGTGAAAAAACATGTAGATGAGGAAGATAGGCAAAACTGCCAAAATGACAGTTTTGAGTCTCCACGCGGGATGACGGTCATCAATGAATCTGGTGTTTATAGCCTTGTCTTTAGCTCGAAACTTCCAACAGCGAAAGCCTTCAAGCGTTGGGTGACGAGTGAAGTCTTGCCAGCGATCCGCAAGCATGGCGGGTATATGACGCCGGAGAAGGTCGAAGAGGCGCTGATGAATCCTGATGTGATGATTCGTTTAGCGACAGAGCTAAAGGCAGAGCGTCAAAAGCGGCAGGCGCTTTCAAAGCTGGCAGACGAACAAGGAGCACAAATTGCCAAGATGCAGCCGAAAGCACTCTTTGCAGATGCGGTAAGTACCTCGGAGACATCTATCCTGATCGGCGGGCTGGCAAAACTGATCAAACAAAATGGGGTAGACATCGGACAGAAACGCCTATTCCAGTGGATGCGAGAAAACGGGTTCTTAATTAAAAACGGTGCAGACAAGAACATTCCGACGCAACGCGCGATGGAGTATGGACTTTTTGAAGTGAAGGAGCGTTCCATTGTTGGCGGCGACGGCGCGAATCATGTGACACGCACCACGAAAGTGACAGGCAAAGGGCAAATCTACTTTGTGAATCGGTTTTTGAAAGCGGCCGAGGTGAAACTATGACAGTCAACACGGATTTGCTGAAAGCGAAACTAAAGTATCACCGACATACATATCAAGCAGCTGCAGGCGCCATCGGTATGAATCGAGATACATTCGCTCGGCATATTGGCAGTGGCGTGTTCACCATTGCACAGGTACAAGGGTTGATGCAGTTCATCCCGCTATCAACGGAAGAGATGCTTGAAATATTTTTCTCAAACAAAAAGTAGGATGCTCCAACATCCTACTTACAAGAAAGCAGCTATTCAATTACTTCTTTTTATGAGAAGGGCGTTGTGCTAGTGCGCTACCTGCGGTTGTTTTTGATGCTTTTGATGTGCGACCATCACGGAGCACCTTTGCGGCAACACGCGCAACACGCGCCGAAGTAACCTTAGAGGCATTACTTTTCCGCGTATACTCACCTCCTTGTTTACGCTCGAATTATACTATATGCCCTTTATAGGGCAATATATTTGAAGTTTACCATAAAAAATTTAGGTAGTCAAATATTTTTATTCAATGCGTTGCATTATCGTCAGGAGGTAAAACAATGGATTTTCCAACTTTTATGCGTAAGGCGCGTGGTGATATGAGCCTGTATCGACTGGCTAAGCTTACAGGGATTTCGGCGACGCAGCTTACGAATTATGAAAAGGGAAAGAGTGAGCCAACCTTAAAGAAAGCGGCTGCGATTTGTCACGCGTTGCGGGTGGTATTCGTGATAGGGGAGTAAAAGAAAAGAGGAGGCAGATGGAATACGAAAACGGCAAAGCCTACACATTCAAATTCGGGGATTGTGTAGCAACCGTAAGACTCAAAAACTTTTCCCCGAAACTCAAAGAGAACTTCAACAAGCAACTAGCAACAGAGTTATGCAAGGCATACAGGAAGGAGAAGGGCGGTCAGTAGCAATCATTGACATTTAAACATAACGGAGGGAATGAAAAAAAATGAATGCGGCAGACAGAATTCAACGCATGTGGCGGGAGGCGTACGGGAGATCACACGGGGCGGAACTGCGGGCGTTAATCCGCATGAAGCTTATCCTAAACGAGCAGAGCGACGAACCGCTCAGTAATTTAGGAGTTTACGCGGCACTGGAACATGAGCTGAAGATGTTCTTTGCCATTAAAAACTCAGACGAGACGGCGCGGTTTTTGTATGACATGACGGGTGCAGAGAGAGGGGAAAGAGAAGATGCGTGAGATACAGATTTTTGAAAATGCAGAGTTCGGGAAGGTTCGGACAATCGTTATTGACAACGAGCCATGGTTTGTTGGGAAAGATGTTGCGGCAGCGTTAGGGTACACGAATTCACGAAAGGCATTAGCGGATCATGTGGACGAGGAAGATAAAAATACCGTAACGATTCGTGACGGTATTCAGGGAAACCCTAATATGACAGCAATTAACGAATCTGGTGTTTATAGCCTTGTCTTCAGTTCGAGACTTCCGACGGCTAGGGCGTTTAAGCATTGGATGACGAGTGAGGTCTTTCCCGCTGTTTACAAGGGTTCAGAGGAGGTAACGGGGAATCTGGTACAGGTTCTGAATGGTCAAGTTGTGGTCTCTAGCCGGCAGGTTGCGGAGCATTTTGAGAAGGAACATCGGAATGTTTTACAAAGTATTCGTGAGATTTTAGCTGCTGAAAATTCAGCAACTAAATTTTTCCAAGAGACGGAACGCGAATACCGCGGGCAGAAGTTCCCGGAATATCTCATGAATCGCGATGGCTTCTCTTTGTTGGTGATGGGATTCACGGGGAAGAGAGCGCTGGAGTGGAAGATCAAATATATTCAGGCGTTCAATGCGATGGAGGCAAAGCTAAAGGAGAAGGAGGAACTCACACCAGAAGAGGAGATGGCACGGGGGCTTCGGGCGGCGGAGAAGGTGCTTGCTCGGACGCAGCTAGAACTGACGCAGGCAAAACAGATGGTCAGTGAGCTAAAGCCGAAGGCGACCTATTACGATTTAGTCCTTCAGAACAAATCGACGCTCTCGGTGACGAAGATTGCAAAGGATTACGGCAAGTCGGCGAAGTGGATGAACGCCAAGCTGCACGATTACGGGGTACAGTTCAAGCAGGGCGACCAGTGGTTCCTATATCAGGACTATGCAAAGCTCGGCTACACGCAGAGCACAACACACGTGATCGACGACGAACATAGCCGCATGATGACGAAGTGGACGCAGAAGGGGCGGCTGTTCATCTACGAGACGCTGAAAGCACACGGGATTCTCCCGCTGATTGAAACGCCGCTGGTGATGGATGGCGCGGGGTTGGTACAGCTGAGCGAGTGAAAGGAGAAAAGACATGAAAAAGAGGATTGGCAAGCGCCATTTGAATAAGAAGATTCGCCGGGCGCTGGAGATTATCGCGGATGTGTTGGGTGTCGTTGCCTTTTGGGCACTGGTGTACATCCTTATCATCGTGTACGGCTGAGGAGGGGGACAGATGAATCAGGAAGAGGCATTAGCAATTGTGAAAGCGCGTGTGGAACTGTTTACCGATGCAGACAGGCGCGGGCAGCTAACGGAAGACGCGATGCGTTATGCGCCGACACTGGCGGAGATCATGGAGGGGCTGCATGGACAGCAAGACTTTACCAAAAGGATGCCATCCCGGCAAAGGGTGCTTTAATTGCCCGTATCCAGATTGCATTAATCCGGATGGTTCCCGGATGTCCGAAGAAGAAAAGGCGATGTTGGAATGTGGATCGAGAACATCCAAGGCACAAGAATACAACCGAGCGTATCGTCAGCAACATCGCCAAGAGATACGTGAATACGATCGAGCATATCGTCAACAACATCGCCAAGAGATACGTGAACGCAAACGCGCGTATTACCAGCAACACCGCCAAAAAATTCTAGAATATCAGCGAGCATATCGTCAACAACACCGCCAAGAGATTCTAGAAGCCCAACGAAAGCGCCGTCAAAAGCGTTTGGACGAATAAGAAAAAGCCTCACGGCAAAACGTGAGGCAAGATGGAAGAATCTCTTGAAAGGATTCATCTTCGTTTATTATAGCATAACGAACGAAAGTTAGGAAGGGAGAAAGAAAAATGTTTGAAGGAAAAATGCCAAAACGCCTACCGAAAGGATTAGAACAGGCGATTCGTGATGCCCAGAGGATAGATGGCGGACAAATTACCAACATGACATTTTATCGTTTCTTTCGCGGTGCACAATGGCATGTCACAATAGCAGATTCAATAGGGATTCGCGCTATTGATTGTCATCTTTATATCGGTGCCGACAAAAAGATAGTGGAAGTCGTCTGTCAATGTGCTCGCGAATGGACCTTAGTCAAAAGGACAATCATGGATGCATCGCCGGAGTGGGGTTGGCGTATTGCTCGGGGAATGCTTGAGAAATTCGAGAAAAGAATAGAAACAAGAGTGAAGCGATTATTGTTAAAGGAAGGAATGGGAACAAAAACAGAACAGTCTGTAGAGGGGACTGCAAAAAAGCTAATGGAGGAGATCAACGCAGAAATACATACAAAAACGTGGGAAGAATTTTACAAGACAGGTCATTTGAGAAGAGCGACATTTATGAAAGCACAAGAGGAATACATACGGGAGTGTGAAAGGAAACAAAACAAGTGAAGACAAAACGACATCTAAGCCCGCACCTCAAAGCGTTCCTAGATGTGATCGATGCCGATTCCCGTATATTTTTGCTTATCGCCGTCCTCGCGTTTGCTGTCGGTTTTCTCATCGGATGTTATGCGGGCATTTGTCTCGCATAAGGTTAGGAGGCTTATCATGGGCGGGCGAAAGAAATGTATTTGCACACCGGGGGAGCAGTGTTTTCACTGTCCTTACCCCGAATGCTGCGCCAACGGCAAGGCGCAAAGCGATTGGGAATCAGAAATTTATGCAAAATTTGTTCCTTATGGGCGTGGACGCAGGCGGTGCCTGTATGTATTAGAACGGGAAGACAAGACGCTAAAAAAAGAAAGGGAGAAAAAAGATGAAGGTACCAAAACGTTTGCCGAAAAGCTTCGCTGAGGCTTTGGCGACCGCGAAGAGGCGGGGAGAAGTGGTTTTGGAAGTTAAGATGATGCGGCACTATGCCGGGGTTTTGTTTGAGGCAGCCGCGGCAAGTCATTACGGCTTCACCACGATGGCATGCAGGCTCTACATTGATATCAACGGGATCATTCGCGAGGAGACGAATATACACGAACGAAAGTGGGACGTGATAGAAAAGGGGCTTGCGGTACGAGATGCACAAGTTCGAGCATGGGGAATGCCGGGGCACGATGCAGACTGGCTGAAAGGAGCAGAAGAAAATGAAAGCGCGGCTGTTTGAATTGGCGGATGCCTATAACCGTTTGTTTGATTTGGCACTGGACGAGAATGTCGACCTTGCCGCCGTGGAGGAAGGTTTACAGGCGGTAGAAGGGGCGATGGAGGAAAAGGTAAAGAACTGTATCGGGCTTCTTCGGGAGCTTGAGGCGCGGCGGGCGGCGTTCCGTCATGAGGCGGAGCGGCTGACCAGGCAGGCGCGTTTCCTAGACAACCGTATCAAGGGGATTCAAGGGATGTGCGTACAGGCGCTGGATGCCGCCGGCAAACGGAAGGTAATAACGGATTACGGGACGATGCGGGTACAGAACAACCCGCCGGCGCTCTCGTATGACGAAGGGGTGCTTGGCGCGGAATGGTTTGACGAGATACCCGCACGGTGGGCGGTAGCAAAGGAACGCTTGAAAGCGGCGCTGAAAGCAGGCGAGCAGGTACCGGGGGCGCAGCTTGTGCAGGGGCGCGGGCTTCGGATCCAATAGGAGGATAGCCATGAAGAAAGATAGCCTGTATGCGGCACTGGCGGCGGTACAAGGGGCGCTGAAGTGCACGAAGGGACAGTACAACAGCTTCGGCGAGTTCAAGTACCGCAGTGCAGAAGACATCTTGGAGGCGGTCAAGCCGTTACTGACAAAGTATGGTCTGTATTTGCGGCTCTCGGACGAGGTTCTTCTAGTCGGCGATCGGTACTACATCCAAGCGACGGCAACGGCGATCGAGACAGCAACGGGGGCGCAGGAGAGCGCCTCGGCGCTTGCCCGGGAGCCGGAGGAGAAGAAGAAGTTAGGCGCGTCACAGGTCACGGGGATGGCGTCATCGTATGCACGCAAGTACGCGCTTGGCGGGCTCTTCGGGATTGACGATGCCAAGGATGCAGACGCTTATCCGGCAGAGGAGCCGCCGGATTATATCGGGCTGTTAAAACGCGAGGTTTCGCGTCTGGGGCTTTCTTGGGCGGAAGTTAAGGCAGAGGTTCAGGGAAGGTTTGAAAAGACGAGCCTGAAGGAACTAACGCCGCTGGAGTGGACGCGGCTGATTGAGATCTATCAGGAAAGGAAGAACGAATATGTTTAAGAAACCAGCAGGATATGACGAGACAACGGCGCGGGCGGAGACGACACCGCGGCTTCCGGCAGGCGGGTATATCTGTGAGGTGATAGCGGCAGAGGTGCGCAAGTCAAGGCGCGGCGCTGAAATGCTGGTGCTCTCGGTGGATGTGGCAAGCGGCCGCTATGCAGGGCATTTCAAGCGGCGCAAGTCGGCGCTTCAGCTGGACTTCTGGCCGGGCAATGCAAAGATCTATCAGGTGTTGGAAGGGCGGAGCGTCGCGATGTTCAAACGGCTGGTGGAAGACTTTGAGGCAAGTAATCCGGGCTGGCAACTGACCTGGGACGCAAGCGGGGCATTCGACGAACAGAAATTTGTCGGGCTGACACTTGGGTGCTTGTTCCGTGAAGAGGAGTACGAGCGCGAGGATGGCTCCGTCGGTACTGCAGTCAGGATTTGCGGGACGCGCCCGGCGGCAGAGGTGGAAGACGCCCCGGTACCGCCGAAGAAGGAGCTTCCCGGCAAGCGGCAGGCATATGATCCGAACGAAGAGATCCCGTTCTGATGCTGGCCAGGGCGGAGGTTCTCTCGGAGGGGGAAAAGGGCTTCACGCTCTTTCTTCCCTGTGAGAAACACAAAGAGGAAGTCCGGCGGGCGGGGCGGTATGTCTGGGTGGACATTCCAGACCCGCGGCTCATCAGTCGGGAGCAGCAGAAGAAAGCGCATGTGCTGATTGGCTGCATTGCGGACTGGTACGGAGCGACGCCGCCGGAGATGATGAAGGTGTTACTGAAGGAGATCTTTTGCTATGAGGCGCGGGATGCCGCTTTCCTGGCAGAGGGGTTTTCTTTGGCGACTTGCTCCGTGGAGGAGGCACGCCTGTTCATCTCATGGCTTCTGGATTTTTGTCTGCTGCATGATGTACCGGCGGGGGTGCCGCTGTCGGAACTGGCGGAGGACATCCCGCGGTATGTGTATGCTTGCCTGCTTCATCATCGGTGTGCACTGTGCGGCAAGCGATGCGAGCTTCATCATGTGGACAGTGTTGGGGCGCATGGCGGCAACCGGCGCCGGATGAATCATCTCGGGCTTCGGGTATTGCCGCTTTGCCGCCGTCATCATCACGAGATGCACAGGACGGGCAAGGAGACGTTTTTGAAGAAGTATTTTTTAGAGCCGGTACGCGTGGACGAGCGAATCGGGCGGGCATATCACTTGAAGATCTCTTGAAAGGAGCGGGGAAAAGATGTTTACGACGCGGTTTTCGCCGGAGCTTGCCAAGGAATACGGCATGTCGGAATCGGTACTGTTCTTACATCTTGCTTATTGGGTACAAACAAACGAGGCAAGCGGGCAGAACGTGCATAAAGATGTTGCATGGACGTTTAATACCGTGCATGCTTTCGCGGCTCTTTTCCCCTGTTGGAGTGAACGAACGATACAGAAAGCCTTGGTTAATTTAGAGAGAGTTGGGCTGATCCAGTCTGCAAGGTTAAGCAGTAATAAAAGAGACCGGACAAAGTGGTACACGCTGACGGAAAAGGGGCGGAATATCTCCGGCATTTTCAAACGCAAAAAAGAACACTTGCAAGACGCAAAAATTGCGTCATCCAATACGCAAAAATTGCGCGATGCAAGACGCAAAAAAGCGACTTCCTTCTATATATACAAAGATAACAATACAAAGATAACAACAAAGAGTATCGCGCGTGAAAGCGCCTCTTGTTCCCCTCAACTCTCTGAGGCTATGCATGACTTTGAAGAGATGCGCAGGAAGATGAGAAGACCGCTGACGGAAAAGGCAAAGGAGATGATCTTAAAGAAACTGGCAAAGCTAGCCGGCGGGGATGAAGAGAAGGAGATTGCCATCTTACATCAATCCATCATGAACAGCTGGCAGGGCGTATTCCCTCTACATGAAGATAATAATCGTTATGGCAAGGAAAAGAGTGTCAAGGATTTAGCAGATGAGGCAGTGGAGAAGTTAAGAAAGGCAGGTATGCTCAATGACGAACGCGGAGAAAGTGGAGGTTACCAGAATCCTTTCGGCGTATTTGAAAATGTATCCGAACACGAAAGCAGACAGTGACACGATTGTCCTTTATGTCCATGCACTCGATGCTTTCCGTCCCTCTCAAATCGCGGCAGCGATGGACTATTTAGCGCAGCGCGTGAAGTTTTACCCTTGCCCGGCAGAGATCATCGAGGCGATGGAAAAGCTGGATGACCGGGTGCGCGGTACAGATGGCAGAGCTTGGGGCGATGCTTGGGAGGAGGTGCAGCAGTACATCCGAAAGGTGGGACCGATGAATTCACGGGCAAAGGCAGCGTGGCAGTGGCAAAATCCAGATGCAGAGGCGGCGGCAAGGCGTTTCGGGTGGCAGGATTTGTATTATCTGGAGGCGGAACATGTCGGCACAGCAAAAGCACAGTTCCGGCAGATTTATGAGGCGGTACGGCGTGAGCAAAAGGAGAAAAGAGCGACAGATCGCACGCTGAAACGGTTTAGCTGCGATGTGAAGAAGTTATTTGCGGATACAGCGACGTGGCTAAGTCTTCTGGAAAAGGACGAGTGAGCTAAGGGGGGCGGTTATCGCCCTCTAAAGCTTGGGACACGGGGCTTCACTAAGATAAACTAATGCAATTAAGGAGAGAGGATCATGCAGGGAAAGAGAAAGAGCAGAGCAGCGCACTATCAGCATGTGAGCAGCAAGCGGGCGGTGCAGATGGCGTTTATGCGAAAGAACGTTGAGGCGCAGGCGGTGAAGGTGAATGCGGCAGAGAATATCTATCTGGTGCTGTTTGCCGCGGTACATCGGGCGCACGGATTCGGAAAGGCACGCCTCATGCGGCTGTTCGGGCGGATGCATGAGATTGAGGCGGGGCTTACGGCAGGCGATTACAGTGTCGCGGACATCAACGAGGCGCTGGAGGATGAAACGGGAATGGGCTTTGCGCGGGCGGATGTGCGCCGCGAGATGCAGCAAAAGACGCGGGATATGCAGCTTTCCTACAGCGTGGTGGATGAGCTGTCCAGCGCGTATCTGGCAGCGATGCGGGATGTGTTCGGGTTCGGCGGCAGGCGTCTTGGGGCGCTGCACCATGTGGCGGCGGATATCGCAGGGGACATCACGGCGAAGAAGGTGACGTTTGACGACCTTCGGGCGGAACTGGCAAGGGTTGGCTTGCGTCTGGTACCCCGCAGGGAACGCCCACAGGAAATAGAGGCAGTGGTGATCTGAGCATAGAGAAAGGCTCTGGAATCGCTTGTGAGCGACGAAAATGTCCGAGACGATAATCAATATGCAAAAGATACAAAAACGGCAGAGAGAGGCACTACGGGCGAATAAGGGGCAAGGATGGGGGCTTGATAACATGGGAAAGATGAGCCGGGAGAAAGGCAAGCGTGGAGAACGGGCGTTTGCTGCACTTTGCCGGGCGGAAGGGTACGCGGTACATCGCAGCGCACAATACCGAGGAAATACGGGGGCGGCGGGGGATGTGGAAGGACTTCCGGGGGTACATGTGGAGGTTAAGAATGTGGAGCGGCTGAATGTTTGGGACGCGATGGCGCAGTCTCGGCGGGATGCAGCGGCGGAGGCGGCGGGCAAGATACCGATTGTGGCGCATACGAAGAATCATTGTGGATGGCTGGTCACGATGGCGGCAGAGGATTTTTTCCGGCTGTATCGGGAGTGGCTGCCGGAGCGGGGAGGGCTTGCAATGCTGAAGGAGATCGGGCTGTACGGTGAGATTGACAAGGTCAAGATTGCGGTGGAACGGCTGCGGCTGCATGAGCCGCCCGAGGGGTATTATGTGGCGTTCAGCGGGGGAAAGGACAGCTGTGTCGTGCTGGATCTATGCCGGCGGGCAGGGGTAAAGCATGATGCACACTACAACGTGACGACGGTTGACCCGCCGGAGTTGGTGCAGTTCATCCGCAAGGAGTACCCGGAGGCATGGGCGGCGCGGAACAAGCCGGCGCTTACGATGTGGGAGTTGATTCCGAAAAAGCGCATGCCTCCGTCACGTCTGGCGCGCTATTGCTGTCAGTATTTCAAAGAGGGCGGCGGAAAGAATCGTTTTGTCATAACGGGGATTCGGCATGCGGAATCCGTGAGGCGAGCAAAACGCCAACTTGTTGAGACATGCAAGAAGCCGGGCGGAAAACAGTACATTCATCCGATCATTGACTGGTCAACGGCGGAGGTTTGGGAGTACATCCGCACCTACCATGTACCATACTGCAAGCTTTATGACGAGGGGAAAACGCGTATCGGCTGCATTATGTGCCCGTACCAAAACCAAGCGGCTATGCGGCGCGATGCGGCGCGGTGGCCGCAGTACGCGAAAGCTTACGAAAAAGCCTTTCAACGGATGGTAGACAAGCGGCGGGCGGACGGCTACCCGGTCAATCCCGCATGGGAGACGGGCGCGGATGTGATGCGCTGGTGGCTCGGGGAACGGAAACGGAGCGAGGAGGACGGGCAGATCTCTTTGTTCGGCTTGCGGCTGGATGAGACGGATACATGACGCTGGGTCGGCGATTCGCCGGGGCAGGTAGGGAGGGATTTATAAATGCCGGTAAGCAGAAAAACAGTGAAGCCATTTTTAAAATGGGCGGGTGGTAAAAGACAGCTTTTGCCAAAGATAAAAGCATATTATCCCTTTCGTAACAAAGAAATAACGAAATACGCCGAGCCTTTCGTCGGGGGCGGGGCTGTACTGTTCGACGTTTTAAATCAATACGATTTAGAGCAAGTCTATATCAGCGATGTGAACGCAGATTTAATCAATGCATATCATGCCATTCAGCAGCATGCAGAAGACTTGCTAGAGACCCTTTGGCATTGGCAGGAGGAGTTTATACCGCGCAGTAAGGACGAACGCAAAATGTATTATCTGCAGAAACGCGCTCGCTTTAATAAACTGAAGAGCAATGGAGATACTAGCAGCAGCATTGAAAGAGCAGCCTTGATGATATTTCTAAACAAGACTTGTTTCAATGGCTTGTTTAGGGTGAATCGAAAGGGGCTTTTCAACGTTCCGATGGGCGCATATAAGACCCCAAGGATTTGCGACAGAGAAAATATTCAAGAGATATCGGAGAAACTGCGCGGTATTACCATCGCATGTGGCGACTACAAAGATTCGATAAACTTTGTCGATTCTCATACCTTTGTGTATCTTGACCCGCCATATCGCCCCATCAGCGAGACAGCAAACTTTACTGCTTATGCAGAAGTACTGTTCGATGACAAAAAACAGTTGGAACTTGCGTCTTTCGCCCGTGCGCTTAATCAAAAAGGTGCAAAAATTGTAATGAGCAACTCTGACCCTAAGAATACGAATGCCAACGATGATTTTTTTGATACGTTGTACAGCGCCTATCAAATCAAACGCGTTGAAGCGGCTCGCTTTATTAACGCAAAAGGTAACGCAAGAGGGCACGTAAAAGAGCTATTGATCTCAAATTTTTAACCTAATCCCGCCAAAATAGCGGCGGTTGTTTGCGAAGAAGGAAAGGAGCCAGGGAATATGCGAGGGATTACGGCGCGTCCGTGCGACGGGAAGAAGTATGCAGGCTGGACGCTGAAAGAGCGAATGACAAAGGTGACGGAGGAGTTCGGGGAGGTGGTCGTTGCGCTTAGAAATTACACGCGGCAGAGGGAGCGAAACCAGCTGCTTTCGACGCAGTATCAGGGAACAGGGGCGGATGCCGAGCGTATCTTAAAGCAGCAGGTGGCGCTAGAACTGACGGATTTGAAGACGGCGTGCGAGAGCATGCTTTATGCCTTAGGGCTTGACAAGCAGGCGCGGGATGGCTTGCAGGACAAGGTAAACAAGCGGAACGCTGAGCGAGAGGGCGGCACGCGGGTGAAGGCGGCAGGAAGGGAGGGCACAGGAAAGAAGGAAGCCGCGCGGGCGGATGCAGCAGCGGGCGGCGTTCCGGCGTATTATGAGGGGCTGGATGGCAGAGATGTATATTATATCGCGCGGAATTGGCGCTTGGATTTTGTCCGAAGCAATGCGATTAAGTACATCATTCGGATGGGACGAAAGACGGGGGATGTGGACGCGGACTGCAGGAAAGCGATCCATTCACTAAAGCGGCTATTAGAGGTTAAGCTATGATGGATACAGGGCTGATACTGAGCAATGGAGGCGCGTGGAAAGATCCGACGGCGTGGCGGGCTATCGCGCATGTGATGCGGCAGAGAAAGCGGAGGAAGCCGCGCACGGTGCTAGGGGAGGCGCTTTGTCTGGCGTTCCGGCGCTTTGGAGGTACAGGGCGCAGGGGCGGAAAGGAGGGATGGGGTGATTTTTTGGCTTAAGGGGTGGTTTCGCCGGCTGAAGTATCGTGTACAGCCGCCGCGGCATATTTTTAGCCGTAAGCGGCGCCGACGAGCGATGCGAGAAAGGCAGGGGAATAAAAAAAGGGCGGTCTTCCGCTCTTTTGGCGTAAAAAGGGGGTTGCAGCATGCAAGACGCGGCAGAGATGCAGGCGGCGCGGGACGATTTGCGGCGGTATCGGGCGTATGAGGCGGCGGTGGAGAATTTGGCGGAGGACATCGCGGGGCTGAAGGAGAAGTTGGCGCTGATGCTGCCGGCGGCGCCGGTGGCGCAGTATGGATTGTGTCCGAGCGGTGGCGGCGCGGGCGACGATGGGGTATTGTCGTTTGTGCAGCGCAGGGAGGCGGTCGAGGGGAAGCTTGCACGGCTGATGGAGCGTCGGGCACGGCTGGCGGGAAAGGTGCGGCGGATGAATCGCACGCTGGCACTATTAACGCCGGAGGACAGGCGGCTGCTGCGGCTGCATTACATCGAGCGGCGGCGTTGGATAGAGGTAGCGCCTTTGATGTATATGACGGAGTTAGGGGCAAAGGAAAAGGGGCGCCGCGCACTTCGGGCATTTGCGCGGATGCTTTTCTTGGGGTATGAGCAGTTGGGGCTTTTTGAAGGGGATTGAAAGTTATCCACAGTTTACCGCGTTTTTGAAAGTGTGGCTTTTTTGTGGCTTTTTCATGGCTTTTTTTGAAAGATTGTGTGGTATACTGATAGTGTCAAAGCATTAGCGCAGGATGTTTTGACCCGCTTGTGAAGATCCTCTATAATCACAAAGAAGCCCCGCGGCGTTTCGGTCG
>ERZ773051.544-NODE-544-length-25654-cov-3.656080_pt1 | contig 25654 bp, 22 predicted proteins | sample MGYA00580631_ERZ773051 | MGnify/ENA primary metagenome ERZ773051 (study PRJEB29015, sample SAMEA2738137) | human oral metagenome | biome: human oral; feature: human-associated habitat; material: saliva | place: China | collected 2204 ... | reverse complement strand
TTTTTCCGATCATAGGAGACAATTTTTTCGATCTCCTAAGCAAGTTTTGCCACTCTCCTAAGCGTGATTTTCCTTGACTTATTCAGAGAAAGTTTTAGCGCTCACGCTCTGACGATGGAAGGACCGATTGCGATGTCTTTTACCGTAGATTTGCAAAGTATGCTTAGCCTTGATGTCAAACATTAGCAAAACTCATCGAAGATACAGACTCACGCCATTAAATTTGTAGCAGTCATAGGAATGAGTCATATTTTCTACCTGCGTTATATACAATCATAAAGTTTCGGAAAACCGTTTGCTCCTACAACTTTTAGAGGACTTTTCTTATATCGCACTCACGTTAATTAAGAAATGCTGTTTACTGTTTTTACTCCTACTTACAATCGTGCAGATTTGTTGCCTCGAGTCTACGATAGTCTTACGCGGCAGACGTTTAAGGACTTTGAATGGATCATTGTAGACGATGGGTCTACAGATCATACGGCGGCAATAGTAGATGAGCTTATCCGAAAATCGGAGGAAATAGGTTTTTCCATTCGTTATTTTTATAAACAGAACGGAGGGAAACATACGGCGCATAATTTGGGGGCGAAAGAGGCATTAGGAGAATTGTTCTTTATTGTAGATAGTGACGATATCTTGCCGGATAATGCCTTGGAGATTGTAGCTGAAGAATGGAAGAAACTGTCTAAAGATAATTCTTTTGCAGGCGTTTGTGGCTTAGATGCAGATATGCAAACAAAGCAGATAATTGGGAGCGGTTTACCCAAAGATATAATTGATGGATACTACGCAGATGTGAAGTTTGGCTACCATCTTAGAGGAGATATGAAGGAGGTTTACCTCGTTGAAGCGCTACGTGAGTTCCCTTTTCCTGAAATTGACGGAGAGTCTTTTTGTCCGGAAATATTAGTGTGGAACCGCATAGGATCTAAATATAAACTTCGTTTTGTGAATCGTGTTATTTATTTCGCCGAGTATCAGTCTACGGGGATTACATCCTATATAACGAAGATACGTATGAAGAGTCCTATTGCCACAATGATGACCTATGCAGAGATGACCCATTTATCTATTCCTTTTGTGCATAGACTTAAGTCTGCTATCAACTATTGGAGATTCTTCTTTTGCCGGAAACTACAAAAAACGTGCGAACCTAAGATCTCATTTCTTTGGTTATGGACATTACCTTTAGGACTCATTATGCATTTGCGGGATAAGAAGTTTCTAAAAGGTCAATAAGACAAAGATCAATATGAAGATTCTAAATGTAATAACCTCCCTTTTAGTTGGTGGTGCCGAAATGTTAGTCGTTGAGATGACTACAAGGCTTCGTCAACGCGGACATCAGGTTGATGTTTGCGTATTCAAAGGAGTAGAGACGCCTTTAATGGATAAGCTTGTTCGAGAAAATCCGGGAGTGAAACTATACAAATTGGGAACGAGCTTCTATAATCCTCTATATATTTATAAGCTAAGGAAGATAATACGTCATTATGACATCATCCATACGCATAATTCTTCTCCTCAATTGTTTGTCGCTTTGTCCGGTATAGGACAATCTGTAGCTCTTTGCTCTACGGAGCATAATACATTTAATAGGAAACGCGATTGGAAGTGGTATTCACCGATAGAAAGTTGGATGTATGGGCGGTATGATCACGTGATTTGCATTAGTAAAATTGCAGAACAAAAGTTGCGCGACTACTTGGGATCTGATTGGTCTCTTCCTAATGCCGCTAAATATCGAAGGATAGAAACCATAAATAATGGTGTGGATATAGATCGAATTTATTCCGCAAGACCGGTTCCTGAATTATTGAAACAGAAAGATAATCGCACTGCGATCCTTATGGTAGCCGGCTTTCGTCCCCAAAAAGATCAAGATACGTTGATACGCGCTTTGAGTCGTTTGGATCGCGAAGCCTATGAAGTATGGCTGGCCGGTATAGGCGATCGCCAAGCGGAGGTGGAGGCTTTAGTCGAATCGCTGCAACTGACCGACCGTGTACGCTTTTTGGGCTTGCGCACAGACATCCCCAATGTTTTGAAAGCGGCCGACATCATCTGTATGTCCTCCCACTGGGAAGGACTTTCGCTTTCCAATGTCGAAGGAATGTCGGCCGGAAAGCCGTTTATTGCCAGTGATGTCAATGGTTTGCGCGAAGTGACCAAAGATTACGGCCTCCTTTTTCCCCACGAAGACGACAAAGCCTTGGCCGAGACCATCGAGCGCTTGCGGCAGGATGCTGATTATTATAAAACGACGGCCGAACGTTGCCTCCTACGCGCTCGCCAATTTGATATTGACAAGATGGTTGCCGGATATGAAGCCGTCTATCACAAGATTTTGAGCAATAAGTAGCGTATGAAAAAGAAGCTCATCCGCATTACGACCGCCGACATCAGTCTTGACGGCCTTCTGAAAGGGCAACTGCGCTATATGAATCAGTATTACGATGTCGTGGCCTTGTCCAACGATACGGGCTGTTTGTATAGCGTCGGCGAGCGTGAAGGTGTGCGCACGATCGAGGTGCCGATGCATCGCGAGATCGCTCTGCTGCCTGACTTGAAATGCCTTTGGCAGCTCTACCGAACGTTTCGCCGCGAGCGGCCTTTTATTATCCACAGCAATACGCCCAAGGGCAGTTTGCTCGCGATGATTGCCGGCTGGTTGGCTCGCGTCCCGCATCGCCTCTATACCGTCACCGGTTTGCGTTATCAAGGTGCGAGCGGACTCTTTCGCAAAATTCTGATGACAATGGAGCGTTTGAGTTGCGCATTTGCCACGAAGGTGATTCCGGAAGGCGAGGGCGTGAAACGAACGCTCTATGCCGACCGCATTACGCGCAAGCCGATGCGCGTCGTGCTCAACGGCAATATAAATGGTATTGATACACAGCATTTCTCTCCCGCAGCCGTTGAAGCGACGCAGGGAGCTGATGCTCGCTCTCGTATGCGCAGGTCGCTCGGACTTCGCCCCGAAGATTTTGCATTCATCTTTATCGGACGAATCGTGGGTGATAAGGGGATGAATGAACTGGTTGCTGCTATGAGGCGCTTGGAACAGGAGCGGTCCGACTGCAAGCTGATTTTGGTTGGCTGCTTCGAAAGCGAATTAGATCCCTTACAACCCGAAAGTGAAGTCTTTCTGAAAGAATCACCCGCAGTTTGCTATGTGGGCTATCAACAGGACGTTCGCCCCTATTTGTTGGCGGCTGATGCCTTAGTCTTTCCGAGTTATCGCGAAGGATTTCCCAATGTCGTGATGCAGGCCGGCGCGATGCAGCTGCCCGCTATTGTTACCGACATTTTGGGTTGCAACGAAATTGTAGAGGCTGCCCGCAATGGACTGCTGATTCCGCCGCGCGATGAGGCAGCCCTCTACGAAGCTATGTTGCGTTTTCTGCAAGATCGAACCTTGGTCTGCGACTTGGCACGCAATGCGCGCCCAATGATTCTCTCTCGCTATGAACAATCTGCCGTATGGGAGGCTCTGCGTGAGGTGTATGACCGCCTTTAGGTAGAAGTGTATAGATCTCCGGATCGCACGTGTAGCTACCTCTCTAAATAATCTGTTTCAGACACTTTTTGAGGCTTCGCCTGTGCCTCTTGGTCGTGCAGCCCTGACCCATCTATAGCTCTTTTTGTATCATCTTGTTCAGGGAAAGGCGCTAACAGAAAGGCTCTTTGCTGGCCTCAAGTAGTTGTACGATAACTTTTCTGACAACCTCCAGAGCGTATAGCGCTATACAGTCTTATCCTCTCTATTGTTTGCTCCGACCAAACGATCGTATGCTTTGGGCAAACCAGAGTTTGATTCCACCAAACGATAGTTTGCCGCCAGCAAACGAAGCAAGATACAATCTGTTGGTGTCATATTTTGATAAATAAGTTACCCATAACTTCAGCTTCTAATGCTGTCAACAGAAAGTTCTGCAGCCAAGCTTGTTCTGTCTTTCGCGGCTTGCGTAGGTTTGATAAGCGGGCTTTGACTCAAACAATCATTGCGTATGTACAAATATTTTTTTAAACGCTGTTTCGATTTTCTGATCTCACTTGTGGCTCTCATATGTCTTGCACCGCTTTTGTTGATCATAACCCTTTGGTTGCATCTTACGAATAAAGGTGATGGTGCTTTTTTTTTGCAAGAGCGCCCAGGCAGACATGCGAAAATTTTTCGTGTGATTAAGTTTAAGACCATGAGCGATGAGCGTGATGTAAATGGGGAATTGCTCCCTGATGAACAACGTTTGACACGCGTAGGCCGTTTCGTTCGCTCTACTTCCATTGACGAGTTACCCCAGTTGATCAACGTCCTAAAAGGCGATATGTCGCTTATAGGTCCACGCCCTTTGCTCGTTTCATACCTTCCCCTCTATTCTCCAGAGCAGGCTCGTCGGCACGAAGTGCGCCCAGGTATTTCCGGTTGGGCACAATGCCATGGCCGCAACGTCATCAGTTGGAAACAGAAGTTTGCTTACGATGTGTGGTATGTAGACCATCTATCGTTGATGACAGACTTGAAGATTATTTATTATACTATCAAATCTGTGCTTAAACGCGAGGGTATTTCGCAGGAAGGACAGGCTACTGTGGAGGATTTTGATGGGACTAACTAAGGTCAGATCAGCTGCTGTTGCTACAGAGAAATAGCAAAGAGAACATCTTGCGAAAAGAAAGACACTTATATATTGTATTAAGAAATGAGTTATTGCAGAGGGATCCCTGCAATATTTGACTTGCTCGCCTGAAAGGGAAAAAGAGTATAGTATAAACAGCATAAATTTTTGGGAATATGAACAATATTATGTTTTGTAGTTGTGGTCGCAGAGCTCAACTCTTTAGGTATCTGAAAGAATCTTTGCAAGATACTTGTCAAATCATAGCTACAGATAACTCAAACACTGCCCCTGCGCTTTATCTCGCTGACCGACAATATTTGGTGCCGCGTATAGATGATCCCAATTATGTTCGGACCGTATTGGAGATTGCTAAAAGCAATGACGTAAAAGCCATTACAACGCTGATTGATCCTGAAATAGAGATCTTAGCTAAGCATAGAGATGTTTTTGAGAAAGAGGGCATTCTCGTATTAGTTCCTTCAAAAGAAACGGCTCGCCATTGTTTTGATAAATATGATATGTTTAAGTATCTCCATCAAAACAATGTTCGCACGGTGCTTACCTACGATAGCTTAGAACACTTTAAAGAGGGTTATGCTAAAGGAGAAATTCGCTTCCCGGTCTTTATAAAGCCGCGCACAGGTAGTGGTAGTGTCGGGATTCATAAGTGCAATACACAAGAAGAGTTGGATACTCATTTCAGAGAAGGAAAGTTTGACTATATCATTCAAGAGTTTATGGACGGCGGCGACTGTGATGCTGATGTCTATATCGATTGTTTTTCTCATCAACCCGTAGCTGCTTTCTCAAAGCGCAAGCTCGAAACGAAGATCGGTGGTGCCAACAAGACGATATCTTTTAAAGACCCGAAATTGTTTGCATTCATCAAGGAGATTTGCAAGGTGCTTGAGTTCAACGGCCCTGTTGATATGGATTTCTGGTACAAAGATGGAGAATATTATCTTTCAGAAGTTAACCCGCGTTTTGGCGGTGCTTATCTTCATGCTTATGGTGCCGGAGTTGACTTCTTTAAGTTGATCCAACGTAATATGGAAGGGAAAACAAACGAAGAGCAGTTTGGCAATTACGATGACGATGTCTTGATGATGATGTATGACAGCGTGGTGATTGTAAAGAAGGACGAATTGGCAAAGTAAGTTAGATAAGGATGGCAAACCGTACGTATTTATGCCTAGCTCATATGAGCGGCAATGAGATGAAATATATCCAAGAAGCGTTTGATACCAATTGGGTGGTGCCTTTGGGCCCCAATGTCAACGCTTTTGAGGATGAGTTGGCACGTTTCGTGAAGTCCGTTGATGCCAAAAAAGACTTTGACAATGAGGATTACCCACGAAGCATTATGGCGCATTGTGATGATCCGGAACAATTATGGTTTGATAGCTTACCTGGTTTGCAGGACAAGAGCGTTGTGGCGCTTTGCTCCGGCACGGCAGCTATCCATCTGGCGCTAATCGCTTTGGGGGTGAAAGCCGGCGATGAGGTAATGTGTCAGAGCTTTACTTTCTGCGCCAGTTCCCATCCCGTAACTTACTTAGGGGCTGTTCCTGTTTTTGTCGATTCAGAGCGGGAAACTTGGAATATGGATCCGGAACTGCTGGATCGTGCCATACAAGATCGTATTACGAAGACCGGCAGGAAACCTAAAGCTATCATCGTTGTATATCTTTATGGTATGCCGGCCAAGATCCGCGAGATTATGGACGTGGCTGCGAAATACGACATTCCTGTCTTGGAAGACGCTGCCGAAGGCTTGGGCTCGCGCTATGAAGGTCAGGTTGTCGGGACGTTTGGCCGCTTTGGCGTACTGAGTTTTAATGGCAACAAGATGATTACTACCTCCGGTGGCGGTGCACTTATTTGCCCCGACGCTGCGACAAAGCAACGCGTGATGTTTTTCGCGACTCAGGCGCGCGAAGCCTTTCCTTATTATCAGCACGAAGAGATTGGCTACAACTATCGCTTGAGCAACGTTTGCGCCGGTATAGGTCGCGGGCAAATGACTGTGCTTGACGAACACATCGCTCACCATCGCCGCGTGGCTCGCTTGTATGAAGCGGCATTTAGTAAGATTGATGGTATAACTTTCCACGGAAACCCTGATGGAGAATGTGATTCAAATTTTTGGCTGAATACGATTCTCTTAGCGCCTGAGTTGAAAATCAAAGGTCAAGCGCAGACTTACACGCAGGCTGTTGAAGGAGCTGTCGGTGGTGCTGCAGGCGTGGTGCACGCTACGGGGCAAATCCACACCGATTGTGAACCTGCGGCCAACGTAGAAGCCTTGCGCATAGCTTTAGATAAGGTAGGCATAGAAAGTCGTCCGCTCTGGAAACCAATGCATAAGCAGCCCGTTTATCAAACAAGTCCCGCCTATATTAATGGCGTAAGCGAAGAACTCTTTTGCCGCGGCCTCTGCCTGCCGTCAGGCCCTTGCGTGAGCGAAAGTGAGGTCGAAAGAATCGTGAAGGAGATAAAAGCAGCATTAGATTAAGCAACTTCTAATTATAATGGTGGTTATGAAAGACTTTTTCAACAAACTCATCAATTGGTATTTCAGGCGAGATTCGCTGCCTTATTGGTGTGTACTCTTCATTGATTGTCTGATTTGCTATCTTTCCGGGATTTTTGTGTTCTTCCTCTTCTTCAGAGGTTACAATACGATGATCCATTTCGTCCCACTGACATACACGTTGCTTCTTTATATGGTGTTCAATGTCTTGGGATTTCGCGTTTTCCATACCTATTCAGGTGTAATTCGCTATTCCTCTTTTATTGATTTACAACGTGTGGGCTATGCGATGGCTTTGGCTTGTGGCTGTGTGTTGATTTTACATTATCCGATCCTCTTTTGGGAAGGTAATACATGGTTCTTGCCACTTCATACGCGCCATATCTTAGCCATCTACATTGCCGAAACAGTCCTGTTGTGGGCTTTCCGCGTTATCGTCAAGATGCTTTATGATACGGCGTTTGATAGTGATGGCGCCGCTGCTGCTTTGATTTATGGCGTTAAGAATGGCGGTATAGGTTTGGCGAAGAATATAAACAACGAGAAGCCTCGGCGCTTTCGCCTCAAAGGCTTTATTTCTCACGATCCCACACTGAAGGACATTTTCTTAATGGGGCAGCGCGTCTACCAAGCAGACAGTGATTTAGAGGAAATCATTAAAGATTCGAAGATCAAAGCCGTTTTGATCTCTCCCTTGCGCAACGATGAATTTCGCAGCAACGAGAAGTTGCAAGACCTTTTGATCAATGCCGGCGTACATATATATATGACTGAAGGTGCCCGCGAGTGGGACGGCTCTTCAGAAAGCATACCCCAAGCGACGCTAAAGGAGATCAGCATCGAAGACCTTTTGCCGCGCGACGAGATTCAGGTTGATATGCAGAGTGTAGGCCAAGAAATAGCCGGCACGCGCGTTTTGATTACCGGATCTGCGGGCAGCATTGGCAGCGAGATGGTTCGGCAAATCAGTTTGTTGAAACCAGCCGAATTGATGCTTATCGACCAAGCAGAGACGCCGCAACACGACATACGCCTTTTGATGTTACACGATTTCGCAGGCATTAAAGTCTCGACTATCGTCACCTCCATTACCAACGAGACTCGAATGGAAAAGATTTTCTCCGCCTTTCGCCCCGACTACGTCTTCCACGCCGCCGCTTACAAGCACGTGCCGATGATGGAAGACAACCCGAGCGAGAGTATCCTCAACAATGTCAACGGCACGAAGATAATAGCCGACTTGAGCGTCAAGTTTGGCGTGAAGAAGTTCGTGATGGTTTCTACCGACAAAGCCGTAAATCCTACCAATGTAATGGGATGCAGCAAGCGAATTTGCGAAATCTACGTGCAAAGTCTTGATAAGGCAGAAAAAGAGAACAAAGTCAAAGGCACGACCCAGTTTGTTACGACCCGCTTCGGCAACGTCTTGGGTTCCAATGGTTCAGTCATCCCCCTTTTTGAAAAGCAGATCCGCGCCGGCGGTCCGGTTACCGTCACAGATCCCAACATTATCCGCTTTTTCATGCTTATTCCCGAAGCCTGCAAACTGGTTTTGGAGGCCGGCACGAAAGGCAATGGCGGCGAGATCTTCGTATTTGATATGGGCAAACCCGTCCGTATTGCCGATTTGGCCAAGCGTATGATTCGCCTTTCCGGTGCTACGAATGTCGAGATTGAATATACCGGTTTGCGCGCCGGAGAAAAATTGTATGAAGAAGTCTTGAACGATAAAGAGGGTACACTTCCCTCCTTTAATGACAAGATCCGCATTGCCAAGGTGCGCGAATACGATTACGCCGATGTGGAGCAGAAGATAGAAGACCTGATTCAGACGGCGCGCACGGCTGACGATATGACCATCGTGCGCAAGATGAAGGCCATCGTGCCCGAGTTTCTTAGCAAAAATTCCGTCTATTCTTCACTCGATCACGCCCAAACTCCCTCTTGAACAGATTATGACGACAATCCAAGTGCTCTTGGCCTTGCTGCGCAATGCTTTGTGGGAACATCCTGTTGAAAAAGAGTTGCGCGAGTCTGTAGATTTTGCGCGATTGTCTAAAGTTGCTAAGCAGCAAACGGTAGCCGGCCTCGTTTTTGGGGAATTAGTGCGTCGGCAGTTTCTGCTTACGCCGCGTGATACCCTGATGGCTTTCGGCTTTACGCAGCGCGTGGCGCAAGCCAATGCACTCTTGCAGCACGAGTTGGCTAATCTGGTCAACGTGATGCATAGAAAAAAACTCCCCTTCTTCGTTTTTAAGGGCCAAACCTTGGCCGCGCTTTATCCGCATCCGGAAGAGCGCACGCCGGGCGATATAGATTTCTATTGCCCTCCGTCGTCGTTCGATGCCGCTGCCGCAGTGTTTCAGGAAGAATGGAAACTCAAGCTTGAGCGTCAAGCCGGCGAGCACGCCATCGAGTTCTATCACGGGAAGGTCTTGTTTGAGATGCACTATGAAATGTTGGATTTCAACACAAAGGCAGATCGGCTTTATTGGGAACGACTTTTAAGCGATACACCTACTGATTTTATCGAGGTAAACGGGCTAAAAGTGCCTACGCTCGCTCCAACGCTCAACGTGCTCTATACTTTTTTGCACCTATATCTTCATTTGGTCGAGCTTGGTGTCGGGTTGCGCCAGTTTTGCGACGTGGCAGTGTTGCTCCACGCCTTGCGCGAAAAAATAGATCGTGCGGCCTTGCAAAAGCATCTCAAGGTTCTGAACTTCACGCTCGCTTTTGAGGCTGTCGGGTGGATACTTATAGATAAACTCGGCTTGCTGCCGGAAGATTTTCCTTTATCCATATCCGAGAAGGCCAAACGCTACGAGCAAGACATCTTGCGCATTGTCTTTCTGGGGGGTAATTTCGGTAAGCAAGCCAAGCACCACGCCGTACGCAGCGGATTGAACTATTACTGGGAGACGTTTAGGATCAAGCTCCGCCATTACCGGCTCTTCTACGCCCTTTCCCCGCGCCATATACGTGCCGCATTGTTTAGCGGACTGCCGCATCGTATCTCCCTTTTGTTGGGCTTAAAGAAATAAAGTTTTGGGGCATTAAACGCTCCATTCAATATACAACACAGACAATCATAAAACAATTCGACTAATTAAAACATTATGCAGGTAGGAGATAAAATACCCGAGATTTTCGGTGTAGATCAAGACGGTAAAGAGATAAAAGCAAGCGACTATCGCGGGCGAAAAATAATTTTATATACTTATCCGAAAGCCAATACGCCGGGTTGCACGGCTGAAGCCTGTTCTTTGCAGGCGCATAAAGAAGAATTAGCTGCTGCCGGCTATGCTGTCGTCGGCGTGAGCAAGGATAGAGTAGAACTTCAAAAGAAATTTGCCGACAAACAGGGGCTTGATTTCCCCCTGATCGCTGATACTGAAACGACCTTACTCCAAGCTATCGGTGCTTGGGGTGAGAAAGTCAACTACGGACGTCGCACAATGGGCATTCTTCGCACAACTTATTTGGTCAACGAAGAGGGAATCGTAGAAAAGATCTTCACGCCTAAAGAAATCAAAACTAAGATTCACGCTGAGCAAATCTTGGACTACATCAACAAATAAGCCCCTATGCAAATCCTGCTGGCCAATGCGAAGATGATGCTTTGCCCGACAGAAGTCGCCGCAAAGCCGCTGACGCTTCCTGCGTTTCAGGCGGAGGCTGATCGGCTCGCAAAAGAAATGGCCCGCCTCAGTCTTGACGAGCTGGCAGCGCAGTTGGGGTGCAGCCGGCAGTTGGCTTTAGAGAATCAACAGCGCTATCAAAACTTCTTCTTAGCCGAAAAGGTGCCCGCCATAATGGCCTACAACGGGCGCGCCTATCAAGCGCTGATGGCACACACGCTCGATGCGGCCGCCTTGTCCTTTTCGCAGGAACATTTGTTCATCACCTGCTTCCTTTACGGCCTTTTGCGACCGATGGATGCTATCGTGCCGTACAGAATGGAGCATACAGTGCGCTTGGAAGCAACAAATGATAAACCCATCGATCGCTTTTGGCGCGATAAGTTGACGGATTATCTCATCCGCGCCGTACACGCCGACGACGGCATCTTGATCCACCTTTCGACCGGCGAATATGAGCGCCTCTTCAATTGGGCGCGCGTTTGCCGCGAAGTAAAAGTGATCAAGCCCCTCTTTTATGTTCGCAAGCAGGGCCGGCTGCACGTACAAGCCGTTTGGGCAAAAGCCTGCCGCGGCGCTATGGTGCGCCATCTGCTCCAAACTGCGGCTGACCAACCATCAGCTTTGGCCGACTTTACTTATGAAGGCTTTTCCTATGCGCCCCATTTGGGCGAACCGGCCTTCCCCCATTTTGTGAGAGAAGCTTGACGAAACGCCAATCGTGCTGAGCCCGACGGCTTTTGCAGTTATGCTCTATTGTTAGACAACATATATATGAATTAAATGTCTGAAATTTCTTCAAAGCGCCAAGTAGCCAAAAATGCTGCGATGCTCTATCTTCGTATGATTTTTACAATGCTTGTTGGATTGTATTCTTCAAGAGTTGTATTGCAGACGTTGGGTGTAACAGATTATGGTGTTTATAATGTCGTTGCTGCTGTTGTTCCTTTTTTTGGCTTTTTCAGCAACTCAATGGCAGCGACAACATCAAGGTTCGTTACATTAGAGTTAGGACGAGGTAACAAGAATAGATTGCAAAAAACATTCTCAGGCGCCTTGGTTATACAAATTTGCATGGCGCTTAGTATGATCCTGTTGGCAGAGACGGTCGGGCTCTGGTTCTTATTCAATGTTTTAAAAATTCCTGCGGAGCGTTTTAATGTTGCTTTCTGGGTTTATCAGATTTCAGCTTTCTCTGTTCTATTTGAATGTACGCAAGTGCCCTACAATGCTTGCATTATTGCACACGAGAGGATGAACGTCTACGCCTACGTCGAGATTCTCAAAACCGCTCTCAGGCTCGTTATCTTATATCTTTTAATCGTGAGCGACTTTGATAAGTTGTTGTTCTATGCGATTCTTTCATTGCTTGTAGATGTTTTTATTACGATCATCTATCGTATCTATTGCATAAGGCATTTTGAGGAGTGTCGTTTTCGTTTTACGTTTGATAAGGACATTCTTAAGCCAATGTTGTCTTTTTCGGGATTTGATATGTTTACGGGCTTGTGCGCGAATGTCAACTTTCAAGGCATTCCTTACTTTATCAACATCGTTTTTTCGGTTGTTATGAATGCGGCTGCCGGTATCGTCATAACGGTGACAAATGTGTTTCGTTCCTTTGTTGGCAATATTACGACAGCCTTCCGGCCTCAGATTGTAAAGCTCTACGCGCAAGAAAAGTATACTGAGATGATGGACATCTATTATTTGTCAATGCGGATGCTCATTATCGTTATGTCTGTGATTATAATCTCCTTTATTTACAATTGCGATTTTATTTTGCGAATCTGGCTAAAGCAGGTGCCTGCTTACACCGTCATACTCTTGGATATTTGTTTCTTCGAGACATTCTTCGATGTTATGGCGTCTAATCTAAAAATTGGGGTCCATGCTGCAGGGAAAATAAAAGGGTATAGTATTTTTCAAGGTATCGTAAAGCTCCTTGTCATTCCTTTAGCCGTTCTCTGCTTGTTGGCCGGCAAGCATCCTGAGCACATATATATACTCAATACGCTTAGTACCTTTGTATGTGTGCTGCTTAGTGTTTATTATCTAAAGAAGTACATACCGCTATTTTCTGTACAAGACTTTTGTATGAAAGTAAGTGCGATGATTCTTCCTGTTGTTCCGACGATCCTACTTCTCTATTTACTCACCAATCTCGATATATCAGAATTCTCTCGTTTGATTCTTTCTTGTGGCTTGATATTAGTCAGCATGTCCTTCTTTTCCTATTTATTTTTAGGACGTGAAGAGCGCAACGTAGTCAATCGTATGGTGAAGAATAAGTTGTTTAATCGAAATTAAGCGAAAAAGAATGTTTAAGGTGATTTGTGATGCTCCCGGGCAAACTTGTAATAGGCTTTGGTCCTATCTTGATACCATTGCGTGGGCTATAAAAAATAATGGGAGAGTCTATGTTGTACACTGGGATGTAGATATAAAATATTTTCCAAATCTGCTCAGTTCAAAGTATTGTTGCTTTCCTTTTTACGCTCAATCTTTCTTCAGATTATTTGGTGAGGAGCGTTGGAAGAATTTCTGGGGATGTCTGTTTCTAAATTCTCTTGCACGCAAGTTTCGTGAAACGAGATTAGGAAAGAAGATGGGGTTTTTGGATGGGTGGAACCTAAGAGACCACCACGATTATTATCCCTACGTTGACAAAGACACTTTAAGGCGTGTGTTTTCTCCGAATCAACAAGTCATTGACGATGTTTCATCAGAGTTAGATCGGTATAAATCAGAGGGCTATTTTATAGTTGCCGTACACATGCGTGGGGGCGATTATCGTTATTGGGAAAATGGTCAGTATTTCTTTGAAATCGAAGAGTATAAAACATTTATGTCGCAGGTCAAATCCATTTATTCCGACAAAAAAGTTTGCTTCTTTATTTCGACAAATGAGAAATACGACAAATCCGCATTTGAAGGATTTACGCTTTGCGATTTGAAGAAAAATACTTCTGCCATTCATGATCTTTATGCACTATCACAGTGTGATCGCATCATTGGACCTCATAGTTCTTTTAGTCGTTGGGCTTCATTTATAGGCGATGTGCCCCTTTGCTATATAGAGCATGGAGGTGAGATCGCTTCCGACAAAGATTTTTCTCTCATAAAAGATTTCTATCATTTCAAAGATGGCAGGACCATCCGTATTTGAATTGCTCGGATAATCCTGAAAAAACGTCTTTTTCCGCTACATTTTCGTGTGGCACAGTGCGCATAGATCTATCTTACGTAGACTATATAACAGGAGCAGTCTGAGCCAAAGCCAATCGTGCTGAGCCCGACGGCCTCTCAAACGCCGTTCGATTATCGTATGACCTACGAAATCGAGCGGCTTTTTTCTTTTCATATCTCCAATCAGCTCGTCTTTTCGCCTTAGCGGAAGCTCCACAATGCGTAGCGGGTTGTTTGCAGTGTGCAGCCCTTGGCTTTGGGTGAGCAAACTTGGTTTATAAGTGGCGCAAAATCATCTGCACGCTTTTTTATCACGACGCCAAAGGTTTTTGCTCACGATAATAAATGCTTGCGCTCGTGATGAAAAAGGTTTACGCTCGTGATGGCAAAGTCGATGGGCGGAATGTGGTGGGCGCAAACGGCGCAGTGATTATTCAGAATTTACCCCTACAGCCTTCAGCAGTGGGGCGGTGCAGCGCAGAAGAGGCGAGGTGGTAGACGCAGCGGACAATGGCCTTTTCTGATCAGGAGCACCGTTGGAAGAAGGTTTGGCGTTTTAAGGCATAATATTTAGTATGCTGTATTTTTATTTGGAGATTAAGCGATAAATATTCTGTTTTTAGGATTGAAACCCTCAGACATTTTTGTGATATTTTCCAATTATAAGATGATAAAACGGCCTATAATTATGTGAGAAAAAGTATGACAAGAAGCGGAGCGGAAACAAAGCGCCGAAAAGGTTTGCTGAGATCAGTATAAAATACGGCTGTAAATTTGCTCTGTCGCTTTTAAAGGCGTATTTTTGCCTATATACAAATTGGAATTAAACACTTTTGAGATGTTAATGCAAGTCAGCTTGGACGATGTGCGTCCCTATGCCAGCTTCCGAGCACCCGATACAGATAACAACCTGATCATACTCGATAATTTTCGCAATGTAGCCTTTACGGGCAAGACTCTTCAGCTGGGCTTTATGCTTTGTTGCTACTGCAATCGGGGTAGTGCTTCTTTCGTGCTCAACGGGAAGGCGTATGAGATGGGACCCGGCGATTTCTTGGTGGGTTTTGGTGAGCAGATCTTTGAAAAATGCCGGCCGAGCGAGGACTTTCGCGGGCGCATTGTCTTAGTCTCTCAAGAGTATTGCAAAGAGAGCTTCGTGGGCTTGCAAAACCTTTGGCCCTTCTTGCTTTATCTGTTGCAGAATCCCGTAATTCATCTTTCAGAAGTCGAACAGACTTGGCTCTTTGAGAGCTTTGCAGCCCTCATTCGTCGCCTTAAAAATGAGTCGCACGGCTATCGTAAAGAAGCCATTTTGATGTTGATGCGCGTGTTCTATTTTGACGTCTGCGATTTCTTGGCTAAGCGCAATCCGGAGGCGATGCAGCACTCCGCACATAGCTACGTAATCTTTGACAAGTTTATCAATCTTGCACAAGCTTGCTACATGGAGCATCGCGAAGTAAAATGGTATGCCAACGAAATGGGGCTCTCGTCTAAATATTTATCAGAGATTGTAAAAACTGTAAGTGGTCGGACGGCCGGACAATGGCTCATGTCACTCACGCTTACGCAGATCAAATCGCTTTTACGCAATACGAGGCTTTCCATTAAAGAAATTACGGCGCGCATGCATTTTCCTAATCAAAGTTTCTTGGGTAAGTATTTTAAGAATGCCACAGGTATTTCTCCCTCGGATTATCGAAACGGGAAAATAAAAAATGTTTAATCGCCCCCGTTAGGGGGGTGAAATGAAAAAAACTGCTTTCACAGGTGAATACACTTGTTGAAAGCTGATTTTTTTTGCTTTCTGCCGGTAAAACAAGGATTCCGCAGTCGTATAATCGGCTGCGGAATCGCGTAAATAAGCCGGATTCGATGATCGCGGCGAATAGTTTTCTTTATTTTATCTCATTGGGCTGGAAAGAGATGGAGTAGTAGCCCAGTTGATAGATGTCGGCCACGTCAAACTGCGCCATTACTTGCTTTTCTTCGTTGACGAAGGTGGGTAAAGCCGAAGCTTGGGGCTTGTATTCGTAGCCGTTGGCTATGAGATATTCGCTCAAGTAAGGTGCGCGTATGACTAAGCGGTCGAATGTGATAGCAAAGGCTGCGAAATATTTGCCACCGTCTTCCATCAATAGAAGTTTTGGGAAGTGTTGAGAGTTGGTGTTGATGATGATACCCATCTCGTTGGTCTCTTCGCTGACATAGTAGGGGAGTTTGCGATATTCGACGAGGATTTCATCCATCGTTTTTGTGCCAAACTCGACAATCGGCATCGGCAGGTCTACCACAGCGGGCGGAACTTTGCCCGTTAAGTCTGAGTAAGCAAAGTGCATTTGTGGCTCAAATGTACCCTTGCCCTCCGTTTTGTCGACCATCAGTACGTAGCAAGCAGAGCGCAAGGGGTCGTTGTAATAGATGGTGTAGCCCTCGTTGTCGGTCAGGCCCGTATAGCGGTAGGTGAGCGTTTTGAGATAAGCCATTACGTCGGTCGGCGTCGGGATGTTGGCCGGATTAACGTAGAGCGATGCCTCTTCAAGTTGCGATTTTGTCTTCACGTCGAACCAATATTTGATGGACGGCCATTGCTCGTCGCCCGTCTTATAGACATAAACGCCGTTGGCAGGCTTAGACTTTTCGTTGTCTAATTGATGGTTGAGGCGCTTAGCGTAGAGCTGGAGCAATTCGAGCGTAGCGTGGTAACCATTGTAAGGCATCCAGGCGCCCGTCTTGGCGTCTTTGAGCAAATCGATGCGCGTCCAGGACTGGGGCGCTTCGTCGTACTCGCCGAAAATATATTCTGATTGCGCGCCGGTTTTGTTGATGAAAATAACCGTCTTGCTTGTTTCGTTGACATATACGAGGACCTCAGCATTGCGCGACGCTTCGGCGCGTAATGCGTAGCCGGCCGTGCGTAGTGAAGCCTTGAAGGCTTCTTCCCCACCGGAGGGAATGGTGCATTTGGCATACTTGTAAGACTGCGATTCGTCGAATGTGTAGATCCAATTGTAGGTTTCCCCGTTTTCAGTCTTGGTCAAGGTGAGGTGCGTGTTGTCGGTCTTGTTAACCGTAAAGCCCCGGGCTTGTTCGGATGTGATTAGGTCGTTGATGTCGGCACCAAATTGAGCTGTGGGCAGTTGGAGAGGTGCCGGCGTCACCGATGGGTCGGTGCTGTCGTCGTTCTCAAAGAATACCAAGCTGTCGACTTCAGAAGCGTGAAAGACTTGCTTCTTGCCGTTCTTATAGATGTATACGCCTTGTGCGGCTGCACCCGTTGCGCCCAAAAGGAAAAAGAGCAGCAGGAGTGCTAAGGGTTGAAGAGTTTTTTTCATTTTCGGATGAATTTAGATGATTGTTGTTGGCTTTTTACGATGTAGGTGCCGGCGGGGAAAGTGCTCAGCGAGATGGTTTGGCTTCCCTTTTCGTCGGCTTTAACTTGTTTGAGCAATCGACCGCTTGCATCGAAAATTTGGATGGACTCGTTGGGCACAAAACCGATGATTTGCATTTGTTCATCAGCGATGGTGATCGTGCCGTTTTGTTGGGGCGTCGTCGTAGCTGCGTCTAAACCAGAGGGAATTAGATACGTGATTTTGTGTACTTCGCCTGCCTGATAAACGACGTCAACGCTTGATGTCGTAAGGCGCAGTGTTTTTGCTTCTCTAACAACACGTGGTCGCTCGCTCAATTTATATTGAACTTGCTTGCCTGAAGAGAGCCACACTTGAATGTAGGACACCTGAGCCTTTAGCGGGATGCTGAGCAGGCAAAGGAGTGCTCCAATAGCTGTTTTCTTCATATTGCTCATTTGAAGGAGAGATTTCATTAAACGTCCGGAAAGCTCTCTCCATTTTCTGCCTGTCGGGACGCGCTCAAAAACTTTTGGGCTACAAAGCAAATAAAGATAATTGATTCTCGCAACGGTATGTGCATTTTTTTGCTTTAATTGGATGCCTTCAGCTTCTCACAAGCTACCTTCACATTAGCTCTGCCCTTTTTGTCAACGATACTGGGACTTTGAAGATAATATTTCCCATTATGCCGATACAGTTTTACCAACGAAGGGGAGCGTTGTAATGACTGAGACAAGCTGTTCATTTCGCTCAATGAACGGTCATAAACCAATGTTAACTCATTCTCCGACTCACTCTTTACGGCACAAAGTATGCGGAACGTGACCATTTGCCCATTGCCCTCGAAGATGCAACTGTTTCGTTTAATATCCAGCGTGTAGCCGACAAAGACCGGCGGAAGCTCTGATGCCTGTAGATAGTATTCATAAGTTCCCTGCCAGCTGGCATCCTTTACCTTAAATCCAAGTGTTTTCTTCTTGTTCACAGATGCTATACTATCCTCCGGAATCTGCACCCTTGAATACTGCGGTAGAGCCTTTTTTTGCTCGGTCTTTATCCGCTGCTTCGCAAGACTCCGATGGGCGTTACCGGTCATACAAAGCACCAGCAGCAGACACGAAATAGCCGTAAATTTCTTTGCTTTCTTCATAGATAAGACAAATATAGGCATATGCTTTCTTTCCTACAAGGGCGGGAACGACATTTCTTCTTGCCATTAATTTTTCTTATCTGATAACCTGGATATTCTTTTCGCGCCTCACTGCCGACTTCACAAGGCATATACTATGTACTTAATTCCTATCAGACATAAAAGTTAGATTGAAAGCCAATGAACATCGCGAAAAGTCGATAGATGTTACTATATTTGTCTCGATATTCCGGAAAAAGAGTATAGAAGCTCTTTGCAGATGATGGAGGCCGGTCTCTGTCATTTATGCAGTCTTGCATAGGACTGCACAGGAACAAGAATCACAAAGAAAGGATATAAGATTGATGGAAAGGAAGTTTGAACAGTCTGCTGAGACGCAGATACAAGGCGATAAGGCCGACAACAAAAAAGAAACGGTTACCCACAAACAGCATGGGCTATTGGCAAATACACATAAAAAAAGGTGGATGAGTCTCATCTTGCTTATCGTAATCATAGGAATTGCTTGTGGTCTTTTTATCGGGCTAAAAGCCCTTACGTCACAGGCTAAACGGGAAAGAGAAATGCTCAGTAGAAAATTACCGTCCAACCAACGTACAAACGGACTGGCTGTTTTCACTATTCCGGAAGGATTTACCTGTCAGAAACAGGATGTTAGTAAGGACTTAGGCGATGATATAGTATTCAAACTGAAGCATAATGCCGTGGGACTGGGCATTTATTCATTTTATACATCGGATGATTTCAAGACAAAAGTATATAAGAATTTGGAAAAGCTTACACTTGAAAGCCTTAAAGACAAATCTCCCCAACTGGTTGCAGAGGGTCGGGAGAATATAAACGGTAATACCTGTGTTTTTCGTGTCTGGCGCTTTCAGAAAGAAGGTAAAACTCTTTACTGGCGTTTCTGCTCCGTTACCGATAAGAGAAAAGAGAAAGTTTGTGTCATAAATGCCTACGACAATGGTACGTCAGGCTCTTACATCCTAGATTTGGTCAAATCAATAAGATTCGAATAAACGCCCTTTTTGAGGAAAGCTAAAGCGAAGATGGGATAAACTCCTCTCCTTCGCTTATCCTCTAACAAAAGAGAATACATCTCTAAAGAGCTTTTCGACTAAGAAGATAATGGATAAAGCCTCTCAAGGGAGTGTATACGGAAGCTATCGATGCTTTATTTGGTTAAAAAAGTGCTTTGATATAAAGTTTGTTCTCTCAATATTTTGCAGTCCCGAAAAATGTCTATATCTTTGCAACCGCTTCCAATTAGGAGGCAGGTAGACTAACGTTTTGCCTTCAGGAGAGATGGTAGAGTGGTCGATTACAGCGGTCTTGAAAACCGCCGTGCTGAGAGGCACCGGGGGTTCGAATCCCTCTCTCTCCGCAAGCAAGGGTGTAAATCAACGAGTTACGTGATTTACACCCTTTATTACACCCAAAAATCAGCGTTAATAAAACATAAACCGAGCTCCAATGAGTCCCTATATAAGGAAACATTAGAGCTTGGCTTTTTTATAGATGTTACTTGTGGGCATCATCAAGTCATTCTCTCTTTTTGTAAAGACCAAAGCCTTAATTATGCAATAACGCTAGCTTTTTAGCTTGTAGAGTTTGCTATACCAAAAGGGATGTGTACTCCTGCAACGTCCTTTATATTTTCAAGATGAGAGGTCTGGTCATCAAAGAAAATATGAGGCTTTAGAATATTCAGCAATCTTGCTTTCTCTACTCCTCCCATAAAAAAGACTTCGTCAACTTCGATTCCCATGCTAATCAGAGTAAAAACAACACGCTCATGAGCTGGAGCATTGCGAGCCGTAACAATAGCAGTTCTCAATAACCTATTATAGGTTGGATCCTTGTACTTCTTCATACGTTCAAATTTCTGAAATGATGAGATTTTCTTTAGGAGATCTGCAATAGGTCCAGAGCCTAAGGGATGAGTTCCATATACTTTCTCATACTCTTGATAAGACACCAAACCTTGTTCTTTATAGACCTTCTCAGAACTATCATCTGCTATGACCCCGTCAAAGTCAAATGCTAAACAAAGCCCTTCTTCATCTGAATCATGTACCTCTTGCTTTCCTACAACTCCTGCTGTAATTCCATTAGCTAATGCCTCTTTAGCATCTTCTATGTTAGTCGTCAAAAAGAGAGTAGAATTGAAGGCTGGAAGGTATTGATGATTGGAATTGCCGGAAGAGAAGCATGCACGAGAGATATTTAACTCGTAATGCTGGATTGAACGGAATGCCCGTAAGCCTGTTTCTGGACTATTCTTGGAAAATAGAATGACCTCTATTGGTTGTTCCTCTTGGAAAGAAGCGTTTAAACTCAAAAGTCTTTTTACAAAAGGAAAAGCAACACCAGTTCCCAGAGGAACATCAATATTCTTCCGCTGGTACTCTCTATAAGCTTTTTCACCGTCTTGCCTGAAGATTGCATCAGACTCTTGCATATCAAAGAGAGCACTAGATGAAACGGCTATAACAAGTTTCTGTTCTATCGGGTATGGCATAATTTTACATCAGATATTTGTTGAGAATGGCTACTTTACGAGCAGAGCAGCTATCCATAATAGCCTGTGCTTTGGCTATCTGAGCTTCATAATTTTCAATGTCAGAAACAATCTGTTTTTGTTCTGACAGAGAAGGAAGCAGAACCGGATATTTTGCTATGATATCCGCATTTATATTTGGCTGAGCAGAGCCATATGCCTTTTTCTTAAGCTTATCTTTTTGTGTTCGCATATAGAACCATATATAGTCATTCAAAACCTCTTTCTTAAAGCAATGCAATACTGCACATGCTTGGTTTGTCGCAGCTTCTACTCCAAGTTTTGCAGTCTGTCCAATAGTAGCACCGTACATAGCGATGATTATACTTCCTATAGGATATACCTTTGCACTACTGTTGTTTAATCCCTTTTCGGTTATCATTTCTTCTGTAGTCATCAGGATAGAATTATCTAATTCTTTTGTCTTAACCCAAAAAATATTACCGTTTATCCAGTAATCGGAATTTGTTCTCAGAGGTGTTCCTCCAGAAGATACTCTGCATAAATCGCTTATAGTCAGGTGCTTATACCCCCCCCCATTGGGCTTGTTAGCAATCACCTCTAAATCAGTGAATATCTTTGAAATTCGCTTGCGATAGTCTTCGATTGCCATACGAGAGGTTTCATATTCTGCATCTACCTTAGCACACTCATCAACAATCTGCTGTTGAATATCAAGAGAAGGAAGAGGAATAGGGAAATCTTTAACATCATCAGGATAGACATGGGGCTGTGCTGCTCCTCTAGCTAACGAGCATATATCATTCTGCTTTGACTTTAAGTAATTGTATATGTAGAGAGTTGATACGAGATCATCTACATTTATAGTAGTACAATCTGAAGCAAAAATCTCTTCACTCCAATAATTCACATATCCTGCATTTGCACCAGTAGCACTTATTGTTATTGTATGTTTTGGTCTATTGTACTCATTATGAGTATAAGCATAGTCTATTCCGCCTGCAACTACTTTATACTTTCCTTCCTTAACTTTTTTCTTCGTTATAGATGTTCCTTTTCGTATAACAGTAGGAAAATCTTCTATACGAACAATAGGATATTTACTTGAAATACTAACCTTATGTTTTGTTTGAGAGTTTGATATGGCAATATCAAACTCTGTTCTCTTAAAGTCAATCATATCTTCCATGCGTATGGTGGAGCAATAAGAACTTAGCTCTTCTGAGACAGGTATAGGTTCTCCCAAGTAGTAGCTTCGCACCAAGGTGTTGATGTGACTAGTGTCGTCTAGGTCTTTAGGATTAAAGAGTGGGGTTTGAATGCTATCCAGTCCTTTTCGAGTTAACACCTCGTCTTCTCCCTGCACCGAAGTATTCAAATACTTGATGCCTTCGTCACCCTTTCGGGAACTCCATTCATAACCAAGAAAGCGTTTAACTTCGCCATTGTCTGTGGGACTTTTGACAATAAGCGTAGGAAGTGGATTGCTTTTGGCAAGAAGGTAATAATAAAGCTTCTCCATCTCGATGGAGCGGATAGACTTTAGAATATGTGCATCGATTTCTCCTTGTTTTTGCTCTGCAGTATATTCCTTATTTGTTTTCTTTTTGGCTATTCTCTTGCCATCTTTATCGTTAGCATATTTATTTCTATAAGCCTTAAATAGTTCGTGTGTCCAAAGAGCTTCTTGGGGAGATGTTTCAAACAACGAGGTATAAACTCCTCGTTCTATCCCTTGCATCTTACAATAGTCGTCCAATAGATGAGCATCGTCAAACACGCCGTCTTTGCTAAAATCGCCACGAAACCAAGTTTGCACTCGACGACGATAATGCTCCGACATACGGACTTTATCATTTTTCTTCCGCAGAAATAGAGTGACCGTATTTGTCCTAGTCTTACCAAATGTGCCACTACCAAACTCTACGATAGCAACGACATCAAACTCCTGTAAAATTATTTCTCGTGTTCTGGTGTAAATATTTCCATTTGAAAGCACTGAAGAAGGCAGGATAATTCCCGCAACACCTCCCGGTACTAGCAGCTGTGCAGCGCGCTCTATGAAGAATACTTCAATAGAGCTGTTAGAATAGATGTCTGAAATATATTGAGAAAGCTTGAAACTTGCTCGCTCTTCCTCACTGAGCATCTCTAAAAAACCCTTGACACTATACGGAGGATTGGCTATCAAGACAGAAAAAGACCCTTCTTTTAATTCTGGGTGTGGGCGTAGGGCGTCCTGATAAATGATATTAATTTCATCTTGTCCATACATGAACGCTGAGACTTTTGCTACCTTAGATAGTCGATACTCCTTTTCTACCCCATAAATCTCACAAAAATAAGGCTTAGCTTCTTTCCCAGATTTAGTCACAACAGTCTTGACCTGATCGGCATATTCATTCAGGAAGTGTCCAGCTCCACAAGCATAGTCAATAACCCGAGGAACTTGTTTCGAATCATTGATAGACTGCAAAGGCAAAGAAGATATGATGAAGCGTACAATAGGCATTGGAGTGAAGAATTGTCCTTCACTTTGCTTGACTCCCTGATCCAAGAAGCCTTCAAAAAGATCTCCTAAGAATTGATTGGGCTTGTCTGTGCGCAAACGCATATCTTGAAGCATACGTACCACTTTTTTGAGTATTTCTGCATTCTGTCGAAAGAGTATCTGATTGTGGACATCTAAAAAGGCAAAATCATTGTTTGTGTAAAACTTGAGTTGCTGAAAGTAATCCAAAATCTTTTCTTTGGTGGCATCAGGGTCATTCTTGAATAAATAAAAACTATCAGCAATAGTTTTATTGTCAATATAAGTCACCTCTTCGCCCAAAAACTCCTTCATGCCACGGCTATACATCAGTTGCAAGCGATCTTGTAGGTTGTAATAATCGTCATGAGCTGCTCCACGCCAATAGAACTGTAAGTTATCAGCATGTTGCGTTTCGTCCACAATCTTAGCCAAAAAGAGATTAACTAGCTTATCAAAAGCGTTTTCACGCCCTGAGACATTATGCTGACGCATTATGGTGGCATATTCATGATACTTCTTCTGAATTTCTAAATCATCAGCATCTCTTAAATCGTCAACAGAAAGTTGCCGTTTACCTATTGTAAAAGGCGAAATACCAGTTTCAAAAATTCCAACAGTACTGTAATCACAATCGTATGTATTCTTCCAAACTTTGAAATATTCTTCCTTTCCTCCCTTTTCCTCTGTGACCTTATTATACCCTTTTAGGCTACTGTCAGCACGCAGATACTCTTCGTTGTCTTCCATTGAAACAATTCGGCAATCATATTCACATGCGTCGTTTTGCCAATCAGAAGTATAAAGACAGAGAGCCTTTGCCTTACGATAGCTGTTGAAATAGTTAAAGAGTTGACCTCCATCTTCTTGCATTCGATGCCAAGCTTTTGAAAACTCTCTCGAAGAGTTGTCATCGGCGGTTTTGCATTCTATGAGTATGAACTCATTCCCTTCGTTATCTTTAATAAGAATATCGCAATACCCACCAGTGTCTGCATGTCCTCCAGGCATTGGTTTCTCTAATTCTATCTGCTTCGGGGTATATCCCAAGGATAGCAGACGAGTGATACATTCCAAGACGACAAAGTTTTCTGGCGAAGAAAAGTTCTTTGTTGTTTCTCGATAAGCTTTCAGTTCGACTGGATAATTGATACGCTTATTAGTGAAGTCAATAGAAATCGTATAACCTCTATTGTTAATGCTCCAAACTTCAGCATTAGGGGAGGGTTGCTTTTGATAGCCTATATACCTTAACGCATCACGCAGATTATCAATTCTTATCATAAGTATTTCTCAGTTCTTTTTGAACAATACAAAGCTTAATCTAGTAATTTGAAGAGAGTAGTAAAGTCGTCTTTTCTAATGCTAATATGCAAACTTGTTTTTATCGCCTACTTCTAAATAGCAGTCGGACTCCTACCTTACTTCCCCTCTTCTTCAAGCGGTTCTTTTAGAGATTGACACGCATTCTCTGTAGTCCCACTCTATATTTACCTACAAAAATACGAACTAATAGGCAGGGAAAAGCATAAAAGGCTGGATATTTTACATATACGGAGTAACTTCTATGAGAAACACGCATCAATGACAGTCTATTTCACTGATTTTTAGCTATTGGAGCGTTGGAGGACTTTCCTATTCATCCCTATATTTCCCTCTTTTCTTCTTTTCTTCTTTTCTTCTTTTCTTCTTTTCTTGTTTGTAGCCTAAAAACTAAGTTCTTTTGCAGTGTCAGAGCCTTTCAAAAGGAATCCCGAAGGCTCGAAAAACATCATAAAAAACAATGCGACATCAACGCACAAATAACAACTATATGCTATGAAACTACATGAGTTACTCGACAAACCTGTGTGGCAGATGACAGGAGAAGAACTTCTATTTCTGGCACAACACGGAAAAATGCACGATGAGGGAGAGGTCACAGTAAAATCTTCCGCCAAAGAACAAAAACACTTTGTCTATTATTGCTGTCCGATAAACGTCAAAAAGAGTAGGAAAGACCGCCTCAATCGCTGAAACAATGCGGTTGAGGTTCTCTTTTTGGCATTCCAAGCCCCCCCTAATCAAAAAGCGAAGGCATTTGAGGGCTTTCGGCCGCTTCTTTCAGGC
>ERZ773051.539-NODE-539-length-25833-cov-18.388044_pt1 | contig 25833 bp, 20 predicted proteins | sample MGYA00580631_ERZ773051 | MGnify/ENA primary metagenome ERZ773051 (study PRJEB29015, sample SAMEA2738137) | human oral metagenome | biome: human oral; feature: human-associated habitat; material: saliva | place: China | collected 2204 ... | reverse complement strand
GTTCTGTTCAGCAGATGTTGACGGTGTACCTCCTTCGAAAGTCCATGCCCAGTGGTCAGGATTTCCCGTTGAACTGTCTAAGAAATGAACTGAGTCGCCCTGGGTAATATTGATAGTAGCTGATGCAGAGGTGTCCTTTTGGCGAAGTTTGAAACCATCAATCTGAACATAGTCCCCTTCCTTTCCTTTATATCTGAACTCGAAACGGCATGTTTTCCCCGCCCATTTATTGAGGTCGTAGGTAAACTTTACCCAGCTCGGGCCGGTAAAAGCATTGTCCTGTGACCACATGAAACCGTTGGTAAGCAATGTGGTATCTTGCTTTTCGACGTCAACAACAGACAATGTCCAGTTGGCGTTTATGAGCCAGACAGCACAGAATAGTGCATAATATTCAACCTGCGTATTGGGCTTAATCTCTATATCGGGCGATGTAGCGCGCTCGTCCTGATAGCTTTTTGCATCATACTTAATACTGAGTGAGTATTTGCTTGTAGGGTCAATGCTGCTGAAAGGCTGCTGTCCTTGATAAAGCGACGTTTTAAGAAAACGCCATGAATTTGATTTGTTTGTACGGGTGTACTTCCACGAACTGGCAGCCTTTACGCTGTCCCAGCCCTGGCTGTAATACGTTGTCATAGCCTCGTCAGCAGTAAAAGAGGCCTGTACCTGCGCGCTGGCGGATATACATGAAAGAAGAGTGAGTGCGAGAGCTGTAAGCAGAGATTTCTTCTTCATAAAGGTAATGTTTTTAGAATGGATTGAAAAAAAAGAGGCCTGCAAGAATAAACATACCGCTGTGCCTGTGATAAGAGTTGGCAAACTTTACGGGAAGTTTATTCCTGCAGGCCGGATTATCGGGATAATAGGGGAGTTACTTTACAACCACCTTGCGTGTTGTACCATCAGCATACTTAATAATTTGTATGCCTTTCTGTGCTTCGGTTACAGCCTGTCCGCTAATATTATAGCGTGCTACAACCTTGCTTTCGGTACCGTTCTGTGCATGAACTTCCTCAACACCGGCTGTTGTGCCCTGACCGTAGCAAACAATGGTGATATGTTCGTTAACTGCTCCGGTATCGTCTTTTACAATACCGGCAGGGATATTCACGTAGTAAACCTTGCCTTTCTTTGATATAAAGGTGTCCATAAACTGGTCATAGTCGTTACCGAACACCGTAAGCGTGTTGCTTCCCTCAATCATTGCCGTCCACTGTGGGCTGCCGGAAGGTTCAATGTATGTTGCACTGTAATTGGCATCCTGACGGATATAAACATCGGGATGTTCCTCAACGAGCTTGACAGGCTCGTTAAAGGTAATGCTAAATGAGAAGCTTACATATTTGCCCAGCGTGGTACTGTCCTTCGGCGACATCTTTTTTACGGTGAGAGTACCTGTGGCTGATTCGGCAAATTTGAAGAAATCGCCCCATCCGGCTGTTGCATACGAAGCGGTAGCACCCTTTGGAACGGTGATGGTTGCAGGCGAAGCTATACCGTAGAAGGGCGCATCGTATGTTTCATAATACGACATAATTTCGGGCGCTTTGCTGCCTTGTGCTACGAAAGTAGCCAGAGAGGTACAGTTTGAGAAGGCATGTGCATAAACTTGTGTTACGCCTGAAGGTATGGTAACCTTTGTAAGTTTTTTACAACCTGCAAATATTCCGTCAGCAATATAATAAACCGTTGAGGGTAATGTAACCTCGGTAAACTGCGTATTGGCAAATGCCTGCTCGTCGATGAAGCTCAGACGTTTGGGCCAGTTGATGCTTTTAAGCTGCGAACCCAGAAATGCACCATAGCCAATGGCAACAACGGTCTCGGGCAATGTAATGCTTTCGAGCTCGCTTCCCCAGAAAGCTCCTCCTGCAACACCGAGGCAATGGCTGTCAACTTCATACGTCCTAAGTCCTTTTAACGGTGCCTGTTGCAGAACCTTATAGCCTTTGGTATACAGAACTCCGTCCTTAAGGGCGTAGGTTTGATTGGTAGGATCCAGTGTGATGGTGGTTAAAGATGTTCCTGCAAAGCAGCATTCGCCCATCTCTTCGAGCGCAGCAGGTATGTTGATTTTGGTGAGAGCCTTGTTATTTAAGAACACCTCAATACCCATTTTCTTCAATGTAGAGGGGAGCGTTACATCGGCAAGTAGCGGACAATCGTTGAAAGCTCCGTCACCGATACTGGTTAATCCGTCGTGGAAAACAACCTTTTTCAGGTTCTTACAGTGCAGAAATACGCTCTTGTCTATGGTTGTAACGGTAGAAGGTATTTCTATTTCCTGTATGGCACTGCCATAAAAGGCTGCAGCTCCAATAACTTTAAGGCCTTCGTGAAGGGTTACTGAAGCAAGGGTAGGCCTTGTACTGCTGCCAAAAAAAGCATGGTCAGAGAGGGTCTCTACCTTGGAAGGTATGTCGATTGATGTCAGCGGACATGAACTAAAAGCATACGGGCCTATATAGCGCAGGTTCTGAGGGAGCGTGACAGATGTAAATTTACAGCCTGAAAAAGCCGAATTTTTAATAGAGTCGACGGTTTCGGGTATGGTAATTGTCGATGCATCCGACCACTTACATGCACTTTCGCCTATCGAGGTTACCGTATAGTTGCGCATACCTCCATGAATAACCATATCGGGAATGTTTACAGTACCTTTAACCTTATTGTTAAGCTGGGTAAGCTCTACCGTCGTAGGGCTGGTGACGGTATAGGTAAAAGCACCGTCGGTAAACGTTTCCTGGGCATTGGCTGCCACAGTAGCGAGTGTGAAAAATGAAAGTAAAAGTTTTCTCATAAAGTAGTATTTATTGTTGGTATCTGTTTTAGATGTAAATATTATACATCTGAATAGGCTGCAAATATAACAAAATTTTAATGATTGAAATAAAAAACGAGCAAAAAGTTTAAATATTTAAGTAAAATGAGTCAGATATGAATAAAATCAGCATATATAATAACATCTGTATGCCGTGGCCAGACAGGGTGGCATATTAGGACGCAAAGGTGTTGCATATATGATGATTTTCAAAGAAAATACAACTGTATGGTTTGTGGATTAAGGTAAAAAAGGTTGTTGTTCGACGGCCGTCAACAGCACTGCTGACGGCCGTCGAACCATGCGTATGACGACCGCCGTACACGCTGTTGACGGCCGTCGAACCATGAACATTGTTATTATATCGGCCTGCCAAATGGTTTAAACCTGTTGGCAACAAGGATGTAATGCTACGGGGAAACAAAGCAAAGGCCAGATGAAAAACAAAAGCCATACGGAAGTTTTCTCCGTATGGCTTATTATAAAAATGTACAGAGGTATGTTGTTACATATCCTGTAAGTATCGTTCAGCTTCCAATGCTGCCTTGCATCCACTGCCTGCTGCAACAACGGCCTGGCGGTAAGTGGGGTCGGAACAGTCGCCTGCTGCTTACATTTGTTCGCGGCGTATCGCCCTCAACCTTGATATATCCCGTTTCGTCCATGTCGAGCTTGCCGCGGAAAAGGTCGGTGTTGGGCTTATGACCGATGGCCAGGAAGAAGCCATCGATGGGCAGATCATACTGTTTTTCATCGGCCTCGCCTTTGCGATATACCAGGTGTGCGCCCTCAACGCCTTTCTCTCCATACAAGCCAAGTGTGTTGGTTTCGAAGAGAATCTCGATCTTTGTGTTCTCTTTTACGCGACGTTGCATAATATCTGACGCACGCAGGTAAGGCTTACGCACAATCATATACACCTTTTCGCACAGACCTGCCAGCTTGCCTCTTCGCATGCGGTGTCACCGCCGCCCACAACAGCAACAACCTTTTTACGAAAAAAGAAGCCGTCGCACGTTGCACAGGCCGAAACGCCCTGTCCTTTATACTTTTCTTCATCGGGCAAACCGAGGTATTTTGCTGAGGCTCCCGTTGCAATGATGAGGGTATCGCATGTAAGCCGGGTACCGTTGTCGATGGTAACGGTGTAGGGCTTTTGGCTAAGGTCAACGTCTGTAACAATGCCATCGCGTACGTTGGCACCGAAACGTTCGGCCTGCTGCCTCAGTTCCATCATCATCTGGTTGGCATCAACGCCGTCGGGATAGCCGGGAAAGTTCTCAACAATGGTTGTGGTGGTAAGCTGTCCGCCTGCCTGAAGTCCACAGTAAAGAACGGGATTCAGGTTAGCCCGCCCCGCATAGAGGGCGGCTGTATATCCTGCAGGACCACTGCCTATGATTAAACATCGGGTGTGTTCCATAAGTTTTATTCGGCTAAAAGCTTTTCAATGTCGGCTGCTATGTGCTCAATTTTCTCGGTTGGCTCATAGCGTTTCACAACCTGTCCCTTCTTATTGATAAGGAATTTGGTAAAGTTCCACTTGATTTCAGAACTTTCACGCCAGTTGGGATCGGCCTTGTCAAACATGTCTACAAGGATAGGGGCAATCTTGTTACTCATATCAAAGCCTGCGAAACCTTTCTGTTCCTTGAGGAATTTGTATAATGGGTCGGCATCTTCACCGTTAACTTTGAGCTTCTTGAACTGAGAAAATTCGGTACCGTACGTCAGTTTGCAGAACTCGTGAATGGCTTCATCGGTGCCCGGTGCCTGCTGACCGAACTGGTTACACGGGAAATCGAGAATTTCAAAACCCTGTGCATGATATTTCTTATAAAGATTTTCGAGTTCGGTATAGGTTGGAGTAAAGCCGCATTTAGTAGCTGTATTGACAATGAGAAGAACTTCGTTGGCATACTCTTTCAGTGATACATCGTTTCCTTTACGGTCTTTTACCGTAAAATCATAAACTGTTTTCATGTTTGATATCTATTTTATCGAGTTAATATTAAATTGTAACTTTTGCAAAAATACGAAAAAAAGGTCCCGAGGTACGCATGTAGATGTTGCTTTTTAAGGCTTTTAATGTTATTTAGGGATTTCCTCCTTGTCAATAGGGGAAAACCAAAAAGGAATAGGAATTTTACGTTGTCTTTATCTGATAAACGCCGTATATTTGCACCAGAATTAAACAAAAACGATATAAAACGCGAAGTTATGAGAACAATAAAAACTTTTATAGCTGCTGGTTTACTATTGGCTGTGCCCGTTATTTTCTCGAGTTGTTATAACGATCCCTGGGACGATGGTGACCCCTGGTATGGTACTGACGAGCCGTGGTGGTATGGCTATGACCGCGACAACAATTATAACTGGAACGATTATAACTATAATAACGGTGGACAAAGCTCGGGACAAACCCTCCTTAACGAGGCTGAGATGCTGGCTGGTGAATGGGACGGAACAATGGTTTACACCAATGGTGATACTGGAAATAAGGTCCGTTTCAATACCAATATGACATTTTCGCGTAATGGCAGTAACGCTATTAAGGGTACAGGAACGGAGATAGATTACCTTACTGACGCACAAGGAAACGTAACTCAGCAAAACCAGCCATTGAAATTTAACTGGTATATTGACGAGCGTACGGGGGATATTCATGTGAAATACCTCACCCAGAATGCAACAACATTTGTAATGGACAGGAGCGCAAGCACGCACGGTTTCTATCTTAACGAGCAGAACGGTATGTTTAACGGCTATATGATAGGGACAAACAACCCTGATATGATTCAGTTTGATCTGCGCAGGGTTATGAATAATAACGCAAAGGCTGCACCTTTTGCACAAGCAGCGAGGAAGCCGGTTATTGTTGTCGGCGAGAATATCATCGAAAAGGTGAGAGGTGGAAGCTGGAATTTACCAACACGAAGATAAGGTAAGAGAAGTCTGTCGGCCTTAAATGACAGACAAGTAATTTAGGATAACGAAGAAAGGTAAGGCGTCATCGGATGCCTTACCTTTTCTTTTGTTTGGAGAATTTATCGTAATCCCCATGCCATGGGGTCGCACTGGGTTTCCATTTTTGCCTCATCAGCATTGGGAACATTGCAGAAAAAGTCGACTCCTGTACGCTTTTCCAGTTGGTCAATGGATATGGCGAACTGGGCTAAATTGCCTTCATTGCTGTTACGATAAGCGAACTGGTCAATCCATAACGCAATAGCGTAATACTTTCCACGTGTGCGGTAGAACATGGCTGTGTAAAAATAGCGTGGAATTACCAGCCCGTTTTCTAACTTATGATATACAAGATTATAGCCGTTATAAGTGCCGTTATCGATGGTTCCGCCCTTAACAACGTACAGCGTATCGCAATATCGTGACGCCGCTGTTCGCACGGCTTGTTCGATATTGGCCCAGACACCACTGTTAAACGGACCGAACATGGGGGTCATATTGCTCATATAGAATGTCTGGTATTGCGATTCGCTGTCGCAACGGCGGTCGGCAGACGGGCATAAATGGCCGTGATCGTAGCTCCCATTGTCGTTAGTGAACCAGTCATAATCCCATTGAAGAGAGCTGGGTATGAGCGGATCGAAGGGATATTGCACTTCGCCCCGGCTGCGGTCGGCAGTATAACGCGGAACATTATTGCGCATAAGGCTGGATGTTAATATATAAGCGCTCCAGCGTGGACCCTTCTGCACGTCGTCCCATTCAGTCATATAATTAATGCCATAACTGGCTACTTTATGAATCAATACACGCGAAGTGCTGCCGTGTAACGCCGGAACTTCCAGACGTCCATATTCAGGAAAGCTCGTGATAGGGTTGGAATTGTCGTGCTTTGTGTCATCGGTGAAGCCGGCATTCTCATTAGAAGTGTTTCCTCCTGTGTTGGAATTGCCGTTGTTTACTGTATTGGAGGGATGAGTTCCAGATGATGAAGAATCGTCTCCCGAAGAGCAGGCCGAGAACGATAAGGCAATAACGACGAATAAAAAATATAATTTTCTCATTGTATTCGTACTTTCCTGATACAATAATATCAGGATAAAGACAGGTGAAAAAAGCAGAAGTGCGATGGAACGCATATGCAACTACGTTCTACCGCACTTCAGTAAGTTCCTTATAATATATGTAAGAAGGTATCTGTTTACTTATTCAATTTACCGTAACGGTTCATGAATCGGTCAACGCGACCAGCAGTATCGACAAGCTTACTCTTACCCGTATAGAAAGGATGAGAGGTGCTTGAGATTTCGACTTTTACCAGAGGATAAGACTCTCCTTCAAATTCCACCGTATCAGATGTCTTGCAAGTAGACTTTGTAAGGAACATATCGCCGTTGGACATATCCTTAAATACGACGGGGCGATAGTTTTCTGGATGAATACCTTGTTTCATTTTGTTATTATCTATTTGTTAATAATGTACTTGTCTCTGTTTCCCCCTTAAATGTAAAAGGGGTATATACTCAACAGGGTGCAAAATTACGAATAATTCTGCACCCAGCCAAATATTTCATATTGTTTTTTACTTTACTTCTATGTTCTTAATTTCCCATGTACCGGCGGCATTTGTTCCATCACAAGTGTAGAGGAAACCTATACGGACATTGCTTTGTCCAGCATAAGCAGACAGGTCACATGTTGAAGTAACAAACTTCCAGTCCTTTGCAGGATATGTAGAGACAGGCACATCATGCCATGTCGTACCGTTAGTTGATACTTGTACTTTAAAGTTGTCTGCTGCTGTTGTGAAGTAGTTTGCTGCAACTTGGAATGTTAAAGTGGCTGATGTCCTTCCGGTAAGACTAAATGTTGGTGATTCTAAACGACTTTGTGCTGCATAGTTAACGTTACTCTTAAATGATGATGCCTTCATATATTTTTTATTGGCATCATGTTTCCACACAAAGGTGAGGTCAGATGGGATGGTAATGTTATTGATAGTAAAGTTGTCCATACCTGTATCAAACTTTGCTTCAAGTGCAGATGTTGTTGGCTGTGGAGTTGGAGTAACGGAGTTGTTGATAGTGATAATCTTGCTACCCTTATCCATTTCCATGATAGTTTGCCCCTGTTTGTTTGTGAAAGACTTTAGATTACCTTTTACAACAACAGTCTGACCTACTTGTAAATCTGTCTTTGCAGTGAAATCAGCACCATCTACTCCTTTACCAGAGAATACCTGTAAGGTTTTGTCTGTACCATTGTCTGAGAGATAATATGTAATACTCTTGTGATTTGCATCATAGAATGTTACAGCAGAGATGACACCTTTTACGTATGCTTCACCATTAGACGTCTGTCCTGCCTGTATCTTTTGGACAGCCTCAGCAACTGTCCATGCAGTTGCTTCTGTGTTTAAGTCTGTTGTTGGTTGTGGCGTAGGAGTGACGTTACTGTCTTCAAATGTCATATTGTATGGTGCAGGAACATCCTCGCAACTGGTGAAGACTGCGGCAGAGAAAGCCAATGCCATCATCGAATAAATAATCTTTTTCATATTTTGTTTAGTTATTTGTCTTATTAATTAATAGAGATGATCTTACTGTTGCGTCCAACCTGTGGGTTTGAGGTAGGTTCGTAGTAATCTAAAGTACCAAGGATGAGGACTTTCTTGCCTACACTAATCTGTGAAGGGTTAGTGAACTTATCACCATTCAAGTACAAGCCACGGAACACCTGTAGCTGGTCAGTAGTTGAACCATCGTTAGACAAGTAGTAACGAGCATTACCATATTGAGTCGAAACCTCATCAATCTGTGAGATAACCCCCTGGATATAGTAAGTGTTGGGGTCCTTCTTGTTCAACTTAGCGTAGGCCAATGCACGTGTAATGTCCAAAGGATTAGCTTGTGTGCCATCACCCTTGCCAGGGAGTCCCTTGAATGGGTCAACCTTCTCAACTGCCTTGATGTCGTCTAGAGAACGAATAATGATTTCCCATTGGTTGTTGAATCGCTTGATAATCCCCGTAATGTCAACCTTCCCTGTTGGGACTTTAGCGTTAGCAAAGTCTGCAAAGTTACTGTTATATACGATAACCTTTCTCCCATCTTGTTCATTTAAAGTCCAACTTACACTACCTGCGCCACCGTTTGGATCTGCAAATGTGTCAGTAGCCTTAGAGTTGTTACTACTTTTAAAACTTACATTACGAATAATGCCGAGCTTTCCACCATCTGTGTCAAGATTCCATGTTGTAGGATTCGTACCTGTTGCAAATAATGTTGGTTCTACTATATGCCCTGTAGATAATATCTTATAATGTTGATCCCATGTGGCACGGCTGATACGCCCTATAACATCTGCCCCAGTGGCATTCTTTGACGGCATTCCAATCTGGGCTTGTTTACCATAGTTACCTACGTAAAGATCTTTTAAGCTAACTAATATTTCAGTACCAACAGGTAATGGGCCATAAAGTCCGCCTTGTGCTACACTCACGATGATAGCACCAGTTGCATCCTGCAAAGCTAGCTCTTGATAAATATTACCTTGAGCATCTGAACTTGTCACGATAGCCTTTATTTTCACATCATCAGTTACTTTGGCGAAACTTTGACCATCACGATAGTCGGTAGCAATGTATGTCGCGTAGTCGCTTTTCAGTTGTGCAATCGTTATAACATTGGTCTCTGTTAACTCATTATTGCCATAAGGAACTGGCGCATTTTCGTCAATGCCAGCGTAACTGTCTCCCATACATGAAGCAAAAAGTACACAGACAGCTGTTATCATTAAATATTTAATTTCCTTCATAATAAATTCTTATTCTTTAGTTTTAGAACTTGTATGCAACATTCAACATACCATTGATACCGTTGACGTAGTATTTCTTAGGGTTACGATAGAAGTCGTATGCACGTGTTGTTGCTGCACCTGTCGCCCTGTTGACGGTATAATTGCTACGACTTTGCTCATATCCTCCACTTACAATCTTCTGATTATTTAGTAAGTTGGTAATCATTAAATTGATAGAAAGGCTACCATGGCGCAAATAAAGGCTCTTGCCAATAGAGGCATCAAGCATGAATCCGCCTTTTCCTTCGCTTTGTGCATATGGAGTATAGTTGCCATCGGCATCCAATCCGCCCAGTGCTGTACCCATTGTACGCAGTGTGTTGCCGTAACGAAGACTTGGTGCGTATGAAAGATATATGCGATCGTAGTAGTTCCCACTAAGATCTACAAACCATCCAGCTTTGTGGAAGCTCAGAATACCACTGTAAACACTCAGAGGAGTACTTGCCTCGTGCATACCTTTATTGTAAACCACATCCTTATTATATGTACTCTTTGTTGAGTTCATATAGATAACATCTGCATTATTTGCATTCTTAGCCTCACTCCAAGTCCCTAAAGCTTTGAAGTTGAGGAAGCTATTGATCTTGAAATCAAGTCCTAACTCTACTCCATAGTAGTTCTTGTTCATGTTTGTCATGCTGACATAAGTAAAGGAGTTTGCATCATCGAAGTAGAAGTTCTGCCATTCTGTTACATGTGTCATGTGGTTGTAATAGCCGCTGAGGTTAGCATGTAGCCAACTGCCAGAGTATTGATAGCTGAGTTCGCTTGAAAATATACGTTCGTTGTGAAGGCTTAGTACAAAGTCATTGTTCATTTCTGGTGAAGCGAAGGCATTGCTTGCGTTTGGTGCGCGATGCTCATACCCTAATCCAATAGAGAGAACATTTCCCCCACCAATTGTCCAGGTTGTACTTGCTTTCAGTCCACCTGATAAGAAATCAGCATGCTTGCTCTTTCCTGCAGAGTTGTCTGCGAACATTCCATTGCGCATGTGCCCAATACGGTACATATCATCATAGCCTATTTTCCCAGCTACCATGTAATATATCTTACTGAACGTCTGTGAAAAGTTTGTCCATAGTTGACCACGGCGAACGTTAATATTATAGTCGTAGCCGAACTTATCCCCTTCGTATACAAGATTGCCTAAACCTTTTGTTCCCATAGTATTTAGATCGTATTGTATGCGTGGGTCATTAGCAGCATAGGTTCCAATAGCGTAAGTATTTACATTGTGGAAACTTTTCGCACCTAATAGGTCTTCCATTGTTTGATAATGATGAGCGAAGTTCTGACCAAGGGTGAGACCAATGTTGAAAACCTTATTCTTGCCGATATGATTGGTAAGTGTTGATGATAAGGTTGTTGTTAGATTATCAATATGCTTAGCCTGGAGATAATAGAGCGCATCTTGTCCATTTGCTGCAGCTTGCCGGTTAGCATAATAAAGGCGATCCCATTGAATCTGACGATTCTCCTTGTTGCCCCACCATGCAACAGCTGTCTTCCAATCAGAGTATGCCTGTGATGTGCGATAGCGTGTATCGTTCTCGTTCCATACATCGAAGTAACTACTTGGAAGGTTCTTCCAATAGTCTGGTTGTGGATTATCGCTATTATTATAATTCAGCTTCGTACTCTTGTACATTGAGTATTTAGTGAAGAGACTCGTTGTGAGTTTCATCTTCTTATTGATATCCCAGTCCCATGTTAGTATAGCAGATGGGGCATAATCATTTACCACTCGGCTATTACGCTTGTGCCCATTTTGGTATCCCCAATAGGGATTGTATTGGTAATTATTGGCGAGCCAATAGACTTCATCTGTACTTGCACCTTGTGAAGCACGTTCTGTAGGGTTACCCCATGTTGATAAAGCCAATGAATGCCCATTATTCCATTTCTTTTGAACACCAAAGTAGTAAGATAATGAATTGTAAAAAGTACCTTCAACATAACCGCGGTTAGCCCAGCGATAAGCTACACTAGCAGCAATAGCCCATCCTTTGGCATTAAATCCTGTAGCATAGTTGTACATACCGCGAAGCGTGTAATTACGGTTAGCAGCAGAAAGAGTGATACGGTGCCCAGCAGCCATTGATCCTGCACGGAAATCATAGTTGTTGCTCCCAGCTAATCCTGTCATAGAGAAATTATTATTCTCAAAAGGCAAAGAAAAATCTACATTACGTGTTTGTTGGTTGATACCACCCACCATAGAGTAGCGGAACTGACCACTTTCCATGTCATTCATCGCTGCTCCATTGATGTAAATATCATTGTACTTCTGGTTTAGTGCACGATAGCGGAAGCGCATTGGAGAATACAAGAATCCTACTTGTGAAGCATAGACGTTACTATTAGAGTTAAGAATCGTGACATTATCATTCATATCATTGTCTTCACCCAGCTGCGCTTCAGTGAAGGTGAATGCCGATTCATCCATAGTGTTGGCAGTCTGTTCTTGCTGGCTCATCTTTGTATTTGTGTTCTGTGCAAATAGCATTGATGAACTGCATAGCGCCAAGACGGCAAGTGTCAGCTTTTTCTGCATAATTAGTTATATTAATATATGTTATACTTTGAGTGCAAAGTAACGAAATAAATTTTAAAAAAGAAAGGCTTTTTGATTAATTTTTTGAGAAAGATGCCTAAATGTCGGATTAATTACCGATATTTGCAAAGCCAATTCTCTCTCCTTAAAATGGAAGAGGTTGCTCAGGATTTTAGATTACAAACAATTACATTTGATAAAGTAATGAAGAAACAACTATTTGTTCTTGCGTGCGTTTTCATCCTTAGTGCATCTGCATTTGCGCAAAAAAAGTTCTCTGTTTATGCAATAGGTTTCTACAATCAGGAGAACCTTTTTGACTGTGTACATGATGAAGGGAAGAATGATTATGACTTTACTCCTAATGGAAGTTACCATTGGAATGAAATGAAATATTCCCACAAATTACGTAATATGTCAATAGTGTTGGCAGAAATGGGGACAGATGTTTTGTCGAATGTTGGTTGTGCTGTAATTGGATTGGCTGAGGTTGAGAATGATCATGTAATGCATGACCTTATCTCCCAACCCGCTTTGGCAGCTCGTGGGTATAAGTATGTACATATAGAGGGGCCTGATCATCGCGGAATTGATTGTGCTTTGCTTTACAATCCGAAGTTCTTTACTGTCAATGATTCGAAGTTGGTGCCTTATGTCTACGATCTTCCGCAAGATAGTACTCGTGCAACACGTGGCTTCCTCACCGTAAGTGGGACGTTAGCCGGTGAACATGTTACTGTAATTGTTTGTCATTTGCCAAGTCGTGGAGCTGGCTCTTACTATCGGGAGTTGGGTGGTAAGCAGATAAAAGTTCTGAAAGATTCTCTTCTGCGTCAAGACCCTAAAGTAAAGGTTCTAGTGATGGGTGATATGAATGATGATCCAACGAACAAGAGTATGTATGAGTGCTTGTCTGCTAAGTCTGAGATTAGCGAGGTTGGTCCTGATGATATGTATAATCCTTGGTATAATATTTTGGTGAAAGAGGGTACTGGTACTCTTCAGTATCAGGGTAAGTGGAATCTCTTTGATCAAATTATTATGACTCCGAACCTTCTTAATAAGAATGGTGAGAAGGATTATTCTGAATTGAAGTTCTGGAAGAATCAGATCTTCCGACGTGATTATTTGTTCCAGGAGGCTGGTAAATATAAAGGGAATACGAAACGTACTACGGCAGGAGGAGTTTGGCTGGATGGCTACTCTGACCACCTTCCTGTTGTTGCTTACTTCATTAAGGAACGGTAATGACTAACTATAGAATAGTCAGAACAAATAATTAAACTCCTTGAAGTTTTGGAATTCTAATTAAAACTCTCTCAAAAGATAATGGATATAGAGACTCATCCTTTTGAACCTTGGTTGCCGTCCAATGCAAAGCTGCTGCTTTTAGGTACTTTTCCACCGGCACCGAAACGCTGGTGTATGGAATGGTATTATCCAAACTATACCAATGATATGTGGCGAATATTTGGTTATGTGTTCTTCGAGGATAAGAAGTATTTTGTAGATGAGGCTAATAAAACCTATAAACTTGATCTGCTTAGAGCCTTTTTAAAAGATAAGGGCATTGCAATCTTTGACACTGCATTGCGTATTCGGCGTACAACGGGTACAGCTTCAGATAAGGATTTGGAGATAGTAGAGCCCGCTGATCTTGATCACATGCTTCGTGTTCTGCCTCAATGTAAGGCAGTTTTGGCTGCAGGACAGCTGGCAACGAAGGTGTTTACGGACCATTATCAGATTGATGCTCATAAGATGAAGATGGGAGATTATAAGGAATTTACATTCGAAGGACGAACGATTCGACTTTATCGAGAGCCCAGTAGCAGTCGTGCCTATCCTATGAAAGTGGAAAAAAAAGCAGAATATTACAAACAGATGTTGAGTGAAGTTGGATTATTGGATGACTAGGATAGGATAGTTATGTATGTTTAGTAACTTTGTCTTAGTTCACGTAGTAATTCTTTTCAACTCCTTAAACTCATAAAAATATGGAAGATAAGATAACTATTATAGGTATTGCCGGTGGTACAGGATCTGGTAAGACCACTGTAGTGAAGAAAATTGTTGAGAGCCTTCCTCCCCATTATGTAGCTGTAGTCCCTCAAGATTCTTATTATAATGATACAACTCATTTAACAGTAGAGGAGCGTAAAGCAATCAATTTTGACCATCCTGATGCATTTGATTGGAAGCTATTAATTAAACAAGTAAATGAGTTACGTAATGGTCATGCCATAGAGCAACCGACCTATAGTTATATTCTCAATAATCGTTTGCCTGAGACTATCCATGTAGAACCGAAGCCTGTCATTATTGTGGAGGGTATTATGGCATTAAGTAATAAGCGCTTGCGTGACATGATGGACCTTAAGATTTTCGTAGATTGTGATCCTGACGAGCGTCTGATACGTAATATTCAGCGTGATACGATTGATCGTGGCCGTACGGTTTCTATGGTTGTTGAGCGTTATCTTGAGGTTCTCAAACCCATGCATGAACAGTTTATTGAGCCTACGAAGCGGTATGCAGACCTTATCATACCGCAGGGTGGAGAGAATGTGAAGGGCATCAGTATCCTATGTAAATATATTGAGGGCTTGGTTCCGGAGCCCGAAGGAATATAATATAATAAGGTGTACGTGTCAAACGATAGCTTTTGGCGAACTAGCTCTTCAGAGTATATATTCATTTATTAAGGCTTTTACAACAAAAAAGGTCGACAGTTCTTCAAAAACTGTCGACCTTTTTGTTAGTATAGGTTTTCTACGACCTTCTTCCACATGACTCCTTACGACTAAAAGGGTATACTGTAATCCTTATAATGTCTGAGAATCATGGTCAAATATATTGTGGAATGTCACAAATTAAGACATTTTGTCTATCCAGACTGCCATATTGTCGTAAAATATCGATGGGTATATAGTTTGATAGAGAGTGGTAAGAAAACAAAATAAGAACAATAAAAGAATAGGAGATTAATATATATGACATTTGATAAGTTTACAATAAAAGCCCAGGAAGCAGTTCAAAGCGCAGTAAATACAGCGCAGCGAAATGGTCAGCAGACTATTGAGCCGTTGCACTTATTGGCTGGTGTGATGGACAAAGGTAAGGATGTTGTCTCTTACGTCTTCCAGAAATTGGGCGTCAATATACAGACTGTAGAGAGTGCTATTGGGAATGAAATAGCGCATTTGCCGAAGGTTTCAGGTGGCGGAGAGCCTTATTTCTCGTCAGAAAGTAACCAGGTAATGCAGCGTACAATGGATATCTCACAGAAATTTGGCGACGAGTTCGTTAGCATAGAGCCTATGTTGCTTGCATTATTGGCAGTCAATTCAACTGCAAGTCGTATCTTGAAGGATGCGGGTTGCTCAGAGCAAGAGATGACGGCAGCTATCAATGACTTGCGCCAAGGTCAGAAGGTTCAGACACAAAGCGGTGATGAGAACTATCAATCATTGGAGAAGTTTGCACGTAATCTGATAGAGGATGCACGTGCAGGAAAGCTTGACCCTGTAATTGGTCGTGATGAAGAGATTCGTCGTGTGTTGCAGATTCTATCTCGTCGTACGAAGAACAACCCAATTCTCATTGGTGAACCAGGAACTGGTAAGACCGCAATCGTTGAGGGGTTGGCTGAGCGTATTGTACGAGGTGATGTCCCAGAGAATCTAAAAGATAAGCAACTCTATTCGCTTGATATGGGTGCACTGTTGGCAGGTGCTAAGTATAAAGGTGAATTTGAGGAGCGTTTGAAGAGTGTTATTAATGAAGTGATGAAGTCGGAGGGTAATATTATTCTCTTCATAGACGAGATTCACACACTGGTTGGCGCTGGTGGAGGCGAAGGAGCCATGGATGCAGCTAACATTCTGAAGCCAGCCTTGGCTCGTGGAGAGCTAAGAGCCATAGGTGCAACAACCTTGAACGAGTATCAGAAGTACTTTGAGAAGGATAAAGCATTGGAGCGTCGTTTCCAAACAGTAATGGTTGATGAGCCTGATGAGCTTGATGCTATATCTATTCTCCGTGGATTGAAGGAGCGTTATGAGAACCATCACAAAGTACGTATACAAGATGATGCTTGTATAGCTGCAGTAAAACTCTCTGAACGTTACATATCTGACCGCTTCCTTCCTGATAAAGCCATCGACTTAATGGATGAGGCTGCAGCGAAACTGCGTATGGAGCGTGATTCTGTACCAGAGGAGCTGGACGAGATAACACGTCGTCTGAAACAGCTTGAGATTGAACGGGAGGCTATCAAACGTGAGAATGATACAGAGAAAATCAAACAGCTCGATAAGGATATTGCCGACCTCAAGGAACAGGAGCATAGCTTCCGAGCAAAGTGGGAAGGCGAACGTGGACTGGTTAACAAGATTCAGCAGGACAAGCAAGAGATTGAGAATCTGAAGTATGAGGCTGACAGAGCTGAGCGTGAAGGTAACTATGAGCGTGTTGCTGAGATCCGGTATTCAAAGCTGAAAGAGTTGCAGGACGATATAAAGAACATTCAAAAGCAATTGCAAGCAACGCAGGGTGGAGATGCCATGGTACGTGAGGAAGTTACAGCTGATGACATTGCTGAGGTTGTAAGTCGTTGGACTGGTATCCCTGTTACACGTATGTTGCAAAGTGAAAAGGATAAATTGCTCCATTTGGAGGACGAACTCCATAAACGTGTCATTGGACAGGATGAGGCAATCACTGCTGTAGCTGATGCCGTGCGTCGTTCTCGTGCAGGTCTTCAAGATCCAAAGAAACCTATTGCATCATTCATCTTCCTTGGTACAACTGGTACGGGTAAGACGGAGCTTGCTAAGGCTTTAGCTGATTATCTCTTCAATGATGAGTCTATGTTGACACGTATTGATATGAGTGAATATCAAGAGAAGTTTAGTGTTTCCCGCCTTATCGGTGCACCTCCGGGGTATGTTGGCTATGATGAGGGTGGTCAGTTGACAGAAGCGGTGCGCCGTAAGCCTTACTCTGTTGTGCTCTTTGATGAGATAGAGAAAGCACATCCTGATGTGTTCAATATCCTTTTGCAGGTGTTGGATGACGGTAGATTGACAGATAATAAGGGTCGTACGGTGAACTTTAAGAACACTATCATTATCATGACATCAAACCTTGGTTCACAGTTTATCCAACAGGAGTTCGAGAAACTCAATGATACGAACCGTGAAGAGGTTATCAGTAAGGCTAAGACTACAGTGATGGACATGCTGAAGAAGACTATCCGACCAGAGTTCCTCAACCGTATTGACGAGACTATTATGTTCTTACCATTGACGAAGGAGCAGATAGGTGGTGTTGTTCGCTTACAACTTGAGCGTGTGAAAGAGATCTTAAGAGCACAAGGTGTCGACCTTCAGTGGACAGATCCAGCTATTGATTATCTTGCAGAAGTTGGTTACGATCCAGAGTTTGGTGCTCGTCCTGTGAAGAGAGCTATCCAACGTTACGTACTGAATGACCTCAGTAAGTCACTCCTCTCTGGTTCTGTCAACAGTGAGAAACCTGTTATCATTGACTGCTTTGGTGACGGGTTGGTATTCAGAAATAAATAAGCTGACAGATTGATAATTCTAAAGCAAACGTAATTTTACGTTAAGATAAATGGTAGAAGCCACATCTTTTCTCTGACAAGGGAACTGATGTGGCTTCTTTGTGTAAGCCATATATGTTACGGTTAAGGATAGTTTCTATATGTGTTGCAGCCTAGCACCAGTGGAGTTGATGCTCAGCACCTATGGAGCTGTTGGTAAACACCAGTAGTGCGGAGGGCTTAATACTTTGTAAAGGGTTGCGTCTCTTTCACATGAAGAGTATACTCTGCCTCTCTTTTGATAGTTATAGTCATATAAAAAGGTTGAACTCCTGTTTCAGAGTTCAACCTTTGCTGTTTCAGAAGGGCTGGCTTTTAATCAGATAACCATATCTCTTCGTTTGCTTATAGATTACTCTTGTCTATTTATTTCTTATATCCCAGTGTCTCTAACCACGCTTTAACCTTACTCATGTCTGTACGAACCTCATGACCATAAAAGGCTTCGGGACTAAGGATGTTGGCGTTAGGATAAATCTCTTTGATGTCTCGAACAGCATAACCTAGTCCACTTCCTTCGTGCGTGAGGAAAGGAATGAGGGTTTTATTACTCAAGTCATACTGTTTCATAAAGGTGAACATAACCTGCGGATAGCTATGAATCCAGACTGGACCACCAAGGAATACAACTTCATAGTCGTCTATGTTGTTGACCTTTCCTTTGAACGGAGGATATTCTTTGCCATATCTCTCCTTCTTTGCAACCTCTACTACCTCTTTGTAAGTTTTAGGATAAGGAGTCTCTCTAACCACCTCAAACTCATCACCTCCAGTCACATCGCGAATGTAATCAGCTACCATTTTGGTGTTGCCTACCTCAATGTTGCCTACGGCATAGTTCTCTCCTGTGTGTGAGAAGAAGACAATGAGGATCTTACCGTGTCCCTTCTTCTCTACGTTTTTACTGTTCCCATTCGTCTCCTCCTGTGCATAGCCGATGATAGGGTGCATGAAAAGGCATAGGACTGCCGTAATCATTGTTAGGATTCTTTTTGTTTGTCTCATGATTCTGTATGTTTGATTATTTAAATTCGACGGGTTATGGCTGCTTTTAGAAGAGTGAAGGTTCATTGTCCTCCTCTTTTTTATCTTTGTTTTCAGTATTAGAGAGTGTAAAGCGAGCAATGAATTCGTCTTCAGAGATGATAGGAATAGAAAGTTCTTTTGCCTTCTGGTTCTTACTCGAGGTGCTTTCTACATCATTATTAATAAGAAAATCAGTGGATTTTGATACTGAGCCAGTGACCTTACCCCCCTGACTTTCAATATAAGCTTTTAGTTCGTTGCGCTTATAATGGTGTAAATCACCTGTAACGACAAACGTCAATCCTTGACAACTGCTACCTGTTGGGGTTGATGATTGTTGACTGATATTTAGTTCGAGCAACAGATTATGTAGCATGGCGTGGTTATCTTCATCCTTCATCCAGCGAACGAAGCTCGTACTTTTCTCTGGTCCAATACCAGCAATGGTCGAGAAGACGTCATCAGAGATACTTTCTGTTGCAGTTTTGATAAGTTCCTCCAATGGGTAAGCTGATAACAGACGATTGCAAACGTCCTGTCCTACGAGTGGAATGTTGAGAGCAAACACTAGTCGACGTGCTTCCACATTGCGTGCTTTCTCAATAGCTGTTAATAGATTGCTGACACTCTTATTCCCAAATCCCTCCATAATACGCAGTTCAGGAGCATGGGCCTTGAGGTGGAAGAAGTCTGCATATTCACAAACCCATCCTAGGTTTATAAATTTCTGTACAGTTTGTTCAGATAGTCCATCAATATTCACACCATCCTTTGATACGAAACGACTGAATTTCTTCAGCTGCTTAGCAGGGCAGTGGCTGTTTGTGCAATGTAAGGTACGTGTTCCGCTAACCTCACTTTCAACGACTTCTGTTGCAGAATGGCAGACTGGGCATGTTTCAGGAATGTGGAATATTCCTATTCGTTCTATTACATTGATAACTTTTGGGATGATTTTATTAGCTTTGATAACGGCAATCTTTGTTCCCTTATCACCAATGCCCAATCGTTCACACTCGGAGATATTACAGAGAGAAGCACGCTTGACAGTAGTTCCTTCCAGTTCTACAGGACGAAATACGGCGACAGGTGAGATTGTTGATGCTGCACATGACCATTCAACATGGTCTAATTCTGTTTCAGCACTCTCATCTCGCCACTTAAAGGCATAGCCAGCACGTGTAGCATGATGCCCCGTAACAGAGCCTGTTGCTGCATATGCAGTGTCGTCGTATGTGATGACTAATCCGTCAACAGGGTAGGGGAATCGGACTATTTTATGATTTGAGTCCGATGAATGGGAAGTTTGTTCGCCTGTAACACGTTCTGTCCAGAGGTTGATTACAGATTGTATGTTTGCCGCATTAGGTTGTTCTATACATTCTCTGTCAACAGGTTTAAAGCCTTGATGTTCGAGCCATGCCATCCGCTCTCCCCATGAAATAATCTCTTCCTCAACATAAACAAGTGTGAAAGGTATCCAACGTAGATGACGTTCTTTAACCTCATTGATATCCTTCAGTGTCAAAGAACCTGATGCAAGGTTACGAGGATTGGCATACTCTTCTTCTGACTCCATGTTGAATTGCTCGAAATCAGGATAGCTAATGACCGCTTCCCCACGGATAACGAGATGTCCCTTATATTTAATGGTGGGGAGAATGCCGTCAATGGCAGGAGCTAAGCGAGTGATATTCGTACCTATATGTCCGTTCCCACGTGTGACAACCTTGGTCAGCTTACCATTATCATATGTGGCGACCAGTGTCAATCCGTCTAATTTCCATGAAAGCCAGATAGCCCTTCCTTCTGCCCATTTAGCCAGATCAGCTACTTTCTTGGTCTTAGCCAGTGACAGAGCGGGGAACTCATGTTCCTCTTTCTGCCCAGCAACATCATCGGCAGAGACATTCTGCGTTGGTGAATCTGCCAGTACAATGCCCGTTTCTTCTTCTAATTTTTTAAGCTTGTCAAAGGCAGCATCCCATTCGTAATCAGTCATGAGTTCATCACGACCATTATAATACGCATCTGACGCAGCATTGAGCTGGTTGACTAAATTCTGTATTTCTTCGTTCATTGTTTCAGAAAAGGGAAAATCATGGCTCTTATAAAGAGCTGAGATATTATATTATGGATATTTGTAATCCAGGATGGTGTGAACTACCATATTAGCTTGATGAGTTCTGCATCAGCGGCAGCCCAGTTAAGTTGTGGGAAATCATCAGGTCTCAGCCAACAGGCATCAATGTGTGCAAGAAGTTTGAAGTTCCTATCGTGTGCAGTACAACTATATGCTGTAAGATGGATAAAGAAGTCTGGGTATTCATACTCTATTTCTGCAAGCTGAGGACCAACTTGTATCTTCCAATCCATTTCCTCAAGAATCTCACGTTGCAGGGCTTCTTGTTTGCTTTCGTCAGCTTCAACCTTTCCACCGGGAAACTCCCAATGCTCTGAAATGTAGTCTGGTCCTTTGCGAAGTCTTTGTGTGCATAGGACTTTCTCACCATCTTTGATGATTGCACATACAACCTTTATCTGTGGCTTGTTCATGTTTAAACTCTTAGTTTTGGCACAAATGTACTACAAATTTGCTGAATGTAAGCTTTTTATCCCAATTAATTCTTATTCTATCTATGTTAACTCATATCTTTTGTTTACCTTTGTGCACTATAAAATAAATCGAAACTATAAAATAATGTCAACACTAACAATTGGAATTATTGTCGTCTTCGTCTTGGGCTATGCTTTTATAGCTATGGAGAGTTTGACAAAAATCAATAAGGCAGCAATAGCTTTGTTGATGTTTGTGTTCTGCTGGGTTCTTTATATGGTAGACCCCGCACCGTTTGTACAACTTATGCACCCCGATTTTAAGGGGACAGGTGAGCAAGTATTATCGTTTGTGAACTCGTTAATCACCGAGCATCTTGGCGATACAGCAACGACACTCTTCTTCCTTATGGGAGCTATGACTATCGTGGAGATTGTTGATCAAAATGGTGGTTTCAACTGGGTAAAGAACGTAATGCATTCTAAGACAAAGCGAAGTCTACTGTGGAAGATTGCATTTATGACTTTCTTCTTGTCAGCTATCTTGGATAATCTAACAACAAGTATAGTGATGGTAATGATTCTTCGTAAGCTTGTCCATGATAAGAAAGACCGAATGATATATGCTTCGTTGGTAATCATTGCAGCAAACTCTGGTGGTGCATTCTCTCCAATAGGTGATGTTACAACCATTATGCTGTGGAATGCTGGTATGATAACAGCAGGTGGTGTCATCAGTGAAATCTTCATACCGTCTTTGTTGTCCATGGTTATCCCTGCTCTTCTGCTTCAGACAGCTTTGAAAGGGAATATTGAGTATGATGATATGGGGACAGACTTAATGGGTGATACGGTTGTTCTAGAGTTCACAGCCCAACAGCGTAAGGTTATATTTGCTATTGGTGTTGGTGGTCTGTGCTTTGTTCCGCTCTTCCATTATCTGACGGAACTTCCTCCATTTGTAGGAATCTTGTTGGTATTAGGAATCTTATGGACTGTCACCGAACTATTCTATCGCCATATGCATAGGAGGAGAGGAGATAATATTCAGTTCTCAAAGCGTGTTTCTAACTTACTGAGTCGTATCGACATGTCGACGATTCTCTTCTTCCTTGGTATTCTTATGGCTGTTGCCTGCCTTGAGGAAGTAGGTGTGTTACATGAACTTGGTGGCGGCCTGAACAGTTTCTTTAAAGGTAATCATTATGCTGTAACAGGAATAATCGGAGTTCTTTCCTCTATAGTTGACAATGTTCCTCTTGTTGCAGGTAGCATGGGTATGTATCCGGTTCAGGCAACAGGCGACATGGCAGTAGATGGTATCTTCTGGCAGCTCTTGGCTTATTGTGCTGGCGTAGGTGGTTCCATCCTTATCATTGGTTCTGCAGCTGGAGTTGTTGTAATGGGACTGGAGAAGATAACCTTTGGTTGGTATATGAAGAAGATTTCGTGGTTAGCTTTCTTGGGTTACCTCTGCGGTATCCTTTTTTATTGGGTTATCCGTACGTTTATCTTCACAACTCCACTGTAGATAGTTAGGAAGAGAGGAAGACCAATCGTCGCCTAACCCCTTTTCATCAGATAAAAAATAAAGGATGTGTTCAGACTGAACTGAGCGCATCCTTTATCATTCTTAATGGCAAAGCCCCAATAAAGCCCTCTGGCTTATGTCGTCCTGTCACAATAAAAACCCTCACTCCCAACTGAGAGTGAGGGGAAACGAAAATTAAAACCAATGCCATGACTGGCATTCCGTCGGCAGCATCACGCCGCGAACAATAAAAGGAAGAAGAGGGGAGGGCGGCCTCCCCAAGGGGCCTCCCCAAGCCCCTCCCAGGGAGGGGATGTCCTAACGGGCAGTCGTGGGGTAAACACTTCTAACCATATTATTTTAATTACATCCTAACCGTATTTTAATCATACCCTAATAATATTCTAACTATCCTCTGACTATATTCTAACCGTACCAAACGTTGGTAATTACCCCCCTCTCCTTTCGGAGAGGGGACGGGGGAGAGGCTGTTTTTCTAGCCTTCACCCCTTACGGCTCATGATGTTCTTCTTCTTTATTTTCTTTCTTCGCCTTTGTCGTTTTCCTTGCAGGATTATCCACATCCACCTGCAGCTCCTTCAATGCCTTGCGCACCGATTCCTTCCAAGTCAATGTCAACCTAGGAGCTTTAAGGCTCTTGGCACATACGTCCTTCTCGTTCTCCTCCATCTTTGAAGGCACATTCACACGCAAAGAGAAGATATCGCCGAGGTCTAAGCCTGTTCCCATGCGTGCACATTCAAGGATAAGATTACGCAGCGTGATAATCACGTTCCGTGCATCACCTTCTGTCAATGATGTCTCACGAACAATGCGTTCCAACACCATTTCGGGTGAGATCTTTTGTTGACCTTTTGGTACGGCGATATACACCGTCTTACCCTTCATTTTTCCCATTGTCGCCTTACGAGGCGCAACTTTGAATTCAATCATTTTGATTTGGTTTTTAATTAAACATTAGATTAATATATCAACATCATTTTGATGTCTTTTTCATGTATTTTATACCCAGCGGTTGGGTCGTCTTGTACCCAGCTGCTGGGTAGCATCGTACCCTGCCCGTTGGGTAGACCCCTACCCATTCGCTGGGTACGATCGTACTTCTTCGCTGGGTACAACTCTACCCATTCGCTGGGTACAAAACAGACTACGAACAATCGCAAGGACTACTTGAACAGCGCCTCTGCCCTGAACCCGCCTTTGCTAGTGTTGCTGGCCACGTTGACGCCGCCACTGCCGAAGCGCAGGCCGTACGCGCTGCCACTGCCCCACGGGTAAGCACTTGACGACCAATAGTAGCCGCCGAGGCCAACGGCGTACAGCTGACCAGAGTCGTAGGTACCCAAGGCGGGCAGGTAGAAGTAATTACCTGCGTTAGCTGCAGATGGAAGAGTCTGAGATACAGACCAGCTATTTCCATTGCCAGTTGTTCGCCAATCGGTTCCGTCTACTGCGGTGTTAGGGTTAAATCCGCTTATATTCGCTTTCTTCTTAAACCACATGCCACCTTTATATAAGTGACCCATGGTTGTCCATAATTCATCTTCATCCCAACGGGGGTCGCCCTTTGCAGCATACCATGTCATTTCGTTCACGTTGGGAAGATCTTTGCATGATGTGTGGGTAGCGGGGTTACTTACGCCGTAACCTGGGTAACTTGTGTTGTACCAACGATTGTTAGGATCGCTACTATTCTGAGGGTAGTCGCTGCTGGCAGACTGAGTCGTCAGCGTTGGCTGACTGCCACCAAGGTTCCATTCATGCCCCTTCCAATACTGCTTCTCTGCATCCCACATATAGTATTTGTCGCCGTCGTAATTACGTACATTAAGGTTAGCAGTCATATCGTAGTAAGTGTTGGAAGCGTATGCAGTAGCAGGAAGAGTCTTCGTAATAGTACCCTCTACGTTGGTAGCTACGTCTTTTACCCAATAACGTACCTTTAAAGTATGAGTACCGGGCTTAATTACCATGTAAGCCCCGTTAGTAGTTACGCTAGCGCTGTTGTTGGTCAGTGGGAAGCCGTAATAGTTGCTGCTACCCCATATTGGGTCTTTTGTCGTTAAGACTATCTTATTGCCATTTGTTACTGTGGAAGCATCCAAAGCACCTGTTGTTGTATTGACAGTGTATGTCTCTGCTATATCGTTGTCGGAGCTTACCTCCACCTTTGTTAAGTAGCAGTCATTTAGGACTGTGTTGCTTGTGTAAGGCTGGAAGACAAGGTAAGCTGGCTGATGCTCCAATTCGAACGCAAACTGATTCTTGCCTGTCACCTTATTTGCAGTAGCTGTACCATAATCGCCTGCTGTGCCGAAGTGCTCGGTGTTGTCTGGCTTTGTTTGTGTTTGGGCAGTAGAAATCGTTACTTGGCTGCCATTACTATTCTTACCCAAGTAATAAACCTTATAACTACTACTTGCAGTAAACTTGCCTGGCACTTTATACTTAAAAGCAGCCACCTTTTGGTCTGGAGCGTTCGTACTCTTTCTCAATACGCCGTCATCGTCCTTTACATAGATATAGTCGCCTGCCTCCCAATAGAAGTCGCTGCTATTATAATCTAGTGAGGTGCGGGTCTTTGCCTCGTCACCAGCTACGAAAGTAGTGAGGTTATTATTTGTTTCCTCGTTGGGGTTCGTTGGGTTCTGTGCTACATCTTCGTTAGCGCAGGATGCAAAAGCCAAGGCTATGCCGAATACGAGTGTCAAGGACTTTAGCTGTGCGGTGAATGAATGTTGTTTCATTGTTTTCTTCATTTTCTTTGTTCTCTTTGTTAATAACTCTCTGTTAGTCTTCCCATGAAGACGTGCTCTCATCTTCTAAGTCTTCATCATTCCATTGACTTGCCTTAGCAGCAGCTG
>ERZ773051.536-NODE-536-length-25925-cov-29.009354_pt1 | contig 25925 bp, 24 predicted proteins | sample MGYA00580631_ERZ773051 | MGnify/ENA primary metagenome ERZ773051 (study PRJEB29015, sample SAMEA2738137) | human oral metagenome | biome: human oral; feature: human-associated habitat; material: saliva | place: China | collected 2204 ... | reverse complement strand
GCGAGGCTGCAAATGCTGTGGAGGTGTCAGTGGATAATCCAGCTAGGAAGAAAAGTCCATCCCCCGACCCCTCTCCGAAAGAAAAGGAGAATAAAGAAGAAGGAGGACCAGTAGCAGGGTAGGAAAGCCTCCCCAAGCCCCTCCAAAGGAGGGGATGTGCCTAACGGGGCTAGTTAGGGAACGTACCACGAAAGCCTCCCCAGGTCCAACGGCCTCACCTTCTAGACCCTCTTTGAGCTAACGGTCACTGACTAATAGGAAGTAATGGAGAGGGTAAGCATTAGGGGGGAATATACCTAGCGGGAGTTAGTTGGAAAGGATAAAACTGAAATCGGGTAAGAACGTTGGAGATACATCTCCTGTTGTTCTTACCCGATTATTAAATTCAGAGAAGGTATAGATTATGTGATTTACTTAATGAACTTCTGTTTGTTCTGAATGTAGATGCCATGTGGTAAGGCATCTCTGTCTGTTCCAACATAACGACCATCGAGCGTGTAGATGCGGTCGTCAGATATTGTCAGATTGGTTATAGGTGCGGACTGAATACCAGTTGCATCAGCTATAAACTTGAAACTGACTGTTTTGTTAGCATCATTCTGTGTGATGTTTATTATCTTGCATTGCAGTTTTGAACCATCATACATCTTGAACTCGTCAATACTATTTTTGCTGCCAAGAGGGTAGAGGTCGTCGGTGAGATTGGTTATATACTTATTGAAATTGCCACCACTATTCATAGCTGATAGTACTTTTCCATCCGCTGGAATTACTATCACTCTTGGCCTTCCGAGATCATTATTAGGGAAGTCGAAGATATTCACCTTGTCGTAAGGATAGGATATTCTGTAGGCAAGTAATCCTTTAGGTATTTGAGTCTTGGTCCATCCTTGATACCATCCTCCTTGTTGAATGCTCTGCAAAACGATAAATTCGTTTGCTACATTCTTATTGAGAATCTTATATGCCTTGCCACCGTTCTCTAGGCTCTTTAGGTCTGTTACTTGCTGGTCAGATGTTAGTTTGTCTATCGTCATCCAGCCCATAGCCTCACGTTCCCAGGCAAGATAAGGTGAAGGGACTCTGCCATTTTGCACTTCTGTACCACCATCCATAAGATCCCAATACTCCATGCCTTGGTTGTCTTGATCGGCAGCGGCTGTTCCTGGCAGTGCGTAGATGTCAGGGAGCCCAAGGGTGTGAGAAAACTCATGGCAGAAGAGCCCTATACCATTAATCGTTTCCTTTTCTTTCTTCTTGTTCTCTCTTCCTGCAAGTTCATTGCTTACGCCATAACGACGAATACTTTTACCATCAAAAGTCTTAGATATTATTGTCGTTCCAGATTTAGGCCAAATGTCAGTAGAGGTATTCCCTCTATAGTTGGCTGAGTGACCTGCGTAAATGATATAAACTAGATCAACCATTCCATCGCCGTTTGCATCGTATTGTGAGAAGTCTACTTCATTATCAACAGCATTACAAGCATCAGTCATCAAGTCTGTTATATTATCATCCCCAGCTCCATAATAAGTCTGTGGTTTGGGTAACTTTACAGGCCCAACAACATCAAATGTAGGGGTGAATTTCCCATAACTGCAATCCTTAAAGTATCCACGTACACCTTTATAGTTTCCGTTTTGTCTATAAGCTGTTTCTGTAAAATGACCTTCGTTCATCAAATAATTAGTAAATACTTGCTTTGTATTCTGAATCGTGAAGGTTGTATCAGCAAACTCTGCGAGGATAACAAGAACTTTAGGGCTTCCTGTGTGAGGGAAGTAAGGTACACCACCATAACCTGAATCTACTGTTACTCGTGTTAATGGTCTGTTATTGTATGAATTCTCAGACTGCTCTGCAACCTTAGATACATAAGAGTAGAACTTATCCTTATCTTGCTTATCAATTAAATTACGTTCTGCGCTAGAACGCCATGCTGCTTCGTGCGCGAGCTGTTGAGTAGCAATGAGACGCCCATCCTTAGTTACCTTTCCTACATAATAGCTATTGTCTGCTGCCTGCACAAGCAATACACCATCAAGCGTGGTGTACCAGTTGATATGTTCATCACCACGTAGTATTACGGTGATAGTTGTTCCATCCGCTTGTCTGACTTGTACTGGAATCGAATTTGCCTTAGCACCCCAAACGCCTACGGAACTTAAACATAGGCATACACCGAGACATATTCGTTTAAAGTTGAATGTCATATTCGTTATTAATTAATTTAAATATTCTCTTTTACTTTGTATCTATTATAGAAGTACTGCCCCTTCTTCACTGTACGCTTGCCATATTCTATAGCATGATGTGGACAATGATGGTAACAGGCGAAGCAGGTGAGGCACTTCTTGTTGTGCAACCATTCGGGTTCGTAACCTAAACCACCTTTTATATCAGCAACAGGACAAACGTTAGCACAGATGCCGCATTTGACACAACGTTGACTATCCACATGAAAGGGTTTGTCTGTGATGAGAAACCGCTCAAAGAAACCACCTACAGGGACAGAGAAGAACCACGGTAGTGGACCAACCATGAGTTTCTTCCAACCATAAGGCTTATAATCATCCTCTTTCTGTTTCTGAATGATCTTCTTTCCGAAATCTCTTAGATAGACTTCTGCAGCTTGCTTCTTTTCGAGTTCTTTCTCCTTTGTGTCAACATCCATACCTGGTAAGCCCACATACGACTCAGGCATGATGACTGAACCAACAAGGTCAAGTTCTAACATCCTTCCAATAGGGACTTCATGCAGGTGCTGTTGGAATCGTTCCATAGCTTTGGCTATTGTGTCTCCTGCGGTCATTAAGCAGAAACAATGATGCTTTAGTGGTTGATCCTCTTCATCTGTAAGTTTAAGTTTCTGTAGGAATACCCTAACGATGCGTGGCACTCTCCATCCATGTACAGGAAAGACAAAACCAACTTGCTCGCCCTTTTTTAATCGAAACGTACAATCGGTTTTAATGATTTTAGCGATAGAATATAACTCATCTTGGGTTTGTAAAGCTAACGTCTTCGCTGCCCATTGACTATTACCTGTACCAGAGAAATAGAAAATCATGTGACAAAGGTAGTCATTATTTATAAATCTAACAAGATTAATAATAGCTAACTAGCACATTTACTTTGATTTTTCATTATAATTGTCTATATTTGTGAACAATACATGAATATAAAACACGATGAAGGAGAAAGTAGACTTAAAGATGTATCCCTTTGTTAAGTTGCTTATACCATTTGGGTTCGGAATCTTTATGGGGCAATTTGCGGGCAATTTTATCACACTATATTATTGGTGTGGTTTCCTATTGTTTGCAATCACTTTGACAATGTTATCATGGCGTTGGAAATACATTCAAAGTGCATTGCTTCTGCTTTCTATCTTCCTATTGGGGGCTACCTTCTTCACGGCGAAAGAACGAGTTAATCATGTCAGTTTACCACAAAGCGAGATAACCTTTGAGGCTGTTTTATTAACAGAGCCTGTTGTGGTGGGGAAGGTTATCCAGGCAGACTTGTTAGTAGTTAGTCAGTCAAAGCCCATGAAGATAAAAGCAAGAATATTACGTGATAGTTTGACAAATAATTATAAGCATTTACATGTAGGTGATGGTATTATTGCTTCCGCCCGTCTTACCGAGCCAACGAATCTTTTAGGTGGGAGTTTTGATTATGCTAGATGGTTAAGACTGCATGACTATGTTGCCGAGACATTCATTTACTATAACCAATGGCAAAAGAAACAAATTCGCCTTGATAAACTCAATTTGTCCCAGCGACTTTCTATTGCTTTCCGACGCTATCAGCATAAGGTGTTAAGCCAATTAAAGAAGAATCTTAAAGGTGATAATTTGGCTATAGTTACGGCAATGACTGTTGGAGATAAAACACTATTAAATAAGAACTTAAAAGAAGATTATTCAATAACTGGTGCAAGTCATGTGTTAGCCTTGTCGGGCTTACATCTAACCATCATCTATGGCGTGCTTGTTCTTATAATGGGAGGGTGTAGTAGGTTGTTTCCCTTCTTGCGTAGTAAGTTTACCACAGAGCCAATCATCCTTTTTGGCATTTGGCTCTTCGTTATGTTAGTGGGTGCTTCTCCCTCCGTTGTGCGTTCTGCAATGATGTTATCTATCTATTCGTTTGTTACCCTCTTAAATAGGGCACGTCTATCAGTGAATGCCCTGTCATTAACAGCCTTTATTATGCTTGTTCTTAATCCTTATCATTTGTTTGACATAGGTTTTCAGTTATCTTTTGCTTCAGTTTGGAGTATCATACTATTCTATCCACTCCTGATAGCGACGTTCCGAAAGGGAAAACTTCTGCACTTTACTATCATGCGTTGGCTATGCTCAATAATCGCATTATCCGTGGCAGCCCAGTTAGGAACCTTACCTCTAATTGCCTATTACTTTGACAGAGTGTCACTCGTTTCACTTCCTTGTAGTTTGATAGCAGTGCCCTGTACAACTCTAATCATTTACATGACAGGTTTATTGTTCTTATTCACACCATTATCCTCTTTCTCTTTGTTTATTAGCAAGTGCCTTTCTACAACTATCGAATGGTTGAACAACACTCTACATTGGTTTGCCTGTCTGCCAGGTGCTAGCATGGAGCAAATTCATATTTCCTCCCTTCATATTATCCTTTATTATGTGGCATTGTTGACAGCTTGGAGATTATGGAGTTTTTATATTGGCAAGACAGAGTTTAGCTAATTTTTGTGTACCTTTGCACGCAATTATGCAGCGATATTTTATAACACTATCCTATGATGGGACAGCCTATCATGGTTGGCAAATACAACCTAATGGTATATCTGTTCAAGAAGTACTGGAACGTTCCTTATCAACTCTTTTACGTGAAGAGGTTAATATAACTGGGGCAGGGCGTACAGATGCGGGTGTACATGGACGGATGATGGTTGCTCACTTTGATACAGATAAGACTATAGATTGCCAGCAACTGGTTTATAAGCTCAATCGGTTGTTACCCCGTGATGTCTCTGTTAGTCAGATTGTGCCTGTGAGTGAAGACTTACATGCACGATTCTCCGCAACATCCCGTACCTATCATTATTATGTACATACAACGAAGCAGCCCTTCTCACGCCAATATTCATGTGAGATTCACTATCCGTTGGACTTTGATAAAATGAATGAGGCAGCCGACTATCTGATAGGAGAAAAAGACTTCAAATGTTTTTGCAAGGCAGGTGCGGATGTAAAGACAACCATCTGCAATCTGACAGAAGCACGTTGGATTCCATGTAAGGCGGAACAAGCATTAGTAACTTCTGATAAGGTCACTAATTGGTGTTTCGTTATATCGGCTAACCGATTCTTACGCAACATGGTACGTTCTGTGGTTGGAACTTTAGTTGATGTTGGAAGAGGAAGGTTATCCTTAGAGGAGTTTCAAGCTATTGTCAATAATGGGTCAAGAAGTGATGCGGGTGAGAGCATGCCAGGCAATGCCCTTTTCTTGTGGGATATAAAATATTAAAGTAGACTTTTATGTGGATTATCTTAGCATTTGTCTCTGCAACTTTGCTCGGATTGTACGATACCTCAAAGAAATATTCTTTGAAAGGTAATGATGTCATCCCCGTCTTATTTCTTAACACATTATTTTGTTCCCTCATCTTCATCCCACTTATATTGCTCTCACAATATACGAACTTATTAGAAGGGAGTGTTCTGCAAGTTGGTGCAGGAGGATGGGGAATGCATAAGTGGATCATACTGAAGAGTGTAATTGTCTTGTTGTCTTGGGTATTCGGTTATTTTGCCATAGCCCATCTCCCCCTAACGATTGTAGGTCCTATTAATGCCACACGTCCGGTTATGACATTAGTGGGAGCTATGGTTGTGTTCGGAGAACGTTTAAATGTATGGCAATGGATAGGTGTTATATTTGCTATTATCTCCTTATTCCTTTTGGCTCAAAGTGGTAAGAAAGAAGGTATAGACTTCAAGCATAATAAGTGGATACTTTTCTTATTATTAGCGGCTTTAATGGGTACTTGTAGTGGCTTGTTAGACAAATACTTAATGGCAAGTCCAGAGAGTGGTGGAGTGGGGATGGATCGTATGTTGGCACAGAGTTGGTACAATATTTACCAATGCTTGATGATGGCAATCGTGCTCCTTATCTACTTATACAAGCGCAAGGGCGGGACTGATACTCAAGTTAAGTTCTCTTGGAAATGGAGCATCTTACTCATCTCTATCTTTTTGTCGATGGCAGACTTTGCTTATTTCTATGCCCTCTCCTTACCAGGCGCAATGATTTCAATTGTATCTATGGTTCGTCGTGGTTCCGTTATAGTGTCGTTCCTGTGTGGAGCATTACTCTTTAGAGAGAAGAACTTGAAGGCAAAAGCACTTGATCTTTGCCTTGTCATTCTTGGTATGATCTTCCTCTGGATCGGTTCCTATTAGTATGCTTTTGACGTTTAAGTTAAAGTACGATTGAGGTTTAAGTTAAAGTACGATTGAAGTTTAAGTTAAAGTACGTTCATCGTTTAAGTTAAAGTACAAACATGGTCTAAGTCACCTATAAAAGGGCAATTCATTTCAGTAACAAAGGTAAGATAAAAAGGGAAATCCTTTGAAGAATGGTAATTAATTATTATATTTGCAACAACATTGAAATTATCTCTTAGACCATATATAGGATATAAGCTACAATATACTTAGCATTGGCGGGTAATTGTAGAAGGTCTCTTTAAGACAGTTTTACTATGCAGAATGTTTTTCATGGATTAGGTATAGCCTTAATTACTCCCTTCAAAGAAGATGGTAGTATAGATTATGACGCACTTGTGAGTCTAGTTGAATATCAATTAGCTAATGGTGCTGATTTCTTTTGTATTTTAGCGACAACAGGCGAGGCTCCTTGCTTGACTCGTGAGGAAAAGGATGAGTTGACGCGTGTTGTAAAGAAGGTGGTTAATGGTCGTGTACCTATCTTGAAGTATTGCGGTGGGAATAACACTGCAGCTGTTGTAGATGAGATAAAGACGACAGACTGGCAGGGGATTGATGGTATTCTAAGTATCTGTCCTTATTACAACAAACCAAGTCAAGAGGGGCTTTATCAGCACTTTAAGGCTATTGCGCAAGCCAGTCCTTTACCCATCGTCATGTATAATGTGCCAGGTAGAGTAGGTGTGAATATGACGGCAGAGACAACTGTACGTATTGCGTCAGAGTTTGATAACGTGGTTGCTATTAAAGAAGCGTCAGGGAATTTAGAGCAGGTTGATGAGATTATCAAGAATAAGCCTAAGCACTTCGAGGTTATTAGTGGCGATGATGCTTTGACATTCCCAATGATTGCCAGTGGTGCTGTTGGTGTTATCTCGGTTATTGGCAATGCACTTCCTAAGGAGTTCTCCCGTATGATTCGTCTTGAGTTTAATGGAGAGTATGAGCCAGCAAGAAAGATACATCATCAGTTCACAGAGTTATATAAACTTCTTTTTGTAGATGGTAATCCTGCTGGTTGTAAGGCTCTGTTGAATGATATGGGAATGATAGAGAATGTGCTCCGTCTTCCTTTGGTTCCAACGCGCATAGAGACAAAGCAGAAGATGAATGAGATTCTGAAGGGATTGAGAATATAAGTTAATCGACTTAACGATAAAAAGTAAAAAAGAGATAGAACATTATCGTTCTATCTCTTTTTTATTATACTATCAAAGTGAGTAGGGATTGAAGTCCGTAACAAGCTACTTGATAGTATGTTTGTAAATGTTATTCAACTTGCTATTGAAAGTTCGTTAGCTTTTTTGTTGAATCCTTTTGGTCTTTATGCTAGCTTATTTAATAGCTTCTAACTCGATAGCCATTTCTTGTTGCAACTCCTTTGCTTTCTGGGCTGCCATCTCTGCAAAGTCTTTGTCCTTGCCAGCGTAAATGATACCACGAGAAGAATTGACAAGTAAACCGCAATCCTTTGTCATTCCATATTTACATACCTCTTGCAAGCTACCACCTTGTGCGCCAACGCCTGGTACTAAGAGGAAGTGGTTAGGAGCTATGCGACGAATGTCCTCGAACATTTTGCCTTGTGTTGCACCAACTACATACATGAGGTTCTCTGTAGTTCCCCATTCTTGCGACTTCTTTAATACCTTTTCAAATAGTCGTTCGCCTTGTTGATCTTCTGTTAATTGGAAGTCGTGACTACCTTTATTACTAGTGAGTGCGAGAAGGATAACCCACTTACCATCGTACTCAAGGAAGGGCTTCACACTGTCTTCACCCATGTAAGGGGCAACCGTGACGGAATCAAGGTTATACTCCTCGAAGAAGGTCTGAGCATACATCTTAGAGGTATTGCCAATGTCACCACGCTTTGCATCGGCAATGATAAAGTGATTAGGGTGATTCTCCTTTAAATACTTGATAGTCTTTTCGAAGGCAACCATACCTTTGAGTCCGTAGCACTCATAGAAAGCAAGGTTAGGCTTATAGGCAACGCAATAAGGTGCTGTTGCATCGATGATTGCCTTGTTGAAAGCAAAGATAGGATCCTCCTCCTTTTTCAAGTGTTCAGGGATTTTATTGATGTCAGTGTCCAGTCCGACACACAAAAAAGTCTTCTTAGAGAAGATCTCGTTGATTAGTTGTTGTCTGTTCATATTAGGTGTTTAATTAATTATCATGAGGAAAGAAAAGAAACCCTCGTTAGTCCCACACGGTTTATCGTGTTTCGGACAAACGAGGGCGTCTGTCCCTACCTTTATCTCTTCTTATCTTGTTTGATTCACTATTTACTCTTGTTCTAATGGCTTAGAAGTAGAAGTGGAAACATGCCATACGCCAAACAATATACCAAGTAAAGATGCAACGACTGTAGATATCATCATCGTTTGGTTTATACTATCTGCAAAATGAACCACAAGGAATGTTGAACCACATAAGATGATTGCAGCAATAATTGCACATATAATTGATGCAAGTTTCTTCTTAGCTCTTGCTACTGGTGTTGTTGCAGTCATTGCCACGACAAGCATAGCATACTTTGCTAATAAGAAGAAGCAATTAACGATGATACTAACAGTACTTGCTTCATCGAAGTTTGATAAGATACGGCGAACAATGAACCCATAAGCAAGCTGGATGATGAGCATAGCTATAAGTCCTGCTGGCAATGTGAGTAGCCATCTAAGTGCAGGGTTCCATGTTTTGACCAATCTTAAATCATAGTTTTCATCAACGTCTAACTTACCTGGCTTTTTTTGTTTTGTCTCCATTCTGTAATGTTTTAAAGTGTTTTATAATTCGTTCTCTTTTAACTTCTCTGCATTCTCTGCAACAGTCAGTGCATCAATCATCTCTTGAATCTCACCATTCATGAATCCTTGTAAGTCGTGAGTCGTGAAACCTATACGATGGTCGGTGACACGTCCTTGTGGGAAGTTATAAGTACGTATCTTGGCACTACGATCACCAGTAGAAACGAGAGTCTTACGACGTGAAGCAATATCATCAATATACTTTTGGTGTTCGTGATCATATATATAGGTATAAAGGCGACTCAAAGCACGCTCTTTATTCTTTGGCTGGTCGCGGGTCTCAGTACATTCAATAAGAATCTCCTCAACCTCACCAGTATTAGGATTCTTCCATGGGTAACGCAAGCGCACACCAGACTCAACCTTATTGACATTCTGACCACCAGCACCACTCGAACGGAAGGTATCCCACTTGATATCACCTTCGTTAATATTAACTTCAAACTTGTCAGCTTCAGGTAACACAGCTACTGTAGCTGCAGATGTGTGCATACGTCCTTGTGTCTCTGTCGCTGGCACACGTTGTACACGGTGCACGCCTGACTCATACTTTAGTGTTCCGTAAACGTTCTCACCTTCTACAGCGAAATCTATCTCCTTAAAACCACCTACAGCACCTTCGGATACAGATGTTATTGATAGTTTCCAACCTTTCTTATCGCAATAACGTTTGTACATATTGAAGAGGTCGCCTGCAAAGAGTGCTGCCTCATCACCACCAGCTCCACCACGAATCTCCATCTGGACATTCTTTGCGTCTTCTGGATCCTTTGGTACAAGTAGAATCTTAATTTCTTCTTCAAGTCTTGGCTGCAGTTCCTCATTCTCTGCGAGTTCCTCACGTGCCATCTCTTTCATCTCAGCATCACTCTCGTTAGCGATGATATCCTTAGCCTCCTTTATGGTTATAAGGCAAGTGATGTAACGCTTGCGAGCATCCATAATGTCGCCAAGATCCTTATATTCCTTTGTCAGCTTAACGTAGCGTGACTGGTCTGCTATAACACTCGGGTCAGTAATGAGTGTTGATACCTCTTCATAACGGGCTTCTAGTCCGTCAAGTTTCTGTAATATGTTGTTGTTATCGATCATAATCTTTATGGGTGGAGTTATTATACATCTTCCGTAAATTCTTCTTCGGTAGTTGGAATATGCTTATCTATACAATGTTTCTGTATCTCTCCATCTGACTTTGGAAATTTGTCACATATGTTTTCTAATGCGGCTTTAGATGCCGTAAAATGCTTTTCGTCTGCAGTTAAAGTCGCTTCAACTGATTTAATGAAATCTTTAAATGGGGGATTAATATCGCAAAGCTTACTAACTGTCTTAAAGTCTATTTGCCTATCTTTAGCTTCAAACAAGACTTGACTCTCGTATGGGTTAGCTTTTAATAGTATGAAACCAATACCAAAAGAATGATTAAGACGAGCAAGCTCATCTTTAAGGTCTTCATTGATTTCGAAAGCAACGAGATATCCTTTGTTAGCCCAACTAGAGTTAGAAACGGCTTGAAAGAAACATTTCTTTAGCTCATAATCATTATCAATCCTACGTTTTAATTCGTATGAATACAGTTGTAGAGAGTCTTTCTTGCTTATTGCTTTGAACAATGAATTGCTAATTGTATTTGTTTGCTCAACAAATCTTACTCCAATGATGTCTGGATGTATCCATTTCTGATGTTCATCATCTTTCTTAGACTTCTCATGGAAGATCGTCTTTGCCATAATTCCTTGATGCTGCAAAAAACAGCAAAGAAGAGGGTGAAGGTCTCGCTCATGAAATGTCACATCAGATATGGTACTCCTCTGAGTTTGTGAAGAAACACTATTTCCTATATTCTTAGAATATTCACTAAGGTAATAGCAATATACATTTTTCTCATTTTTAAAACGTCCAATGCGAGTATCTTTCTTCTTAGCCATTGTAACTAAACAGGCGGACACAGTTGCATCCGGTGTCTTAGCTTTTGTGTTAAACTGAAAGATACCTTTATCTATTATATTTTGATAGACCTCTTTCGCTTGTGCTCCTTGGGGAAAGTCCTTCAAACTTACTAGTATGGCTTCTTTTATTGTCATGATATTAATATTCAAATGTTCCGAACTCACTCTTTATCGTTAGGCTACGTTTCCCTTCTTCTATGTGTCCAATGACTTGTGCATCAATATTAAAGGACTTACTAATAGCAATAACCTGTTCAGCAACATCTGGGCGAACATAGATCTCCATACGATGCCCCATATTGAACACCTGATACATCTCCTTCCAATCAGTACCGCTACAATCTTTAATAGCACGAAAGAGAGGGGGAACTGGGAACATATTATCCTTGATGACACGGCAATTATCATTTACGAAGTGCAGAGCCTTTGTTTGTGCACCACCTGTACAATGTACCATACCATGTACTTCTGGGCGCAACTCGTCAAGTAATCTCTTGATAACAGGAGCGTAGGTACGAGTAGGAGAGAGTACTAACTCACCTGCATTAACAGGGCTTCCTTTAACAGAATCAGTCAGTTTGTATTTACCACTATAAACTAATTCCTCTGGTACTGCATGGTCATAACTCTCGGGATAATTCTCTGCTAGGTATTTAGCAAAAACATCATGACGTGCTGATGTTAAACCATTGCTTCCCATACCGCCATTATAACGTGTCTCATAGGTTGCCTGACCTGTAGATGAAAGACCAACAATGACGTCACCTGGACGAATATTCGCATTGTCGATAACATCCTTACGACGCATACGACAAGTAACTGTTGAATCAACGATAATTGTACGAACAAGGTCGCCTACATCTGCTGTTTCGCCACCAGTAGGGTAGATACCTATTCCCATCTTACGCATCTCAGCAAGTAACTCATCGGTTCCGTTAATGATAGCTGAAATTACCTCGCCTGGTACAAGCATCTTATTACGACCAATCGTTGAACTAACAAGGATATTATCTACAGCACCTACACAGAGCAAGTCATCTGTGTTCATGACGATAGCATCTTGTGCTATACCACGCCATACACTTAAATCACCTGTCTCTTTCCAGTACATATAAGCCAGAGAAGACTTTGTGCCAGCTCCATCAGCATGCATAATGTTACAATACTCTGGATCACCACCAAGGATATCTGGAATAATCTTACAAAAAGCTTGTGGGTAGAGTCCTTTATCAATGTTCTTGATGGCATTATGCACATCTTCTTTGGCAGCACTTACGCCGCGCATCATGTATCTGTTGTCCATATCTAAGGATTTGTCGTGTTGAGAATTATCAGTATCTTATTGTTTATAATTTGTGTAAGCTAACGTTGTTCATCACCATTCCAGAACTCCCAACTAGCAAATGCTTGTAGTAGGAGCATTTCTAGACCATTCTTTACAACTGCACCTTGTTCACGTCCTTTTGTCATGAATAGTGTCTCATCTGGATTGTAAAGTAGGTCATATAATAAGGTATGACTATCCATTGCTTCGTAGGGAAGTTTAGGGCATGAGTCAACGTTTGGATACATACCGAGTGGGGTGCAATTCACAATAACATTGTACTCCCGAATAATGTCAGCTGTTATATCTTCGTAACATAATATGCCATCACGTTTCGTGCGAGAGACAAATTTTGTTTCTAGTCCAAGAGATTTTAGTCCAAAGTCTATAGCTTTTGAAGCGCCACCAGTCCCCAGAATTAAGGCTTTCTTATGATGACGCTCTAATAAAGGTTCTATACTACGTGTGAAGCCAATCACATCACTATTAAAACCTTTCAGTTGTGTCTTCTTCCCTTTGTGGGTTACTCGAATAACATTAACGGCTCCAATGGCTGTTGCCTCAGGACTAAGACTATCGAGATAAGGTATAACTTGTTCCTTATATGGGATAGTCACATTCAATCCACGTAGTTCTGGATTGGAGTCTATAACCTCAATAAAGTCTTCTATAGATGGAATTTCAAAGTTTATGTAACGAGCATTGATATTCTCATTATCAAACTTCTCATTAAAGTACCCTATAGAAAAGGAATGTCCCAAAGGATAACCTATAAGTCCGTACTTATCCATGTTTTAAACTTGTTCTATGAGTTTGTATTTTGTGAGAGAAAGCTCTATCTTCCTATTGTCTCATTTATTTTTCGGCTAGATACATCGTGCATATTCCGAATGTCAATCGTCTAAATGAGCTTTTGGCGAATCCTGCTTTGTGAAATATCTCCATCATCCGTTCACCTTGTGGGAATGCCTCAACTGTCTTGTTGAGATACTCGTAAGCACTCTTATCTTTGGAGATAAACTTTGCATAATTGAGTAAGATGGTGTTGGAGTATATACGGAAGAGTTGTTTCATTGGGAAGCTAACAGGCGTTGTCAGTTCTACAATACTCAAATGTCCACCTTTCTTTAATACACGACAAATCTCGGTGAGTCCTTTGTCGAGATTTTGAAAGTTACGGATACCAAAGGCTGCAGTAACGGCATCAAATGTGTCATCAGGGAAAGATAGGTTGAGACAATCCTCCTTTTGGAAAGAGATGACATCATTAAGTCCTGCCTTTTTGACCTTCTCACGTCCGATAGCCATCATACCTTCTGATATGTCTGCTCCGATAAGATGACTTGGAGATAGTTCTCTTGCTGCAAGGATGGCAAAGTCTCCAGTACCAGTTGCAATATCAAGCATTAATTGTGGATGATAAGGCTGTAGCTGATTAATAGCTTTCTTTCGCCACCCTTTATCAATATCCCATGAGAGTCTATGATTTAAAGTGTCATAAGTTGGTGCAATCTTATCGAACATCTCTTCGACAAGTTTGCTTTTCTCACCTTTACCATTATAAGGTATTATCTTCTCCTGTTCGTACATGTTTTATTTGGAGGTTAAGGAAGTTGGAAGGAGTTAAGGGAGTAAAGAAGCCAATACCATTCCTTAACTCCTTCCTTTTCTTAATTAGTTACTTTCTAGAAGTCAGATACTCCTTGACGTTCTTCTCAATACGTGCTGCGATATCACCTTCTTCAGCTGCTTTATCAAACTTCTCACCAGTGATATGCTCGTAAAGCTCAATGTAACGTTCGCTGACGCTCTCGGCATACTCGTCAGTTATTTCTGGCATAGTTTGACCTGGTTCATTCATAAAGTTGTGCTCAATAAGCCATTGGCGTACAAACTCCTTTGAAAGCTGTTTTTGAGGTTCGCCCTTCTCAAACTTCTCTTCGTAACCTTCTGCATAGAAGTAACGGCTTGAGTCTGGTGTGTGAATCTCATCAATGAGGTAACACTGACCATCACGTTTACCGAACTCATACTTAGTATCAACAAGTATCAAGCCTTGCTTAGCTGCAATCTCCTGACCACGCGCAAAGAGTTTACGTGTCCAGTCTTCGATGATTGCATAATCTTCTGCAGAAACGATACCCTGTTTGATGATCTCTTCCTTAGAGATATTCATATCGTGACCTTCGTCAGCTTTCGTAGTTGGAGTTACGATTGGCTCTGGGAAACGCTCATTCTCACGCATACCATCAGGTAGCTTTACACCACAAATCTCACGGCATCCTTCTTTATAAGCACGCCATGCAGAACCAGTAAGAATGGATCGGATAATCATTTCAACACGAAAGCCTTCACACTTCAGACCAACGGTTACCATTGGATCAGGTGTTGCTAACTTCCAGTTAGGGCAGATATCAGCTGTCAAGTCAAGGAACTTGCTTGCAATCTGATTCAGAACCTGTCCTTTAAATGGTATTCCTTTTGGTAATACGACATCGAATGCAGAGATTCGGTCGGTAGCTACCATGACGATGAGGTCGTCGTTGATGTCATAAACATCACGTACTTTGCCGTGATACACACTCTTCTGTCCATCAAAATGGAATTCAGTTTTTGTTAATGCTTTCATTGTTTTTATGTTTATAGAGTCCTATCTCTTGTCCGCCTTATCGTGTGCTTCATACGCATTGACGATACGCGTAACTAGTTTGTGTCTAACAATATCTTTTTTATCGAGATTGATAACAGATATACCTTCTACATGATTCAAGATAGAGAGAGCTTCTTTCAATCCACTCTTCTCTGCGTGTGGCAGGTCTATCTGTGTCAAGTCACCTGTAATGATCATCTTTGTATTCCATCCCATACGAGTAAGGAACATACGGATTTGGGCAGGTGTAGTGTTTTGCGCTTCATCGAGAATAACTACAGCATCACTCAGTGTTCGACCTCGCATAAAAGCTAATGGTGCAATCTGAATAATATGTTTATCCATCATATCTTGTAGTTTAACTGCAGGAATCATATCCTCCAACGCATCGTATAAGGGCTGTAGATATGGATCTATCTTATCCTTCATATCGCCTGGTAAGAATCCTAGTTTCTCACCAGCCTCAACTGCTGGACGTGAAAGAATAATCTTCTTTGCAGCTTTCTCCTTTAGTGCTTTAACAGCTAAGGCAATGCTTAGATACGTCTTACCTGTACCAGCTGGTCCAACGGCAAATATCATATCATGCTTATCAAAGGCATCTATTAGTTGTTGTTGATTTTCGGATCTACCTTTGATAGGTCTGCCTGCTACTGAATAAACAAGGACGTCCTTCACCGCATCAGCCTTCGTTTTCCGACCTTTCACGATGTCAAGGATGTCCTCTTCTGTAATGGTATTATACCTTACAATATGCTTGCGCATAGTCTCAATGTCCTCTTCTATTTTCGCCATCTCTTCCTCGTCGCCCAAGATACGGATAACATTATCTCGTGCAACGATTCTCAGCTTAGGGAAGAGGGACTTAATCATTTGGAGATGCCCGTTGCTAACTCCATAGAAGACTACAGGGTCTATGTCCTCAAGAACTATATGCTTTTCTATCAATGCTGTTTGTTTTATATTATGGTGACAAAGTTACTATAAATTAGTGATACCTGCAAATAATTCTTAATTCATAATTAGGATAGCTTACATTCTTATTTGCTTTCCTCTTTTCTTATTACCTTTGTAGCAATGAAAAGGAAATCAAAGATTAATAAAAGGCGTTTATTAGTAGTATTCATAGGGATAACACTCTTTTTTATTACCATTAAGTTATTGTTCCCATCTATTATGCCGTTTGGGCATAAGACGGAGAATGTGAAAAATGGTAAGATGACGGAAGAAGAGCGTAGGAGAGCTGATTCAATCAAAATAATATCCCAATCTACTCCCGATAGGATGAAGTTATCTTCGTTTTATAAGTCGGGTGGTGCATTGAAGAAGAATAGGATAGTTGGTGTAAGAGATTATGACGAGAGTTTCCCCGACTCCCAATCTTTGCAATTAGCCTCAGCTTTCCATTATGGTGTTCGTCCTGTTGCTAATCGCCAAGATGCGGAGAAACGCAAGAGCGAGTTGGTATATATAGGAAGTAATCCTTACTATGATTTAAAGAAACTCAATAGCAGTATTCCTTATCTTGTGCCCCGTGCGGCTATTTTGCTTCAAGATATAGCGCGCACCTTCATGGACAGTTTGCAAGCCAAAGGTGTGCCTATCAACAAAATATTAGTATCTAGTGTGCTACGAACGAAAGAGGATGTTGATAAACTGCGTCAGCATAACCATAATGCAACCTCTAATAGCTGTCATTTATATGGTACAACTTTCGATATCGCCTATAACCGCTACGCCACTGTCACTCGTCCAGTGAGGAATGATACTCTGAAATGGGTGCTAAGTGAGGTGCTTAATGACTTACGTAAGCAAGGGCGATGCTATATCAAGCATGAGAAATTGCAAGGATGTTTCCATATTACGGTGAAATAGTTTGTATTTAACTACATACGAAAAGGCGTCTTTCCGAGATATAGAAAGGCGTCTTTTTACGTTTTATAAGTCATAGATGTATTAAAAGTTCATTATACGCATATTGGGATAATATATATAAGGTAAAATCTCATGCCTAAAACTTCAACACCTGCTTAGTTGTCATAAAGTTCTTTTCATTCTCGCCTAAAGATTCGTGTTTAATTGTTGGCGAAACGAGGGTAAAGAGAAGGCAAAAGTTAGTAGGTTTTAAGAAAATATATTTTACATATTTCTTTTCTGTCCTATCAAATTCTAGCGAACTTACTGGCAAATCAATGAGATGAATTAAGCGATTTGTTGCAATCGTACCTCCGTTTTCAGCAAAACTAACCTCCGTTTTTGATGAATCGTACCTCCATTTTTTGCAAATTATACCTCCGTTTTTAGTAAAACGAACCTTCATTTCCGATAAAACGATAGTACTTTTTGCTTAAAACGATACTACTTTTCACTTAAAACGATAGTACTTTTTATCCAGAAATAAGTATAGTTTTTGTAATTATCTGTATCTCAGTAGTTTATAAGATACTATCGAAATTCTCTATTTAAGCGCATATTTGAGGGCGAATAGAGCCTTCTATCAGAAAAACGCAATTAGAGATAGGAAAAATGACAATATTCTATTACAAATATAGTATCTCTGTTTCCTTTAAAATCAGATTAGAAATAGGGTAGATTATACTTGTTTTAAAGGAACAGAATGGGAAGTCAAACTTGATTTACTAGTGCGATTTTAGATATTTCAACCACGCATAAGGCTTGCGAGTCGCTAGGTAATGAAGGTTATTCATATTAGAATAGGCCTCTCGTTCGAAAGATAAATTCATATATGCACGACCTGGTAGGGGGATTCGAATGAGCCACTCAATGAAATACCATAGATAAAAGGGCAAAACGAGCATTTCAATCATTTGGTGCGTATGGATTTTTTCATGGTTGATAAGCTCCTTTGTAAGTTTTACTTCAGGATGAACGAAAAGAAACCCAAGAATATTGATGGCATCATAATTCTTGGGTGGTAAGTATTTTGTTCTGATTATTCTCATTACTCCATTTCGATTGATTCAACATGAGGCTTAGGAGCCGATGGAGAAGGACTAGGATTTGACGAAGTTGAAGGAGTTTCCGACTCGTTGCTCTCATTGGTTGAGGCGTTTTCCGACTTGCTATGACCACTATTGTGATGAAGTCTACTGCGCCCTCTAATACTATTATATACCTTTTCAGCCTGCTTTTCCTCGAGTTTGTCGGTAGATTCTGTCTTTGCCGTATCTATCGCAACCGTGTCAAACTTAGCCTTGTTTGTCTCCGCTAAGTTAGAATCAGGCTCAATCGCCGTTTGCGTATATTCGGGATCATTCTTGTGCTGTGCGTAATAGATGAATCCAAAAGCCACAAGGAATATTGTTCCTAAGACGATAAAGACAACCATTCCTCTGCCCAGAGTAGGTTCGTCTTTGTCTTTATTTGGCATAGGTTTTCCATTTTTAATGTCATTTTGCTCCATCTTGTTGCCTTCAGTATTATTTTCAGAACTATTCATATCCATTGTTTTACTTGTGATTTTGGCAACAAAGGTAAGTGAAAAGGTAGAGATTCCAAAACGATTTAGGTTTTTATTCATTTGTTCTTTTCTTTTTTGTACCTTTGCAATCGAATTTAGAAGATATCATACTGGAAAAAGATATGAAGAAGTGGTTAGTAATCATTTGTTTCCTTACCTGTTGGCTAGGTGCATCAGCGCAGAATTTGCGTGATGTTTGGATAGATATGCCTGATACAATTTCGCCTTATTTGAATAAGAGTTTGCGTACAGAGCTAGCTGATTATGTAAAGATGGGCGTTGATCCTGCTGTGAAAAATCTATTGGATGATACGACACGGATAGAACGCATGACAAAAAACTATATGCTTGTTCAGTTGAGCAAGGCTAGTTCTTTGGAGATAAAGTTATTAGATAATTCAACTATTGCGTTGGTTCAGACTTGGAAAGGTCCTGTCGCTGAGAGTAAACTAAGTCTGTTTAATCAGCAATGGCAGGCACAAGCAATGGTGAATCTCCCTCAAGAAACGATAGAAAAACCTGACACAATTAGTGAAATGGAGTGGAATGATATAAAGTCGTTAATGACTCCTCGACTGAAAGAATTACATCTTAACGCAGATGATAACTCTCTGTTGGTGAGTTTTAACTATCCGCTCTTATCGAAAGAAGATAGAAAGCGGGTGGAACCTTATATAAAACCGATGGTTTTGCATTGGACGGGTAAGGATTTCCGTTAGTAAAAATGATTTTAAGATTTGGTGGTTTCTTAAAAAGTTACTACTTTTGTCGGCACAAAATTAATAGCTGAAGACATGAATTTGAAGGTACGTTTGGCCTTAATGAACTTCTTGGAGTTCGCAGTTTGGGGAGCCTATTTGACCTCTATGGGTCGTTATTTGGGTAATATTGGTATAGGTTCGGAGATTGGTTTGTTCTATTCTATGCAAGGAGTTGTATCAATTTTTATGCCCGCATTGATGGGAATTGTCGCAGACCGATGGATACCAGCCCAAAGACTCTTAGGTTTCTGTCATTTACTTGCAGGAGTTTTCATGTTTGCCACGGCAGGTTATGGTTTGAGTGTAGGTGAGCATGCCAACTTTACCACTATCTTTACCCTTTATTCTTTATCAGTTGCCTTCTATATGCCTACATTAGCTTTGTCAAATTCAGTTGCATATAGTGCGTTGACTAATGCGGGAATGGATACCGTGAAGGACTTTCCACCGATTCGTGTATTCGGAACGATTGGTTTTATCCTTACAATGTGGCTGGTTGATATTATGGGATTCCAAAGCAATCAGAACCAATTTATTACTTCTGGCGTTGTAAGTATCATTCTTTTCCTTTACACTTTCACGTTACCGAACTGCGCAGTTAGTAAAGGTACCGAGCAGAAAAGCTTTATTGATGCCTTCGGATTGCGTGCCTTTTCCCTCTTTAAGCAAAAGAAGATGGCAGTGTTCTTTGTCTTCTCTATGCTTTTGGGAGTAAGTCTCCAGATTACGAATAGTTTTGCAAACCCCTTCTTATTTAGTTTTGGAGCTCAACCAGAGTTTGCCGATACCTTCGGGGTGCAGCATGCGAATATTTTGATTAGTCTTTCTCAGATTAGTGAAACCTGCTGTATTCTATTGATTCCATTCTTTATGCGCCATTACGGAATAAAGAATGTGATGTTGATTGCCATGTTTGCTTGGGTATTGCGATTCGGATTGTTCGGTGTTGGTAATCCGGGCTTCCCTGGAATCTTGCTATTTGTCCTTTCAATGATTGTTTATGGTGTGGCTTTCGACTTCTTTAATATCTCGGGGTCATTATTCGTTGATAATAGTACGGAGCCAGCTCTTCGTTCTTCTGCACAAGGACTATTCATGTTGATGACAAATGGTATAGGTGCAACAATCGGAACGCTAGCTGCTCAAGCACTTGTAAATTCATACACTTATCCCAAGGTGGTGGGTTCGGATACATTGACCGTGGGTGATTGGTCATCTTGTTGGTTCATCTTTGCAGGTTATGCCTTTGTTGTAGGTGTTTGTTTTGCATTGATATTCCGTCCTAAGAAGGCATAAACTTTTTGGACAATATATAGATGGGTAAAGTTCAATTAATACATGTTGGTGTTTCTCAGATTGTAGGAGGTTCTGAATTTGGACTTCTCGTTCTTTCTGATATGTCAGAGAGTCGACAGATAGCTATTGTCTGTGATGAGCACATGGAGTATCAATTTGGACTTAGAACAGATGAAAAGATAAATACGGAGCGGCTATTACCAGAGGTGCTTTGCAGTATTAATCCGTCTATGACAAGCGAGCATTATGAGATTCTGTTTAATTCAGTTTTGAATGGGCAATATAAAGCCTTACTTGTAAATAAGGACGATTTGAGTCTTACCCCTATGCGTGCTTCTGATGCTATCCTTTTAGCTCATATAGCTAAATTAAATCTCTTTATGGAAGAAAATCTCTTTAATCGGCAAAGTGTTCCTTGTGGTCCTTCTAAGAATAGGTTGGCAGTTCCCATTAATACCTTGACTTTGGAGATGTTGAAGAAAGCATTAGACAAAGCTATCGAAGAAGAGAATTATGAGTTAGCTTCAATGTTAAGGGATGAATTAAATCAAAGAGATAAGAGTAATAATGAGGGGTAATGCTCTTTTTATTCCTTAAAGGTTGAAAACAAGGATAAGATAAGTAGGAGAAGTCATATATAAATAATGAAAGAAGTTAGATATTTCTTTGTTCCTAATGCTAATGTGGAGAAAGAACTTCCAACAGAGGAGGCGATTCATGCTTTGCGTGTGCTTAGATTGAAAGAAGGTGATGAGATATTTTTGATGGATGGTGAGGGATGTTTCTATCTAGCTGAGGTTTCATTGGCTACATCAAAGAAATGTTTCTATACAATCAAACAAGTATTAAAGCAAGAACCTACTTGGCATGGGAGAATTCATTTAGCTATTGCGCCAACGAAAGATATGGGGCGCATGGAATGGATGACAGAGAAAGCCACCGAAATTGGCTTCGATGAGATTACCTTCTTAAATTGTAAGTTCTCTGAACGAAAGGTTTTGCGTACTGATCGCATAGAAAAGATAGTGGTTTCTGCTATGAAACAAAGTCATAAGGCTTGGAAACCTATTGTAAATGATATGACTCCATTCTGTAATTTTATTGATAATCATACCTGTGATGGGCAGAAGTATATTTGTCATTGTTACTCAGAAATATTGAAAGATGACTTCTTTTCTCTTATTAATAGCTCTTCTGAAAGTACTCTCTTGGCGTCTGAAGACGACCATTCTCTCAATGAAGATATTACTGTTTTAGTTGGTCCAGAGGGTGATTTCTCTATTGAGGAGGTACGTTATGCTATTAATCATAGTTTCAAGAGCGTAACTTTAGGTAATAGTCGCTTGCGTACAGAGACCGCAGGGCTTAGTGCTGTAATGATGTCACAGCTTGCACGAAGAGTGTAAGCTGTTTTTGTTTATAATAGAATGTATATATTCCTTTTAAAAACGTATGATAATAATAGATGAAAGTAAAGAATTAGAATATTAAAAGGTTATGATTAGCAATATAGTAAGATAGAGATCTTCATGGAAATGACTTCCCCGTGATATGGGGTTAAAAACAATTTCACATTTCTCATGTAAGTATCAAATATTTTATTTATATTTGCAACATATTTTAAATATCGTTATTATTTCATTTTAATCTCTTAGCAAACTATGCAAAAAAGATTACTTTTCTTGGTTACGTTGTTGCTAGCAATGACAACTACTGTCATGGCTCAGATAACGACATCAGGAATCAGTGGTAGGGTAACGTCTCAAGGTGAAGACGTAATTGGAGCAACTGTTACAGCTACACACCTACCATCAGGAACTATTTACCGGGCTGTAACTAACATTGATGGTCGCTACACTATTCAGGGTATGCGCGTTGGTGGTCCTTACAAAATTCAAGTGGCTTATATTGGTCAAAAGACTAAGACATTTGAAAATGTAACGCTTCGTCTTGGTGAGACGGAGGATCTTTCTTGTTCACTTCAAGATGATTCTAAGGAACTTCAAGAAGTTGTTGTAACTGGTAATGCGGGCGTCAATGGGACGAAGACGGGAGCAGCACAGAGTATCTCGTCTAAGCAAATTGCAGACATGCCAAGTATTACTCATGGTATTGCTGATGTAGCTCGTCTTAATCCTCAGCTTACGACATCAAGTAATGGTGCCATGTCATTTGCAGGTGCTAGCAATCGTTATAATTCATTTATGATTGATGGTGCAATGAATAATGACGTGTTTGGTTTAGCGGCTGATGGTTCTAATGGTGGTCAGGCTGGCACACAACCTGTATCAATGGAAACAATTGAGCAAATCCAAGTAAACGTTGCTCCATTCGATGTTCGTCAGAGTGGTTTCACAGGTGGTTCAATCAATGCTATTACTAAGTCTGGTACTAACCAGTTCCATGGTAGTGTCTATGGATTTGGTAACAACCAGAGTCTTATAGGTCATCATTATCCCTACTCTGATGGAACAGGTTATGCGCCAAAATATCAGAAACAGGAGCAGTATCAATGGGGTGTAACATTGGGTGGCCCTATTATCAAGAACAAGTTGTTCTTCTTTGTAAACTATGAGAATGCAAATAAGACTTATCCAAATCTTAATGGCTATCGTCAAACAGGCTCACGTGTAAATCCAGATGAAGCTGATGATGTTCTTCAGAAGGTTAAGGATATGGCTCAACGTCAAGGATTATCGTATGATGGTACTTTTGCAAACCCTGATATCTACACGAAGAGTAATAAATTAGGTGCAAAGATTGACTGGAATATCAATGACTTCAATAAGTTCTCTTTCCGTTGGAGCTATGTAGATGCTAAGCAATTGAATGTTGTAAGTTCTTCTTCTTCTCTTAATGATGATCATTATTACTTCCCATTTACTAGTAAGACGAACTCTTTCACAGCAGAATTACAGAGCCGTATCTCTCCTACAATAAGTAATGAGGCACGTGTAAGCTATGTACGTGTTCGCGATAAGCGCAATGTTGCTTCTGCATTCCCTATGATTTCTTTGCAAGTAACTGGTGGATCAGTAAATATTGGTAACGAACGCTCTTCAATGGCTAACTCTCTTGACCAGGATATCTATACTGTAGAAGATAACTTGACCTGGTATAAGGGTAATCACACCTTTACTTTCGGTACTCATAATGAGTTTTATAAGTTTGCTAACCTATTTATCCAGGATGCAAATGGATCTTATAACTTTACTGATAAGGCGCATTTCGATAAGTATTATGCAGACTTTGTGGCTGGTACAATTGATCCAAACTATAACTACTTCCGTCAGTATCGTTATGGTGTAGCAAATGTTGATGTTACAGGTGACCCACGTTGGAAGACGCCTTTCTCTGCTGGTCAGCTTGGTTTCTATGCACAAGATAAGTGGAATATTACTCCATCTTTCCAATTGACTTATGGCTTGCGCATGGAGATTCCTCTCTTCTTCAAGACTCCAACGGCCAATGAACCTTTCAATACTTATGCTGCACAGCATAATTGGGGCGTTCGTACAAACCATAAACTTTCTAGTACTCCTTTGTGGAGTCCACGCGTTGGTTTCCGTTGGGATATTAATAAGGATCGTCAGTTTATTCTCCGTGGTGGATTGGGTATCTTCACAGGACGTATACCATACGTATGGATTAGTAATAACTTCGCAAAGACTGGTTTGCAGATGCAGACCTACTCTGTAAATAATCCTAAGGGATTGGAGCTTATTCTTAATCCTAATGGGCAAGAAGCTAATGCTGCTCGATTGAGAGCTGCAGGTAGTCAGGAAGTAAATGTGTTTGAAGATAAGTTCAAGTTTGCCCAAACTCTCAAAGCTAACTTAGGCTTTGACTTCCATCTCCTTGGTATTGATTGGACAGCAGAAGCCATTTACTCAAAGACTTTGAACGATATCTATTATAAGAATCTTGCTGTTGATAAGACTGGACAAACATTTGCACAGGTTACAGGTTACGAATGGGATAATCGTCCAATGTATGAACGCACAACTACTGGAAGTCCTTTCTCTTATGTTTATGCACTCTATAACACAAGTAAAGGTTACACAACTAGTCTTTCATTAAAGGGTGAGAAGCACTTTAACTTTGGGCTCGATCTTATGGCAAGTTACACATGGACTCGTTCTATGAGTGTTAATAGCGGAACTTCATCTGTTGCTGGTAGTAACTGGATGTATAATGCAACTTATCGTGATGTTAATGATCCAGAGCTCAGTCTTAGTGCATACAACGTTCCTCATCGTCTTCAAGCAAGTGCTTATTATCATGTAAAGTATGGCGCAAGGAAGCAATGGGAATCAACAATTGGAGTGATTTATCAAGGTCGTAGTGGTTCCCCTTACGTAATCGAAGTTTATGGTGACATGAATGGCGATGGGGCAAATGGTAACGATCTGATGTGGATACCAACAGATGCTCAAATCGATCGCATGAAATTTGCGAGTGGTGTAAAGGTTAATAATAGTAAGGATATTTATCCATTGATTACAAAAGTACTTGGTTCTGGCTTCAATGGAACTCTCACAGAGGCACAGCAACGCTCTTTGATGAAGCAATGGATAGCAGATGACTCTTATATGAATCATCATCGTGGTGAATATTTCAAGCGTTATGCTGATAATCTTGCTTTTGAGAATCACTTTGACGTACACCTCGCACAGAAGTATAGCTTCAAAGTTGCAGGTCAAACTAATTCTCTTGAATTAAGTTTGGATATTATAAATATAGGCAATCTCTTGAATAAAGATTGGGGACATACTTATGGTGACGAGTTTGGTCGTTACTTTAGTCCTTTCAATTATGAAGGTAATGGAGTATTCAAATTTGATGGTACACACGTTGCACGAAACTATGATACATATTATAGCCGTTGGCGTGGTCAGTTAGGCTTACGTTATACCTTTTAATTAAGAGTATTCAATTCTTGCAATTTGTTAGCGACTCTCCTAGTAATCATCTAGCGACTTCCTAACAAATTGCACATTCTTTCTAGTGCTAATCCCCCAATAACTTCCCAGCAAAAAGTACATTTTACTCCCCTCTCCATTCGGAGAGGGGGCGGGGGTGAAGCTTTTTTTTCTTCTTTTCCTTGCCCATTCAATTTATTCTTCTTACCTTTGCCGC
>ERZ773051.528-NODE-528-length-26200-cov-9.072174_pt1 | contig 26200 bp, 18 predicted proteins | sample MGYA00580631_ERZ773051 | MGnify/ENA primary metagenome ERZ773051 (study PRJEB29015, sample SAMEA2738137) | human oral metagenome | biome: human oral; feature: human-associated habitat; material: saliva | place: China | collected 2204 ... | reverse complement strand
TTATCGGTAACATCGAGCGTGACTGTAACTCTGCTCGTAAGTACTGGCACTTCATCAAGTTGATGGGTCGTTCTGCATCTCACATCGCTCTTGAGTGTGCTTTGCAGACTCAGCCAAACATCTGCTTGGTATCTGAGGAAATTGAATCTAAGGATCAGACATTGAACGATATCGTTGAGTATATCGCAGGTGTTGTTGCTTACCGTGCAGAGCAGGGTAACAACTTCGGTGTTGTTTTGATTCCAGAAGGTCTTATCGAGTTTATTCCTGCTATCGGTCGTTTGATTCAGGAGTTGAATGATTTGCTCGCTGCTCATGGTGCTGATTATTTGAACCTTGACAAGGATGCACAGCGTAAGTATATCCTTGAACACCTCTCTGCAGAGAACAAGGCTACATTTGAGACACTTCCAGAGGGCGTTGCTCGTCAGCTTTCTCTCGACCGTGACCCACACGGAAACGTACAGGTATCTCTCATCGAGACAGAGAAACTCATCTCTGAGATGGTTGCAGCTAAGCTTGATCAGTGGAAGAAGGAAGGTAAGTATGCTGGTAAGTTCTCTCCTTTGCACCACTTCTTTGGTTACGAGGGTCGTTGTGCAGCTCCTTCTAACTTTGATGCAGACTACTGCTATGCACTTGGTTCATCAGCAGCTCAGTTGATAGCTAACGGTAAGACAGGTTATATGGCTATCGTTAAGAACACTACAGCTCCTGCTGATCAGTGGAAGGCAGGAGGTGTGCCAATCACTATGATGATGAACATGGAGAGACGTAATGGTGAGATGAAGCCTGTTATTCGTAAGGCACTCGTTGAACTTGATGGTGCTCCATTCAAGACTTTTGCTGCTCAGCGTGAGAAGTGGGCTAAGGAAACATGCTATGTTTATCCAGGTCCTATCCAGTACTGGGGTCCTTCTTCAGTATGTGATCAGACTACTAAGACTCTCGAATTAGAGCAGGCTAAGTAATAGTATATTCATAAAGAAGAGATGGGGGATAACTATATCCTCTGTTTCTTCTTTTGTTTTATACAATTTCTTATTTTCTTCTGACCTTTATGCTTTGAGTAGTTGGTAAATATTTTAAATTATCCCTTTGATATTCAATCTATTATTATAATATTCATACGAGAATAAAAGCACATGATTACGGATGTAAGTAGTGCTTAATTGTTTTTAATTCTGTTGTCTATTGAATCTAAAAAAAACAACATGTTTTGAACTTATTCAGGGCGTATGCTAATTTTTTTTTCATGAAAATAAATATTTATCTTCACGTAAATAATTATTTTTCTTCATGAGAATAATTTCTTTTCTTCATGAAAAGAAATCTTGAAAGTCTAATATATATAGATGCAAAGTAGAACTTAAAATTATCCAAAAGTAAGAAAATGTTTATCTCTAAAGTGCTTCATTCAATACTAAAGACTTGGATTCAGATGCCAAGTTGGATGCGTTGGGCTGGAGGATTGTGTCTTGCGGTAGGGTATAGTTTTCTGTTTTACTTCTTTTTTGTATCACCTACAGGTTTTAGATGGCGTGCTATTTATGGTGATCCAGATTATCCTGAAGGTTATACGATTTATGGTATTGATGTAAGTCGTTATCAAGGTACGATTAACTGGAATCGACTTAGAAATGCACTGATAGACCGTTTGCCTATTCGTTTTGTAATTATCAAGTCAACGGAGGGCGATAGTCATATTGATACTAAGTTCCGTGATAACTTCTCCAATGCGAAAGAACATGGTTTTATACGTGGTGTTTATCATTTCTGGAGTAATAAGTCGTCAGCACGTCGGCAGGCTTATTTCTTCCTTGCCATGGTTCATCTGCAGCCGGGAGATTTACCACCTGTGCTTGATGTGGAACATAAACCAAAGAATATCAGTACAGAAGAGTTCCAGCAGAATATTCTGACATGGCTACATATAGTAGAAGATAGGTATCATGTGAAACCTATCATCTATACCTATTATAAGTTTAAAGACCAATACCTTTCTGATTCTCGCTTTGATGATTATCCTTATTGGATAGCTCACTATTATGTTAATCAGATGGAGTATCAAGGTGCTTGGAAATTCTGGCAGCATACCGATGCCGGAAGGCTGCCAGGTATTAAGGGATATGTAGACTTAGACATCTACAATGGTAGCTTCTATGACTTACAGCAACTACTTATACAAGATGATGTTACCGACGCTCAAGTAGTAGGCAGCACCAATCGTGATTCAACAAACGTTGATTCTCTTTCAGACCGAGTTCATTAGCTTTTTGAAGGATAGCCTCTGCGTCTTGCTCATAAAATCCACTCAGAATAATCTTTGAATCAGTTGTCATAACGCTGACAAACTCGTCTATATCTTCAAGGATAATGTTACGGTTGATATTTGCTAAGATAACATCAAAGACACCACTCACGTGTGACAAGACTCGTTTGTCGCCTTCAAGCACATCTAATTCTATACCATTTAGTTCGGCATTATGCTCAGCATTGCGTACACTCCACTCATCAATGTCATAGCTTACAACTTCTTTTGCACCGCACTTGGCAGCAACAATGCCTAAAATACCTGTACCACAACCACAATCAAGAACTCTCTTGTCTTTGAGGTCTTGGTTCAGTAATAATGAAACAATCATCTGTGTTGTCTCATGTGTACCTGTTCCAAATGCCTGTTGTGCATCGATAACAATCTTCATTGGGATTGTCTCAAGCTGAGGATAGGTAGCAATAGCTTCCTCCTCCATGTTCTTACAGATGATAGCACAGCGGTTGTCAATGATGATAGGGTCGAATCCAGCTTTTTCCCATTCCTCATTCCAATTCTTATCCTCAGCTTTAGCAGCTTCGAAAGAAACTTTTACGTCTGGAATTGGAAGGCTCTGTATGATTTCAGTAAGTGTTTCTTCATTGAAAAGATCTTCTTGGCAGTAGCCAACGAGTCCGTCTGGTTCGTCTGTGAAGGAATCAAATCCAACTTCAGCTGCAAGAGCTGCAATGATGTCTCTTACATCCTGAGAATCAGGTTCTGCCGTAAACTTTACTTGTATATATTTCATCTTGGTGTTAAATTTCTACTGCAAAATTATAAAAAATAGGGAAAAACCTACCATGGATTAGGGAAAATCCGTATATTTGCAAAGAAAGTTATCTTATTTTTGCACTATAAAGATTGTGTACAAACATTATCTTGGTGTTAAAAACAAGTGTAAATTAAAAAAAAGGTATATGAAACGTTCAGTATTACTTTCGGTTTTATTTGGAGCTATGCCATTGCTATCAATGGCGCAAGATGACCTTTATTTTACCCCGTCAAAGGCGGATCAGTCTGCTTATCAACAGAGTAAAGTGGAGGAGGACCGCCCTGTTTATTATAGCGGTATTGGTAAGTCTAATGACGAATACAATCGTCGTGGCAAGTATAATTATAAGAAAATAGGAGTTGATTCTCTTGGAAACGATATCTTTATGTCGCGTATCTCTACGTTGCATGGCGACTCTGTAGTGTTAGATACTATCTATGGAGGTTTCACTCGTCAGTACGAAAGTGATAACGATGACTTTGCTTATAGCCGAAGAATGAGTCGTTTTGATGGATTTTGGGGTGGCTATTATGACCCATGGTTTGCTGGTCGCTCTTCGTTCTATGTAGGATGGGGATGGCGTTCACCTTATTATGGTGGCTGGTATGACAGATGGGATGATCCATGGTCATATGGTTATTATGGTGGCTATCCTTATTATAGCTATTATGGTGGTTATCCATATTATGGCTACTACGGCGGTTATCCATACTATTATGGTTATGCTGACTATGGTTGGTACAACCCATGGAGCAGATATTATGGCTATTATGGTGGTTATCCTTACTATGGTTATAGAAGAGGTGGCTACTATGCTTACAATGGTCATACGGGTACAGCTAATCACTGGGGTAACTCTCCAAGAGACTTTGGTTCTCAAGCAAGAAGTGGTTCCTATGACAACGGACGCTCATCTTACTCAAATCGTCGTGGCAATGTAAACCAGTATGGTAACAATGCATCTCAGAGTAATGATATGAGAAACTACTATGATCGCTTCGCTGGCGCACGTCAGAATGGTTTTGAGAATCAGACACGCTCTTATTCTCAGCCAGAGCGCTCTACATTCTCACAGCCTTCACCAAGCTCATTTGGTGGTGCAAGAGGTGGTGGTAGCTTCGGTGGCTCATATTCTGGCGGTGGAGGCAGCAGTTCTGGTGGCTCACGCAGTGCCTTCGGTAGTCATAGATAGTATTTTGGATAATGAATGTTTAATTAATAAAGAATATCAGAAATGAAGAGTAAATATATTTTCTTTGCTGTTTCGTTGTTTGCTGCTTTGTCTGCAAATGCACAGGAGACATACGAGAATGCTAAGTTAGCAGGAGAGGACTTGAATGGTACAGCACGCTACGTTGGTATGGGTGGAGCCATGGAAGCCTTGGGTGCTGATATTTCTACTATCGGTTCTAACCCAGCTGGTATCGGTTTGTTCCGTCACAGCAATGTTAGTCTCAGTGCTGGTCTTCTTATGCAATCAGATGGTAAGGAGTTCTCTAATGGTAAGAAGACTAATCTGAGTTTCGACCAGATTGGTGGTGTCTATACTACTCGTACTGGTCAGAAGTCATTCCTTAACTTTGGTTTCAACTATCATAAGAGCAAGAACTTTGATTATATCCTTAATGCTGCAGGCTCTTTGAATGGAAGTTCACAGAATAAGCAGTCATATATTAAAGGCATACTCGGTGATGAGAATAATGGAGGATTCTATGTTGGTAAGAATAAAGATGGTCAGAATATCGGCTATGTAAATGCTACATCAACAAATGTTGCATATACTTGGAGTCAGATTGATAACCTTTATTGGAATTCATTGATTCCAGGTAGCACAGGAACTTATAATTATGAGAAAGCCACTGGTTATACTTTAGATCGTGCGCATACTGGCTATATTGGTAATTATGACTTTGCAGTGAGTGGAAACCTCAATGACAGAGTTTATCTCGGTTTGACATTCGGTATGAAGGATGTTAATTATAAGGGATACAGTGAGTATCGTGAGAACTTAAACAATGCTGGTGGTGTACTTGTTCGTGATGAGAGAAAGGTAACGGGTTCAGGTTTTGATATCACGGCTGGTGTAATTGTTCGTCCGGTAGCTGAGTCTCCATTTAGAATTGGTGCATATGTGAAGTCTCCAACATGGTATGACTTAACAACATCAAATACTACAGGGCTTGTTTACGCTCAGGGTACAAAAAATAAGGAATCTTACATTAGCAATTCATACGATTTCAAGATGTGGACACCATGGAAGTTTGGCTTCTCTCTTGGTCACACTATTGGTAATAACATTGCTTTGGGTGCCACTTATGAATATGAAAACTATGCTAATATTAATAGCAGAGTTAACAATGGTGGCTATTATGATTATTACTATGATCAGTATTACGAGTCATCAATCCCTGACAAGAATATGAATGCACACACTAAGGAGGTTCTGAAGGGTGTTAGCACATTGAAGTTAGGTGTTGAGTACAAGCCTGTAAGCAATGTTGCTTTGCGTATGGGTTATAACTATGTTGGTGCAAAGTATGCGAGTGATCGTCAGAAAGATCCAGGTCTTGCTTCTTTTGGTACATCATATTCTTCAACAACAGACTACACAAACTGGGGAGAAATTAATCGCTTCACATTAGGTGTTGGTTATCAGGTTAAGAAGTTCAATATAGACTTGGCTTATCAGTATAGTGCACAGAAAGGTTCTTTTGCTCCATTCTCTAATGTAAAAGACGTTACTTACACATCTGGTACTACAACAATAACGGAGTCTAACATTGCTTCAAACACTGATGTTAAGAATAACAGAAGTCAGTTACTCCTTACATTGGGTTATCGTTTCTAAGAAGAAACTTAGTAAATAATAAAAAAGGTAAAAGGGTTCATACTCTTTTACCTTTTTTGTTGTTTTGTCAAAATAAATCCTCATTAGCATTTTTAATAACCATGAATAGCATTCTAATTAAGCCTTAATTGACTTGTTAAAGATGCTCTTTAAGACTCTAACTAACGCCCTTTTGAAGGCTAAGTAAGCACCTTTTCTTGCATAACTTTATAACTTCCTGATAAGTAGAAAGTTACAAGGAGGTTGAAAAATGCTTTTATTTCTTGTTTTTAAGTAGAAATATCTAAAAACTATGTAAAGATATTTCGTTGCTATGAATGTGAGATTTTAAGATGGAATAAGCTTTAATAAGCCGAGAGAAAACTCTAATAAATAATCGTTTGTCGTCTATGTTTTCTTTTGTTGCTTATGATGTGTGCTTAGAGTGTTCCAACTTCTGATAGGATTTCAGCTACATCTTCAGGTGTGTTGAATAGGATTCCTTCTTCCAGTTCTTCATCTGATAACTGGTCAAGAAGTTCCTTGGCAGACGATTCATCAAAACGAGCCGTCCCCTTGGCGTTGGTTTTTGCAAGCAAAATACTGAGTATTTGCTGCCGGTATTCTTCGATTGACATTTTTGTACTATTTGGTTTGGTTGTTTGACGACGAAATGTTTGCTTATGTCCTTAATATAAAGTGTGGATGTTCCTCATCTCCATAATCGGGTTGATAGGTGAAACCATCAAGTTCAAAGTCAAGCAAATCATCGTATGATGTCAGCTGGTTGCGTATTATATAACTTGTCATCGCACCGCGGCAGCTCTTAGCGTAGACATTGATAGCTTTCAGCCGGCTACCCTGATCCACCATAAAGAAGGGATGTATGACACGTGCTTCTTTCTTCAGCCGCTTCCAATCAAAGAGATGTTTGAACTCTTCTGCGGCAAGATATACAAGAATTCCATCATCAGCTTTCAAGGTTTTAATGAGCATATCGGTAAGAAGTGGTCTCCAGTAATCAAATATATTCTTTCCTTCTGCTGACGGAAGTTTGGTCTTACCTTCCAGACGGTAGGGATGTATGAGGTCTAACGGTCGTAATAGTCCGTAAAGGAAACTTGTTATCCAGAGGTGTTTGTCCGCATAAAGAAAGTCATTCAGGCTGTATTCCTCTGCTTTCAAGTACTTATAAGCCTGACCGTAATAGGCAAGAAGTGCCGGGAGATAAGCATCCTCGTTGAAGAAGTCTTGATAGCGAAGCTTGTTCTCCAATGCTATTTTATCATTACACTTTAATTCTTTCGCAAGATTTTCAACGGAGAGTTCTCCCAGCTCTAATGCCATCTGTCTCGCTTCCTTATGGAAACGAGGCAGGTGTGTATCTGGGGTTTGTACCTTTGTGGTACTGTTCATTATCTTAGCGGATGCTAATAGAATCTGCATTTGATTGGAAACTTAATAGGTTGAGTATTAAAATTGAATTAATACAATACTGTTATTCATGAAATATGTTTGGGAGTTTGAGGAGTTATGCTATTGCAAGAAGTTACTTTTCAAACAAAGATATATGAACATAACTCCTCTGAACTCTTAATATTTCAATCCCATATTATAAAGGATGAAGCCGTAGATGTCAGCCTGCTCTTCCAACTGCTTAGACAAAGGCTTACCACTTCCGTGGCCTGCCTTGGTATCAATGCGAATGAGTGTTGGTGTGTTGGCAGCATTGTCAGCCTGCAGGGTAGCTGCAAACTTAAATGAGTGCGCAGGTACAACACGGTCGTCATGGTCGGCTGTTGTTACCAAAGTTGCTGGATACTTTGTGCCAGGACGGAGATTGTGGAGTGGAGAATAAGCGTGAAGATACTCAAACATCTCCTTTGAATCTTCGCTTGTTCCATAGTCTGGAGCCCAGTTCCAACCAATCGTAAACTTATGATAGCGCAACATATCCATTACTCCTACTTGTGGAATACATACTTTAAAGAGGTCAGGACGCTGTGTCATGCAAGCTCCTATAAGCAAACCACCATTTGAACCGCCAACAATAGCGAGGTAGTCTTTACTTGTATACTTGTTTTCAATAAGCCACTCTCCAGCTGAGATGAAGTCATCAAAGACATTCTGTTTCTGCATCTTCGTACCAGCTATGTGCCAGTCCTCACCATACTCACTGCCACCTCGTAGGGATGCTTGAGCATAGATTCCACCATTTTCGATGAAAGGAATACGTACCGAAGAGAAGTAAGGGGTTAAAGGTACGTTGAAACCACCATAGCCATAGAGGAATACTGGGTTCTTACCATTGCGCTTTAAACCTTTTTTATAAGTGATAAAGAGAGGAATCTTTGTTCCGTCCTTACTTGGATAGAACACCTGTTCGCAGACATAATCAGACTCCTTGAACTTAACCTTTGGTGCAGCATACACCTTGCTGTTAGTTGTGGCGAGGTCATACTGATAGATGGTGGTTGGTACGGTGAAAGATGAGAAGGAGTAGAATACTTCCTTCCGGTCCTTTTCTCCATAGAAACTTGCACTGCCCAATGTAGGAAGTTTTATCTCAGAGAGTTGCTTTCCATCCATAGAATAAACGTAAGCGTGGCTGGAAGCATCTTTCATATAGTTCAGAATCATCTTACCATCAGCAAAGGTAACACCTTCAAGCATGTCCTTAGACTCTGGTACAAGTGTTTTCCACTCATTGAAACCAAGGTGCTTGAGGTCGGTAACCATAAGTCGGTTCTTTGGTGCGCCATCGTTTGTAAGGAAGTACATCTTGTCACCAATAGTTTCAACTAAACTATATTGCAAATCAAGATTTGATGTCATCTGAATGAATTGGCTGTTAGGCTGACGGAGATCACGTACATAGACAATGTTGCCTGAGCCTGCACCGCTTTCATATAGGAACATCATGGTTTCTTCTTCATTGACACTTACAGCATAGAAGCGCATAGGATTCGCTGGATTCTGATAGAAGAGAACATCCTCAGACTGTGGAGTACCAATCTTGTGATAGTAGATTTTCTGGATAGAATTCACATTACTAAACTCATGTCCCTTTTGTGGAGCATCGTAAGCACTGTAATAGAATCCGTCACCTTGCCATGATGCGCCAGAAAACTTTGCCCAAGTAATATGGTCATCAAGCAGTTTTCCAGTCTTGACATCCATAACATAGAACTCTTGCCAGTCGCTTCCGCTGCGAGAGATAGAGTAGGTTGCATACTTACCGTTGTGTGAGAAGTAGATACCCTTCAGTGCAACGGTTCCGTCTGATGACAATTGGTTAGGGTTAAGGAAAACACGTGCGTTCTTCTCATCCCCAAGACGGTCCATAATGTAGAGTACACTTTGGTTCTGAAGACCATCATTTTTGTAGAAAAGCCACTTACCTATAGATTTGATATAGGAAGGAGCCGATACCTTCTCATAGTTCGCCAACTCCTTCATACGATTGAAGAGCTTTGCTCGGAATGGAATACGAGAAAGATACTCTTGTGTAACCTTGTTCTCAGCAGCTACCCATTCAGCAGTAGCTTTGGAACTGTCATTCTCTAATGGACGATAAGGATCGGCAACTTGAACACCAAAATAGGTGTCTACAGTTCCGTCCTTAGGAGCTTGTGGATACGTTAGCTTCTGTGCCATCATGCTTGTAGCAGACAATAATGCTGCGGTTAGTAATACTTGTTTCTTCATATAGTAAAGATTTGAATGAATGTTCGCTGTTTGCGATTGGGTGGACTTATTAGTCAAATTAGGCTTATTGGGCTAACATGCCCAATATGCCTAATCAATGATAAAAATTACTTTAAGCTTTCTTGATACCACTCGTAGAGCTTCTCAACACCATCCTCAATTTCCACTTTGTGCGTCCAACCAAGGCTGTGCAACTTCTCAACATCAATGAGTTTACGTGGTGTACCATTTGGTTTCTCGGCATCCCAGATGATGTCTCCTTCAAAGTGAACGGTCTTCTTAACAAGTTCTGCAAGTTCTTTGATAGTAAGTTCCTTACCAGTACCAACATTGATATGACAGTTACGAATCTCTCCTAAAGATGGGATAGCACCACCACGACCCTCAGAGTTGTTGCGGTCAACAGCTCCATCAATCTTTGCACCGTAGAAAACACTTGAATATTTCTCAATGCCAATGATATCTTTGAAGTCTACATTTAATAAGACGTGAACGCTGGCATCAGCCATATCCTCACTCCAAAGGAATTCGCGTAATGGACTTCCGTCACCCCATAGGGTCACCTTATTATTCTCAATACCATAGAAAGCGAGTGCTTTCAAGATGCGCTCTTCTGTATTTTTGCCATCAACATTACCTTCACCAATCTCCGCACGCAGTTTATCAGTTGGATTGATAGGACGCTTATCCATATCGTTACGTATAGCACCCCAGTTGTTTTCGTGAATAAGTTTCGCAAGATAAATCTTGCGCATCATAGCTGGCATCACATGAGAATTCTCCAAATGGAAGTTATCATTAGGGCCATAGAGGTTTGTTGGCATGACAGCTATGTAATTAGTACCATACTGGAGGTTATAGCTTTCACACATCTTAAGACCTGCTATCTTTGCAATAGCATACTCCTCGTTGCTATATTCCAGTGGAGAAGTCAGCAAACAATCCTCGCGCATTGGCTGTGGTGCGTTCTTTGGATAGATACACGTACTTCCAAGGAAGAGAAGTTTCTCTACCTTATGAAGGTAGCTCTGCTCAATAACATTGCATTGCATCTTCATATTCTGCATGATGAAGTCTGCACGATAGAGATAGTTTGCCATAATACCTCCAACGAAAGCAGCAGCAAGGACAACGGCATCAGGTTTCTCTTCATCAAAGAAACGCTTCACAGCCTGCTGATCTGTCAGATCTAATTCTTTATGGCTTCGTCCAACGAGATTTGTATATCCTCGTTGAAGAAGGTTATTCCATATTGCTGAGCCAACTAATCCATTGTGTCCAGCAATGTATATTTTACTATTTTTATTCATTGCGTGTTTGTTGAATAGACGATAAAAAGTAATAATAGCTGATAGTAAGCGATTATTTGGAATCGCCAACTATCAGCATAAGCGGTAATTATCCCTCTCATAAGAGGGGGAGGGAAGGATGAAGCGTTCTTACTTAACGATACCCTTCTCCAAATACTCTTCAAGGTTTGTTCTAACCTTCTCAGCTGCACCCTCAGAAGCAACCTTAGCCATGTCGCTGTCTACCATAATGTTGACAAGCTCTTCAAAACTTGTACTGTTAGGATTCCAACCGAGTTTCGCCTTTGCCTTTGTTGGGTCTCCCCAGAGATTGACAACGTCAGTAGGACGATAGAAGTCTGGACTAACCTCAATAAGTACCTTTCCTGTAGCCTTATCAATACCCTTCTCGTCCATGTCCTCACCTTGGAATTCGAGTTCAATACCAACACGCTTAAATGCATAATAGCAGAAATCACGTACGCTATGCTGTACACCAGTAGCAATAACGAAGTCCTCTGGCTTCTCCTGCTGGAGTATCAACCACATGCACTCAACGTAATCCTTAGCATAGCCCCAGTCACGAAGAGAACCAAGATTACCCAAATAGAGTTTTTCCTGCTTGCCCTGCTTGATACGTGCAGCAGCAAGTGTAATCTTACGAGTAACGAAAGTCTCACCACGACGCTCACTCTCGTGGTTGAAGAGGATACCAGAGCAACAATACATGTTGTAAGCCTCACGATACTCCTTTGTAATCCAGAAGCCATACTGCTTAGCTACAGCGTATGGGCTGTAAGGATGGAATGGGGTGTTTTCGTTTTGTGGAACTTCCTCAACCTTACCATACAACTCAGAAGTAGAAGCCTGATAGATACGACAAGTTTCTGTCATACCCAACTGGCGAACTGATTCTAAGATACGTAATACACCAACAGCATCAACGTCAGCAGTAAATTCAGGAGAATCGAAACTTACCTGTACGTGACTCTGTGCTGCAAGGTTATAAATCTCATCAGGACGCACTTTACTGATTACACCAAGGATACTCATAGAGTCGCCAAGGTCTGCATAATGCAAGTGGAAGTGTGGACGACCTTCTAAATGAGCAATACGCTCACGGAAATCTACTGATGAACGGCGAATAGTACCATGTACATCATAACCTTTTTCGAGTAATAACTCTGCCAAATAGGAACCATCTTGGCCTGTAATACCCGTAATAAGTGCTTTTTTCTGCATTGTATTTCTTTTGAGTTTATAATTTTCTTAATGATAGCACAAAGATACAAATTAATATTAATAATTTATCCATTTAAGGATAAGAAACTTCATATTTATATTTAATTTATTTTCAAGTAGATATACAATGCTAATCTTTGTTAGATCATTATTGATATGATTATTTGCAAATTATGATGTTTTAGTGCTGAATTTTATTTACATTTTTATTGGTGTTTTACGTTGATACAAGTCATAAAAGTAGCATTTTACTTAGTTTTGTAAGTCTTTTATTTTGAGAGTCTTACATGATTGCATTTGAAAAGCTGCTTAGTTGGCTTCTAAAAGGGCGTTAATAAGACTCCAAAAGAGCACCTTTTGCAAGCCAAAAGGGCGTCTTTTCGAAGCTAAAAGAGCATCTATTAGTAAGGTGATATTTGAAAAATGTTTACACAAAAACTTTTGGTTAGAATCAAATCTGCTATTTCATTCTGATGTGTTTGTTAAATCACTACATTTTTATGCTTACTAACCTTGATACACCTTATAATAATACGCATTCAAATTTCAACTCAAATGGAGTAATTAGAACACAGTATTCAAACTCTTACTGTAGTATTATTCCATAATATAATCAGTTTAGGCTATAATGATTGATTTGGGTTAAATAAAAAAGTCCACTCTAAAAAGAATGGACTTTTGGTTTTAATAAGTGGTTATTTGGTTTATCCTACCATGCTCTTGAGGTCTTCTTCAACAGATGTGATACCACCAAGACCGAAGTTCTCAACCAATACTTTCAGAACGTTTGGAGAAACGAAGGCTGGCAATGTAGGACCAATATGAATATTCTTAATGCCGAGGTAGAGTAGGGCAAGCAGAACGATAACTGCTTTCTGCTCATACCATGCAATATTGAACTCGATTGGAAGATCATTGATGTCGTTTGCACCAAAAATCTCTTTCAGCTTCAAGGCAACAACTGCCCATGAATAAGAGTCATTACACTGTCCTGCATCCAATACACGTGGAATACCATTGATATCGCCAAGGTTCAACTTGTTATATTTAAACTTAGCACAACCACTGGTTAAGATGACTGTATCCTTTGGCAACTGAGCTGCAAACTCTGTATAGTAGTCACGGCTCTTCATACGACCATCACATCCACTCATTACGACAAACTTGCGGATAGCACCACTCTTAACAGCCTCAACAACCTGATCTGCCAAAGCAAATACCTGTGCATGAGCAAATCCACCGATGATCTCACCCTGTTCGATAGCTGTTGGAGCCTTACAAGTCTTAGCAATTTCGATTACCTCAGAGAAGTCCTTGTGACCGTTCTCATCAGCAAGGATATGCTTCCAACCTGGGAAACCTGTTGCGTTTGTTGTGAATACGCGGTCCTTATAGCTTGCCTTTGGTGAAGGAGGAACAATACAGTTGGTTGTGAAGACGATAGGACCATTGAATGTTTCAAACTCTTCCTTCTGCTTCCACCATGCATTACCATAGTTTCCAACGAGGTGCTTGTACTTCTTTAACTGTGGATAATAGTGAGCTGGGAGCATCTCGCCGTGGGTGTAAACATCTACGCCTGTTCCCTCTGTCTGCTCTAAAAGCTGCTCGATATCCTTCAAGTCATGACCAGAGATAAGAATACCTGGGCGGCTACCAGTACCAATATTTACCTTTGTAAGTTCTGGATTACCGTATGCCTGAGTGTTAGCCTTGTCAAGTAATGCCATTGCATCAACACCGAACTTACCTGTTTCCATAACAGTAGACAGCAATGTGTCCATGTCTGCTGCTGGGTTAGAAATGGTGGCAAGTGCCTTTTCCATGAATGCAATAATCTCTTCATTACGCTCATTGAGACGTGATGCGTGCTCATAGTAAGCTGCCATACCCTTCAAACCGAGTACTGTCAACTCCTTCAATGAACGGAGGTCTTCATTCTCTGTACGGAGAACGCCCTCACGATCCCCCTCAGCTTCATAGTCTGCTTTCTCACCACCCCAGTTTACTTCCTGGTAGTTAGGCAATGTTACATTGTTCTCTTTTGCAAGTGCGAGCAACTCACGTTTGATACGTACACCGTTGTCCACCTTATTTAATATAGCCTGATCATCAAAGTTTGCATTGGTGATAGTTGCAAAAAGTGCATCTACAATATAATCACCAACCTCCTGGTTTGTTTTAATACCTGCATTGCGAAGTGAGTCTGAAATCGTAGCTACACCTCTTACAACACCAAGTAACAAATCTTGCCAACGGCTTGTCTCAGCTTTTTTACCGCAAACACCTTGAATGGTACATCCTGTACCCTTTGCTGTTTCCTGACATTGGAAACAGAACATTTTGTTCTCTGCCATGTTTTTTGATTTATATATTATTTCTATAATGTTATTATGGCTGCAAAATTATAGATAAAAAAAAGCCAATAAGGTAACATATGTGACGGTTAAGAGTTAAAAAACAATAAATCTAACTATGCAATGTTTTTTATCTATAATATCACTTTGATGTAAAGAAGAGCGTAAAAGATAAAAATCGGAAACGCTTTGTATAAAAAGATGTTAAGGTGATGTTTGTAAATATTTTCTACATGTATATGTTGGAATGTAATAAAATATTTGCGAAATTTAATAACTAATAGATATTAAAAAACTTGCCATAAACTTGACATTCTTAATTAAATATGTTATATTTGCAGTGTAATAACAGAATAGGTAACTAAAAATACACGGATTATGGCTAAGTACAATTTAACAGAAAAAAAAGAGAAGGTAGCCGCCTACCGTAGTTTGGTCAGTCCGCAATTAATGGATGAGTTAAAGGAGAAGATCCTTAATATCATTCTTATTCAGCAGCGTTACAAAGACAAGAATTATTCTGCCAAGCAACTTGCTGAGGACTTAGGAACTAATACGCGCTACATCTCGGCTGTAGTTAATGTGCGATTCCACATGAACTACACGTCATTTGTTAACAAATTCCGAATAGAGGAAGCAATGGCTCTTTTGGTTGACAAGCGTTATCAAGAACTGAATATGGAAGATATCAGTGATATGGTGGGCTTCTCTAATAGGCAGTCTTTCTATGCTTCTTTCTACAAATTAAATGGTGTCACACCTCGTGACTACAGAATGCGCCATTTGGCACAACCCTCTTCAGAAGAAGTGCGTTTGAAAAAACCACTTAAGAAATGAATTAAAACAAAATGATAGAATCGATAGGAGAAGAAGCTTTTAACTTTCAGGATGAACGGTTTGCCGATATACAAATGTTACGATATCGGCTCCCGGATTTCAAATCACTGACAATTCGGCAAAAACAGCTAATTTATTGCTTGTCAGAAGCAACACTATTTGGACGTGATATAACGTTTGACCAATTTGGCAAATACAACCTCCGTATTAGAAAAACTTTAGAGGCTGTTTATTTGAACTTCAATGGTGATAGGTTAGAACATAATTTTCGTGCTTTAGAAGAATATCTGAAGCACGTTTGGTTTGCCAGTGGTATTTATCATCATTATGCTTGTGACAAATTCTCACCTTTATTTTCGGAAGACTTTTTTCGCAATGAAGTCTTAGCAATTGATTCTAAGTTGCTTCCACTTAATGATGGAGAGAGTGTTACTTCTTTACTTAACGAATTGTGTCCAGTAATCTTTGATCCAACGATTCTTCCAAAGCGAGTTGATAAGTCAGATGGTAAAGATATTGTACGCTCTTCTGCTTGCAATTATTATGACGGAGTTTCTCAGCATGAAGTTGAAGAATTCTATGCTAAGTTAAAGAAAGATGGTCCAACAAATGAAGCTCCATCCTATGGATTAAATTCTACTCTTGTAAAAGAAGGTGATTCTATCCGTGAGGATGTATGGAAGATTGATGGCAAATATGGTGCAGCAATCGAAAAGATTGTATATTGGTTGAATCGTGCAAAGGACTTTGTTGAAAACGACCAACAGCTTCATGTTATAAATCTGTTGATTCGCTATTATGAGACAGGTGACCTTCATGATTTTGATATCTACTCTATTGAGTGGTTACGTGAGCAAGAAGGTAGAATAGACTTTATTAATGGTTTTATAGAAGTTTATGGTGACCCAATGGGATTGAAAGGTTCTTGGGAAGGCATAGTCGAATATAAAGACCTTGAAGCAACTCATCGTACGCAGGCTATATCAGCCAACGCACAATGGTTTGAAGACCATTCGCCTGTTGATCCTCAGTTTCGCAAGGCTATTGTGAAAGGTGTCACAGCCAATGTTATATGTGCAGCAATGTTAGGAGGAGACGAATATCCTGCTTCTGCTATTGGAATTAATTTACCAAATGCAGACTGGATTCGTGCAGAACATGGCTCAAAGAGTGTCACGATTTCTAATCTTACACATGCATATGATATGGCTGCTAAGGGTAACGGATTCCGTGAGGAGTTTGTTATTGATGCTGACACTTGTAAGTTGTTGGATTTATATGCGGATAAAACAGATAATCTTCATACAGATCTTCATGAGTGTTTAGGTCATGGTAGTGGACGATTATTGCCTGGGACTGACCCTGACGCACTGAAGAATTATGGTAATACAATTGAAGAAGCACGTGCTGACCTCTTTGGATTATATTATATAGCTGATCAAAAACTTTTAGAACTTGGACTTTTAGACAGTAAAGAGGCATACAAGGCACAGTATTACAGCTATATGATGAATGGGTTGCTCACACAGCAAGTTCGCATAAAACCAGGAAAGCAGATAGAAGAGTCGCATATGCAGAATCGTGCACTTATAGCACAATGGGCTATGGAGTTAGGCGAAGAGAATAATGTTGTAGAACTTATTACTTGTGAGGACAAGATCACAAGTGGATCTAAAACATATGTTCGCATTAACGATTATGATGCTTTACGCAATATTTTTGCTTATCAACTTGCAGAGATACAGCGTATAAAGAGTGAAGGTGACTTCGAGGCTGCACGAACGTTAGTAGAGAAGTATGCTATCAATCTTGACCCTGTACTTCATGCAGAAGTTCTTCGAAGGTATGAGCGCTTGAATATTGCACCTTATAAAGGATTTATCAATCCTATTCTGAAACCAGTTTATAATGAACTTGGTGAGACGATAGATGTTGTTGTTGATTATTCAGAGTCTTACACAGAACAAATGCTACGTTACTCTCGAGACTATCAAACTCTTTAATGGAATAGAGTGTGTTTATATTCTACTATATGAATGCAATAATATAAAGCTATTCCCGATAAAGGTAAACAAGTTAGAAAATAAAAGCAGGATGCCAAGTGGTATCCTGCTTTTATTATTTACATATACTGTTCTGTAAATATTGTCCACATGAAATTAGTGTGCTACTATATATCATGATGAACCTCTTATTTTACTTTTAGTTGATGTATTTATGTTCGGCACAATACGTGTTGAAGGTCAACACGTATTGTGTTGTTGGTAAACACCAATGGTGCGAAGTACTAAATACAATTCAACTTGCTAACAAAGTTGAATCAACTTTATGTTAGGAAAAAGTGATACCACCATAAGCAAGCAAAGCTTACTTGATGAATTGAGTTAATCTTTCAATGATAATGCTATATTATCCATTTAAAAGAAGCTCCTCATGAAGGCGTATGCTAATAAACTTTTTCTGAACAGTACTATTACTTATAATGCGTTCTTTTTCACTTTCTCCACATAAGCATCAATAGCCGCAACGGCTGTGATGTTCACGATGTCACGTACAGAGCACTCGAAATCAGTGAAGTGAATTGGCTTATTAAGACCCATCTGAATAGGACCAATAACCTCTGCTTCTGGACTCAATGCCTGCAAAAGTTTATATCCACTGTTGGCAGAAGACAAGTCAGGGAAGATGAGCGTGTTAACATCTAATCCTTTCAAACGAGTGAATGGGAACTTCTCATCACGTAGTTCTTTATTTAATGCAAAGTTAACCTGCATCTCACCGTCAATCGCCATGTCAGGATACTCCTTTTGCAACTTTTCAACAGCAGTATGTACCTTTAATGGAGAACCTTCCTTATCAGAACCAAAGTTAGAGTAGGAGAGCATTGCGATAGCAGCCTTATCATTGAAGAAGCTAACAGAGTTAGCAGCTAACTTTGCAATGTCAGCCAACACTTCAGCGTCAGGATGACGATTAATAAGTGTGTCTGCTATGTAGAATACACCCTTCTTCGTATTTAAAATATGCATAGTACCAAAGTGTTTGTACTCTGGACGAATACCAATAACATCCTTTGCTACCTTAATCGTATTGCTATATTTGGTATATAGACCCGTGATAAACGCATCAGCATCACCATTCTCAACCATTGACATACCGAAATAGTTGCGCTCATACATCTTATCATATGCTTCCTCAAAAGTATAACCCTCACGTGCACGCTTCTCTGCTAAGTGCTTTGCATAAGTAGCACGACGTCCCTGCTCCTTATCCGCACGCATGTCAACAATCTCAATATCTGAGATATCAAGCTTCAAACGGTTGGCAACACGATTTAGACGGTCAGGATTTCCTAATAAGATAGGAACACAGATTCCCTCTTGCTTAGCTTGTACAGCAGCTTTCATCATAGTCTGGTGACCGCCTTCAGCAAATACAATACGTTGTGGATGCTGTGCAGCAGTGGCGTGGAGAGTATGTGTCAATTTTGTTTCCTGACCTAACATTTGAAGCAGGTGCTGCTTGTAAGCCTTGAAATCCTTGATAGGAGTGCGTGCTACACCGCTGTCCATAGCAGCCTTAGCAACAGCTGCACTAACTTCAGTAATCAGTCGTGGGTCAACTGGTTTTGGGATAAAGTATTTAGGACCGAATGTAAGGTCATTTACATGATAAACCTGATTAACAACGTCTGGTACTGTCTGTTTAGCCAAGTCAGCAATAGCATGGACAGCAGCCATCTTCATTTCCTCATTGATAGCCTTAGCATGAACATCCAATGCACCACGGAAAATGTATGGGAAACCAATCACATTATTAATCTGGTTAGGATAGTCTGAACGGCCAGTTGACATGATTACGTCTGGACGTGCTGCAATAGCATCATCGTATGATATCTCAGGAACAGGATTAGCCAAAGCAAAGACGATAGGATTCTCATTCATTGAACGAATCATATCCTGTGTAAGAATATTACCCTTTGATAATCCAACAAATACGTCAGCCCCCTTAATAGCTTCCTCCAAAGTGTGAACATCTCGACGGTCAGTAGCGAAGAGAGCCTTCTGTGGTGTAAGATTCTTTAAATCAGAAGTGATAACACCCTTTGAATCGAGCATTACAATATTCTCTTTCTTTAGTCCTAAAGCCATATAAAGCTTAGTACATGAAATAGCTGCAGCACCTGCACCATTAACAACTAACTTCACATCAGCAATGTTCTTGCCAGCTACCTCCAGTGCATTCTTCAAACCAGCAGCAGAGATGATAGCAGTTCCGTGCTGGTCATCATGCATGACAGGAATATCAAGTGTCTTCTTTAGACGCTCCTCAATAGCAAAGCATTCAGGTGCCTTGATATCCTCAAGATTGATACCACCAAAGGTTGGAGCAATCTTTTCTACAGCTTCACAAAACTTATCAGGGTCCTGTTCGTCTACTTCTATGTCGAAAACATCAATACCACCATATATCTTAAACAGTAAGCCCTTACCTTCCATTACAGGCTTACCACTCATAGCACCGATGTTACCCAATCCTAAAACGGCAGTTCCATTACTGATAACTGCAACCAAATTTCCTTTGTCGGTGTATTTATATACGTCGTCTGGATTTTGCTGAATTTCTAAGCATGGGTATGCCACGCCAGGCGAATATGCCAGACTAAGGTCTGTCTGTGTACTATAAGGTTTTGTAGGCGTTACTTCAATTTTGCCAGGACGGCCGTTGTTATGATATTCCAAAGCGGCTTCTTTTGTTACCTTGACCATAGTTAATCTTTTACTTTTAATATTACAAAAATGTATATTTGACTTACAAAGTTAGTAAAATCCACTCTAAAACAGATGTCATTATGAAAGTTTTTTGTAATTTTGTCGCAAAAATAAAGTTTAATGTATAATACAGCTACAGAAACCACTTATCGGCAAGAACTTAAAGAGAAGATTCTCATTACTGCCATAAACCTTTTCCATAAACATGGAATAAGGAGTGTTAAGATGGATGATATTGCCAATGAACTTAAGATATCAAAGCGTACACTCTATGAAATATACAGCAATAAGGAAGAACTGCTGTTAGAAGTCGTGCGACGTGATAAGCAAAGAGAGAAACGTCGGCTGGACGAGATAGGCAGAACTGGATCGAACGTAATTAATATAATTATAGAAATCTGCCGTTTCCGCTTAGAAGAGTTTAGTCAGATTAACCCTCTCTTCTTTGAAGAAATACATAAATATCCAGAGTTATTGGCTTATGTCCGTAGGGTGCATGATGAAAGAGAAACCGATGCCCATGCTTTTATACAGCGTGGTATAGATGAAGGTTTGTTCCTTCCTAATTTAAATTATGATATCGTACGTACAATGACAGTTGCTTTACAGAATGCTATTATGAATCAATATCTTTATAAGAAGTACGATATAAAGGAACTGGCACATGTTAGTATATTATTCTTTATACGCGCTTATTGCACAATGAAAGGCGTTAAGTTGTTGGATGAAGAACTAAATTCTCTTCCCTTGTCTTAGAGTGAATAATCAATATACTATGTTTTTTTGCATTTTAAAAGTGATGCATTTAGGTAAAAGATAATTAGTAAATGAAAGATAATACATATAAGACATTGCTTCTAACATTATTAGTAGCATTGTTTCTTTTTCTGCTTCATTTTCTTCCTACCTTCAAGATAGGAGATGCGAAGCTCCGAGAGATAGACATTCTGAGTGATCTTGCACAAAAGAAGAAAGTACTTGAAGACGTCATACCTTCCCCAAAGAAACCTTCTGCTATTGTTGCTTATGATAAAGATGGAAAGGTTATAGATTTTAAGGAAGAATGGCCTAAGGGTACTGAGCGTATCGTTGATTATTCTGCAGGTAAACCTGGTGGACTTGATCATTTCTATAGTCAACTTAATATGTTGGCTCAGAAGCAAGCAGTTGGTCGTCCTGTTCGTATTGCCTATTTTGGTGATTCATATATAGAAGGAGACATCTTATTAGCTGATTTACGTGAAGACCTTCAGAAGCAGTATGGTGGTTATGGCGTAGGTTGGATAGATGCTGGTAATGATCTTGACCAATACAAGCATACAGTGGATAATAAATTCACGGGACTTACCGAACATATGGTTAAGAAGCCAGCAAGCTATGATGTTAATCAAGCAGGTATTGCGGAGCGTTATTATACAATGAATGGACAAGCTACTATGTCTTATGCTCCTTTTTCATTGTCTCATGACTACAGTCGCACTGAAAAATGGGCAAGCACATGGCTTTATCTTCGTTCAAAGGGAGGTGCAAACGTAACCTTTGAGATTGATGGTGGTAAGACAAGTACGCAGCGCGTCAATCCGTCGCCAGCAGTACAAGCTGTAAAGATGGATGGTGTTACTTCTCATGCAACAATAAAGGTGAATGGTTCTAATACTGTTCTCTTTGGTACATCACAAGAGGGACGCGAAGGAATTGTTGTTGACAACTTCAGTATGCGTGGCTCTTCTGGAACATCATTGGCAAAACTTCCAGAACAGATGTTGAAGGAATTTGCTCTTGTTCGTCCGTATGATCTTATTGTATTTCAGTTTGGTGTCAATGCTGTAGATGCAGAGACAACACCTGAGCGATTGAAGAAGTATATGGCTGACATGAAGCTTGTTGTAGACCTCTTCCACAAGTGTTTCCCTGAAACGAGCATTCTTATTGTTAGTAGTCCTGACCGTGGCTCAAAGACTTCACCTGATGGTACAATGAAGGGAGTTGAGATGTTGGTGGGCTATCAAGAACAACTTGCTGCCGATTGCCATGTCGGCTTCTATAATCTTTTCCGTGCTATGGGTGGTCCAGGTACGATGATGCGCATCGTAGACGAACAGAGTATGGGTACAAAGGATTATGTACACATTAATTATAAAGGTGGTAAATATGTCAGTCAGCGTATTTTCAAGTCTATTGTAGCAGGACAAAAGAATTATACAAGACGTGAGAAATTAGTTGAAGAGTAAGTATTTATTAGTACAACATAGAAACAGATGGATTTAAGTAATTTGTTCAGCCAATTCATGGCTATATTAAAAATCTTCCTACAGAATATAGAGTCATATGTCTCAGGCCTTGATTTTACAAAGGTAGCTGATATCTTGCTCTATAATCCACGCGAACCGCTCCTTTTCTCATCAGGTGCATTCCTTTTTATCTTCCTTGTCTTTATGATAGGTTATTACTGTCTGCGAAACAAGGTTGATGCAAGACTTCTCTTTGTGACGCTCTTCTCTTATTATTTCTTTTATAAGAGTAGTAGCTTCTATTTCCTATTGTTACTTATCGTAACTGTCAGCGACTTCTATATTGCAAGACGTGTTGCTAAGGGAAAGCACCCTAAGTTGTGGTTGGCTTTGACACTGTTGATAGACCTTGGATTGTTGGCTTACTTTAAGTATACCAACTTCTTTGCTGGAATGGTTACACAGATGATTGGTGGAAACTTCCAACCTTGGGATATTTTCTTACCAGTAGGAATTAGCTTCTACACCTTTAAGACAATTTCATACGTTGTAGACATATACAGAAAGAAGGCTGAGCCAATGGAGTCATTGCTTGACTATGCGTTCTATGTCAGCTTCTTCCCAACACTTCTTGCTGGTCCGATTACGCGTGCAACAGACTTCGGACCACAGATTCGCAAGCCGTTACATATCAGCCGTGAGATGTTTGCTCAGGGAGTATTCTTTATTATCATTGGTCTTTTTAAGAAAGCGGTTATCTCTGATTATATCTCACAAAACTTTGTAGATCGTATCTTTGACAACCCAACGCTCTTCTCTGGTGGCGAGGTTCTTCTTGGTCTTTATGGCTACTGTATTCAGATTTACTGCGACTTCTCTGGCTATTCTGATATGGCAATTGGTATTGCATTGCTGCTTGGATTTAAGATTCCAATGAACTTCAATGCACCGCTTACAGCCGATTCCATGACTGATTTCTGGCGTCGTTGGCATATTTCGCTTTCAACTTGGATTCGTGATTATGTCTATATCTCACTTGGTGGAAACAAGAAGGGAACACTTCGTATGTATTTCAATCAGATGGTGGCTATGACAGCTTGCGGTCTTTGGCACGGAGCTTCGTTGAACTTCATTGTTTGGGGTGTCTTGCATGGTGCATTGGTTTGTGTACATAAGTTCTGGTCTCAGACTGTTTTGAAGCACGATCGTCGTTATCATCCATCTGGTCTTCGTCGGTTTATTTCAGTATTTATCACCTTCCACGTTCTCTGTTTCACATGGTTGTTCTTCCGTTGCAAGGACTTTGATGCAGTGTGGGTTATGGTAAAGCAAATGTTTACGAAGTTCAATCCTTCCGTACTTCCTGACGTCTTCATGGGGTATAAGTATGTATTCTTACTGATGATATTTGCGCTTCTTACGCATTGGATTCCAGACTCATGGCAAAACCGTTGTGTTCGTATCTTAGAGAAGGGTGGTGTCTTACTCTCTGCAATTGCAATTACGATTGTTATCTTTATTATTATGCAGGTAAAGAGTTCTGATATACAGCCATTTATTTACTTCCAGTTCTAATTGGCTCTTGATATAAAAGACAGCGCATAGGGTTAAACTAAATGTTAGATTAACTGTATGCGCTGTTTTATTTGTTTCTTATAATCTACGTTGATAGCTGTCTTTGCTTTGTGAAAAAATACTTACAAAAAGCTGAGTAGATATGCTTTAAATAAGCAAAATAAAAGTCTTAATATGGACTTTTGCAACTAACAGACTATCAGTTAATTATAAAAGTGCTTAGTAATAGGTGCTTAATTAGCCTTCAAAAGGGCGTTAACAGCATCGCAAAAGGGCGTCTTTTGGATGCCAATTAAGCCTTAATTCGAACGCTATTAAGCCTTGTTTAAAATTAAGGATATGAATTTTTATTACAAGACGAGGATTATTAACTTTACAAGATGATGAGATGAAGTAACTAAAAGTAGACTTATTGTTTTGGATGAATCTCGTTAGTGTTATTATTATAAATAGGTGTAATTGTTGCTAATTTCGCTTTTTTTTATTAAGTTTGCATAATAACTCCTACTTTTTTCTGAAATAAGAAACCATAATGAAGATAGATATAGAAAGCATTAAGTACTTCTTAACTGTTGGTATGTTCATGAAAACTGAGCATAGTTCAAAGCGTAGAAATATGCTAATCAGACAGTTTCAGAAGTTTTATCTGACTGTCAAATTCTTTTTTGTGCGCGATCATGCTGCTTCCACGGCACAACTTTCGTTTTCTACGATAATGGCAATCGTGCCCATAGCATCTATGATTTTTGCTATTGCAAATGGCTTTGGTTTTGGGCAGTTTCTCGAAAAACAGTTTCGAGAAATGTTGTCTGCACAACCCGAAGCGGCTACTTGGCTGTTAAAGCTTACGCAGTCTTACCTTGTTCATGCTAAGACTGGACTCTTTATTGGAATAGGACTGATGATAATGCTTTATAGTGTTTTCTCTCTGATTAGAACGGTAGAGACTGCTTTTGATAATATATGGCAGGTTAAAGATAGTCGCCCTCTTAGTAGGATAGTCATAGATTATACGGCTTTAATGTTTCTCGTACCTATTAGCATTATCATTCTTTCAGGACTTAGCATCTATTTCTATAGCTTTGTAGAGAATCTAAATGGTTTGCGCTTTCTCGGAACGATTGCGAGCTTTTCACTTCGTTATCTTGTGCCATGGGCTATCCTTACCCTTATGTTCATTGTGCTTTATGTTTTCATGCCCAATGCAAAGGTTAAGATTACGAAGACAGTTGTTCCTGCGATGATAGCCAGTATCGCTATGCTTTGCTTACAAGCGGTTTATATACATGGACAGATTTTCCTTACAAGTTATAATGCCATTTATGGTTCGTTTGCAGCACTTCCACTGTTTATGTTGTGGATACTTGCATCGTGGTATATCTGTCTATTCTGTGCAGAACTCTGTTATTTTAATCAAAATTTAGAGTACTATGAGTGTCTGATAGATACAGAAGATATATGTCATAATGACCTTTTAATACTGTGTGCGACTGTATTGAGCCATATCTGTCAACGTTTTGCAAATGATCAAAAGCCTCAGACTGCATTACAAATAAAGTCTGAAACGCATATTCCTATTCGTGTGATGACGGATATTCTCTATAGATTAAAAGAGGTCAATCTCATCTCGGAGAACTTTTCACCTACTTCTGATGAAGTAACTTATACGCCTACGCACGATACAAATAACATAACTGTAGGTGAAATGATTGCTCGTTTAGAATCTACTCCAGCATCTGATTTTGCGCTTTTAGGTTTCTCTCCTAAAAAAGCATGGAACCATGACATATATAATAGGGTGGGAAGTATACGCGAGATTTATCTTAATGAGTTGAAATCAATCAATATTAAAGAACTAATAAGTTATTCAGAGAATTAAAGGATTATATTGGATTTAGTGGTATACTTCGTTGATTGTTTTTTGAGAAGGATAATATTGTAACACTAAACCATCTGATATTCTCTTCCAAACGAATGTGATAACATAATAAAAGAGCCAGTTCTGCAATAGAAAACTGGCTCTTTTATCGTACTATAAAATCTTGTTTTATCTATGAAGTATGTTTTTTTGTTACAACTCCTAAATGATGTTTCGCTTTTAGAAGCTAACAAAAGCATCATCTTCTATACTTAATGAGGTTTTTCAAGACTTTGTTATTTCGATTTGTTAAGACAATAAAGTCAAAGTATATTAAAAATAAAAAGTCCCAGACTGTTGGTCTGGGACTGAAAGATTACTTGTCTCACGACAACTAATCTTCTAACCTTAATAA